>Ga0065711_1030158_pt1 | contig 33502 bp, 12 predicted proteins | sample Hoacrofraction12_FD_59098 | JGI IMG/M metagenome (GOLD analysis project Ga0065711, IMG submission 59098) | Hoatzin crop microbial communities from Cojedes, Venezuela - Epithelial fraction 12 v2 (version 2) | ecosystem: Host-associated > Birds > Digestive system > Esophagus > Crop | place...
CCCCCCCCTCCCAATTGGCCAGCAAATTCAAAAACATGTGTGTGACAGTAGTGGAGACAATTAAAAATCCTGTAGCTCTTGAGTTGAAACTGTCCTAGTGTAACTCTAAGTCTTCTAGCACTTTTTTTCTTAGGCATGTTTTGTCTTTCTCTCTACCTTGTATTAGCCCCTAACTGTCTTCTGCAGAGTAACCCCTGACTCTGTTTGGGATCCCCTTAAAAGCACTGATTCTCTCTGTAAAGGCTCAGAATTACATCAATATTGCTTTAATAAACTTTGAAGTTTAATGTAAATATATACAAGCTCAGAGAGAATAAATATTAGTATAGGAGTTTTCCATGGAGGAGTAAGACACACTGTGTAATTGTTTTTCCATTTACTTTAAGCCTTGCTAATGGTCCTCCTCTGCCTTCCTCATCTAGATTGGGTAGTTTTGCTTAAAAACAGGTTGCACAATATTCTCCAGTCTCAAACTTTAAGTCTGTAACCACATGGTTAAGGAGTGTGACTCCTACTGTTTGGAATGATCTTTGGAGAAGATAGTTTATTTAATTGCTTTTGTACTGTAAACTGTAGACATTCTTGGATTTTAGGAGTGAGGAGATAACTCATAGTATAAGTGTAGAGAATGTGGGGCACATGAAGACTCTCAGTGTGATCAGTTACATATCCTTTGATTGTGCAACAGTTTGCAGTCTGTTGTAGTCAGTGGAACAACTCACTGAACTTGGTGTTAAATATGCATCCAAGACATAAATGTTGCCTATTTTAGAGCTTCATATCTGTAAAATTGTATTTTCATACTGTGTTGTTTTTTTTTTAAATTTGGTTGTTTAAAAGTATCCGATATCAGATTATTAGCAAGAAGGTATCGGACCTGCTCTGCTGCCAATGAAGCTGTCAGTAACGTATACTTCGATTGTAACAGCAACATTTTGAAAGTATTACGGCATGCCTTCTTAAAATGAGGTAGCCTCATGTTTAAAGGTCGCTGTCTCTGGCTGAAAAGTTTGCTTGGGAAGAGCAGAAAATGAAGGCATGTTAGGACAAAGCTTGCTGAAGCTAGAAGTGCTCCTGTGCCTATGAATTTTGCCTGGTATGTATTTTTTGTACAGCAAAGGCAGTATCCCTGGTAGAGGAAATGTCGGTACAGGCAGAGCGTAAAGTACATTTCATTCACCCTGTAATCTGTATTGGTTCCGACTGCGGTATTGTAATTGTCATCTTGCTCCATGAACCTCTTGGCAGGTAGGGTGCTGGTTGGTGGTTCCTTACAAGTTCACCCACTTATCATCTTACAGTGGGAGCAAAGCTCTTCCAAAGGTGATTCTTTTAGGGGGGTTGTTCAGAAACTGGTACATCAGAAGGAGTGTTGCACTCTGCTATGTAAAGTACCTGTTTTAGCAGTTGGTAGAGAGATACTGTTAGTAACAGTTGCCATGAAAAACCTCCTGTGACAGGTTTGCAGGTTTAAGGTGAGATTGCAAAGCAGTTACACCGAGATTCCTCAGCTGCACTGGAGCTTTAGTCATGGTGAGTTCTCCTATGTTCTGTGTAATTATCTCTGTTTTTCTGTGTGTTGGAATGTGAGAAGTGTTTGATTGTTTTGCTTGTTTGTGCAGTTGCTTTCAAAGAGGGCAGCTGAGTCAGGTTCCTTACTGATTGGTATTGCCAGTCAGCATCAGTATGGTATTCAGTAAATACATTCTTTAAATACAGTGGTGGAAATCCTGTTAGATTGCATAATATTGCAAAAAGCAAGAAGTGGTGCCTTCAAAAAAAAAAAAAGCCCAGTTCTCACTCCCTCTTTTTTGTTTTCTTACAAGGCTGTAATTTTTCTTTGTAGTGCATAATGGTGATAACATTGCAGGCTTTTTTCCTACTCTGTCCTTTGCAGATTGACTGCATTGCTTATGGTTGTACATTATCTTTGTTTATCAGTGTAAATCAACAGAGCTATTCCTGAACAATGGAGATAGCAAGGAACAGACCTTTTGAAGCCAAATTTGTAGTCTGAGAAACACTGTTATATAGAAAACGTGTTGAAAAAGATAACCAGCACGGGTTATCAGGGGGTTCTGCTCAGCCCCCTACAGAGATTATGGAAAAGCCTGTGTAACAGTATTTTCTAAAACATTCCTACGCAACTGCCAGGGCACTTGATGGAAGGTTCATGCATACACTAGTAATTCATATGGGAAATAACAGTAAACAGATGAAATACCAAAGCAACGGCATTTAAATATGAGTGGAAATTAGATTCTTAGATTTCAAGTGTTACAGAATGGTTTTTTCCCCCCTGGAGATGAGTACCTGCAATTCTTTGCATATTAAGTCACGGTCTGTCTACATGGAAAGCTGACTTTGGGTGCCTCCATATAAAAGTTGTTAAACATCCAAACAAAATGAAATCTGTAGAATGCAGGAGGAAATATGAATCCATATAATGAATAATGTTTGTCTTCAGTGGCAAGCACTGCTTACTGAGAGGGGGTTATAAGTTCAGCCAGTAGTCTCTGAAATGGTGTCAGATGGATAACACACTGAAATTTTTTTATGTTGTGTTGGCTAAAAGAGTTGGTTTACTTTTTCCATCAAATAAGAATCACAAAAAAAAGTTGAAAATATATTGGAAAAAGAAGCCAGTGTTGGTTCATAGTTGCAGTGGTTGTGCTGAGCGCAAATGCTGAGCTGTGGATAAAAAAAAAACTGAACAAATGAAATAACTAAAAATCAGTATCAGTTTTTAAACAAATGTATGCTGTGCTTTCCCAAATATCGTAGAATTGTAGTGTTTTTAGTGTATACGTCATAAAGGAGCATTCATCAGCAGTCTCATATTGGAGTCAATCTCTGTACAGCAGAGTGGCATCTTGGATTTGTCTCTTGCTTGTAACGAGCAAGATGCTTGTCCATTCAAATTTGTATTTCAAGTGATACAGGAACAGTTTTGGTTATAACTTTAAAAGTTTTTCTTCCCTTTTTGTGAACATGAGGCAGTAGATGGTTTCTTGTAATTTTCATTTGGATTTCGCCTGCCAGTTTATGAAATGTTTGTAACTTAGGTATTTTAAATCTGTAGATCCCAGCTACTTTTAACTTATTTGATTTTTCCACATGGTTCAAGGTTTCTTTTCCATCACTGTTTTTTCATGAGCTCTCCCAGAAGTTTCAGGGGTAATTGTTCTGCAGGGAAGATAAATGTGTATTAGGTATATGTAAGTTCACTGGATGACGCACAGTAAAGTACTTGCCCTGCCTGCATAATCTTCTTAAGACTTCTGAAAAAAGATTTCCAGTGGACAGTTAAAAGCCTGGGCAACTCCTGTGTCCTTCTAGGACTAATCAGTATGGGGCTTGCTGTCTCACAGGTGCATCTGCAGTCATCAATCTATACCTCTTAACCGTTTTTCTTGAACATGCTCGCTTGCTTCTTGGCAGTGGTTTTATGGTCTAGTTTAGAAGGGAGAGCTGTCAAATCACAAAAAAAGAAACTGTTCATTAGTTTGAGAGATGAACTAAACCTCAATTTGTATTCCAAGAGCATAAAATGTACAAGGAGAATGGACAATCATATCTTCACAAGGCACCTTTCTCGGGCTGATAAGGAACGCACTCTATACATCACATTAACTCATCACTTTCCTATCCTTGGATATATGTGACAGTGTCATTTAAGAACAGAAAATATGCAGAGAGCAAAAGGGATAGGATTCTTGAAATTAATTGAGCAGTACCTGAAAAATCAGAAATCTAGCCTTTAGTATAAGGGGAGGGGGAAACCAAACATAAGTCCACCTTTCTTTTTCCATGAGAGAGAAAAGTGAAGATTTCTCATTGTCAAGATAACAATGTTTTTAAATGCTACTTTGCTAATTGGTTCAACTCTAACACTTCTGCACTGTTTTGCAGGGTGTGCTAGGGCCTGTAATAAGCATTTCCTTTTGGAAAAGCTGTACACAATGTGAAAATAGAGGGGACATAATCTCTTCTGCCTCTTTAAGAAGTGTTGGAAAAAAATGTGTCTTTCTGAAAGGTTTTTTTGCATATTTTTCAGATGAGCAACTCTCTTGAGCTTTGTGCTTTTTATTACATAGATGTTACGTTTTTAAAGTTCTTAGCATGACCTCGGGTTTTTTATTTTGGTTTTAGTGAAGTATTTGCTGCTTGTAGCACTTGTGAAACCTGAGAGGTTTTCCTGTCTTCTAGCTCTGTAAGACCTGTGGTTCCCCACAGTTCGTATGGGAGGCTTAAATGTGCAGTCTTTTGAGTAGAAAAAATTTTATTTCGTACTTTTACAATTCAAAATCGTTGGAATTTGCTCTGTATAAAATTATAACTTCCTGAGAAAATATTGGCACAAACTGTGGAAGCTGTTAGGTTTTGGAACATTTGTCCACATTACTCATTTTCTCTGCTTAATTTCTTCTTTTACTTCAGAGTTAGAGGCTAGTAGACAAAGCAAACTTGGAGCTGAAGCACCTACTTTGGAGTCTGGCGAAAAGGTGATGACTTAGAAAAGAGTTTGCCTTTTTTGGGGGAGGGGAGTGCTTGAACTGAAGAAAGAGTTTTGAGCTGTGGCTTATTTTGTTGCTTGGCTCTCCAAACTAGTCAGTTCTGCCGCTTCCACGCACCAACTTCTGCTAATTCATATCTTTCATGTATATGTATATTTTGTAGAAAATGGTTACTAACAGATCCATTTTAGTATTTGTGAAAGTTAAGGTATATAATTTCTGTTGATAGTTGAAGAGGACTGTCTGATTGTAAATAGGTTTGGCCATGAAGATTTTGGACAGATGGGATCATTCTACACTATGTTGCTCTAAAATCCACAGGTCAAGAAAAGATTTCTATCTCAAAATCGACTGTTTAGTGTTGTTGGGAAGAAATACATTGTGCAAATTTTCACTCAGAGAAGTTTTTTTTTCTTTTTATACTGAGAACTGTGTGTCTGAGCTCAAATTTGTCTGGACATGTATATGTGTATCTTACAGACATATTTGTGTCGAAGGAGCTATCAGTGCTGTTTTAGGAAGTAGTGTTAAATCTCCAGTTACATTCATCTTCCAGGAAGAGTCCGTTTTTATCTGCAGAGTATTGTGGTAGAAGGGAACAGTGATTTAAAAACTCCTCATAGCAGCCTATGAACCTAGCATTTCACTGTCCCGGGAATGTGACTAAAGTTCCCATCTCTTTCCAGAAATTTGGTCTGACTTCGGTTTGCTAAAATTTCTTGCCTTTAAAGTGCTAGTTGAGGAATGTTTAATGAGCATCTCGGCTGTCTGTACCTTGGAAGCAGATAGACAGCAGAGTGAAATGGCTTTTTCAGCTCCAATCAAAACCCAAAACTGCATAATTCACTGATTTAATGAAGAAGAGAACTAAAAGCTTGCCTGAAGTCAATTATTCCAGTGTTTAGAAGATGACCCAGAACACTCTCATAGTCTTGCTCAGTTTGCTAACCAAGCCTTTTGAAAACAGCTGTGGTAAATATTTATTTAGTTGCCATAATACAATATGGATATGTCTTTTTACCTCAGCAGTTAGGCTCAGTTAGGTTACTGCTTCTAAGAGCTTGAAGTCTTTAGTTCAAATGGTAAAGATTTATGGCTTTATATCCCAAAGTGTATTTCTAGAGGCTTATCCTGGCACTGTTATGTTTTGGTTTTGTAACTCTGTAGTATTGTCATCTTTCTCGTTTAACTTGCTGTCAAAGCACATGCTGGGTCATGTGTTATGGTCTGTTCAGAGTAACCATAGGGTTTTTTGCTAGTTAAATACTTCTCTCTCTGAGTTGGAAGAGCTACCCTGCATATCAGAAGCTCACAGTCAAACCTGCTGATGGAGTATGTACTTTTCTCATGGGTGAATACTTAAAGTTAGCACATGATTTGGGAGTAATCTTTGGAATTAATTTCTGTATTGTTCGGCAACAGGGAAAAACCTGGAAACTGGGATGATGCTTAGTTAGTTGCTCAGTGTTCTGATTGTTTTAATCAGAAATTTTAATTTGAAGATAGGAGAAGAGCACCTGGAGTAAATAGGTTTTTGCTGGTTTTAGGGAATGGAAGAGCCTGCCTTAAAACTCCCAAGTTAGAGATGGAGTAAATACTTTTTAAGTAAGGAAGCTTCACTTTTACAAATTTTGTCATTGACCTCAAGATCGCTTTTTCCATCATTTGTGACAAGGGATCACACAGGCTGCCTGCAAAAACAGGAAAATGCGTTCAAGTCTTTTTGGTATTGTCAGGTCAAGACTAAGGCTTGATAAAATGAGAATGATTGGCAGAATGACATGCACATGCACCCATAATTTTTCTTAATTTTTCTGTAAAATATGCTGAAATATAAAATAGGGCATAGTATTCTCAACAGAATGCTGACTGTGGCAAAAACTTTGACAAGGCAAACATTCTCACTTGTGGAGGTGAATCGGTTTGAAACCGCAGCCAAAAAGACAAAGTGGAAATACCATTATGTTGTCTGAAACATTTAGTAGCAATGATCTGCATTAAAGTATCTTGGTGAAATTAATTGGTGCTTTTCACTGTTTCTTATGCGTACCTGTTTTCAGATGTGCACCAGTCTTGCAGCAAGAAAATGGGGCTCTTTCTGCACTGAGGTTCTGAAACAGGCTGTTCTGGCTAATACTCTATTGCAGAGATTGATTTCTTAATCTGCACTGGAGATTTTGAAGTACTGGCTGTTTTTTCGCAGGCTGATTTACTTTTTGTTTGATTTAAGAATATACAGAATAGAACTGCTGTAATTAGAGCTTGGTGGTAGCTTTTGGCAGGTCCTGAATTATTTGTGCAGTGGTATTGTACTGAGAGAACACGATGCATTTTGAGGGAGGGGAAATCAGAACAATGTGCTGATTTGCTTGTGTGGGCTGATATGACTCATTTAGAATGAACTCTTTTAGAAGTGTTTTTTTTTTTAGAAAAACTTGACAGGCTAACCTCAGGTTTTAAATCAAGTTAAATTCTCTAGCAAGCTGTAAGTCTCCGTTCGATCCACAAGGCCCTAGCAATTCTCCATGGTTTTGGGTCAGCAGTTTACAAACGCTGCCTGGACCAATGATCTGTGAAATCAGTCTTTGAGTCTTCCTGATGCTGCCTTTGAACAGTTTCATTGATGGCAGAGTAGAAATGGCTGTCAGGCCTCAGGACTGGGCTATAAAAATTCTAAAGCTTAAACATAGAGAGGACAAAATATCGGTTAAAAATGCTTGGAAAGTTTCTCTGCTCTATGAATGAGAATTTTCGCCCTGAAATTTTCTGAGGGTATGTTGCAAGATACTGAACAGGAATGTTTTGGTAATGTGATGATGTTGCATAAATATATTGAAGACCTGTTGGCCATCTTGGAAATGGAAACCACTACATGAAGCAGTTTGGCTGGCTAGTTGCATGTTAAAACTAACATTTTGTGGACTCAGAAATACTTAACTGCTTTTATGAATGCAAAAAATGGATTAATTTATATACAATGATTTGTAGTTAGTGAGAAGTCAGTAGTTTTAAAGATTTAAGTCCAATGAGATAGCAGTTCTACCTGCCACCTGATCTGCTCCTCTTGTTGAAAACACTTGTTTAAAGCTGAACTGTGGTATTTTCTCATATGTAGTTTTTTACCTACGTTAGTAAAACGTGCTTTCTGTTATTGCTTCAGACAACTGTGACAACTGGCTTACTGTTCCCATCCAGTGCCAAGCTGTGTTTCATATTAAATATTTTTTTTTCAAAAACAATTGTTTTGGGAGGAGTTTCTTGCACACTGACTTCAGCTAGCATGCTTCAGCCCAGCAGTGTATTTGGATATACCTGTGAAAAGTTCATATTGTTCTGATTCATCTACCATCTATTGCCCTAATTTTCTTTCAACACAGCATTGCGTGCTGTCTCTAAAATATCTATAAAATGTCGTGTGCTCTGGATTGTAGGATTCATCTCACTGTAGATGAGAATTTACTGTGTTGGGGAAATCTTAGTCCTATGTGTGCTGAAAAAATGATGGAACCACTTACAGAAGTTGATAGTGTTAGCTTTTACTAATGGCAAATCAACTGGTGCTTTCAGGTCTAGGAGGTGTATAGGGTGCCTCCCTTCAAACTCTAGCTGTGTGTAAGAGTAAGAGCAGCTGTTGGAAGTGTCACAGCAGTCTGGGAACTGGCCATACAAGGAGCACTCTCCTCACAAAGATAGGTCTGTCTGATTCATGTGTTGCATGTGTGTTAAAGTTCATGGGGCTCTTTGTCAAGATGTTAGCTACAGCTGCGTTGAATCTTTGAGGTGTTTGAGAGCTTCTCTCGACATTATTAGAATGGTAGAAAGGAAGAAGAAAAGAGGGAAAACGGACTTACTGAGAATTTCAGCAGTTGTTTGCCAAATCACATTTTGGGATTCATTTCTATTTTAACTACTAGAGTGGCTGCCAAAGCTGGCAAACTGCGATCCCCTTTGGAAGGGGGAGGAGACTTAGTTCTCTGCGGAGTAGGGACATCACATCGTTTTCCTGTTGCTTTGTTTTTCCTTTTGTAGTGAACAAAGAAATTCTGGGGAAGAAAAGTAAAAAAGCGATTTTTCATAGCTTTTCCAGAAATTTTACAAAACAATGGGTTTGATTGACACTTTACATGTGGTTTCCTGTCTTCTCTCACACCATTTGCATGCCTTTAAAAATGGTTTGGTTTAACTGTCTTTTATAGGGATGTGTCCTTTTCTTAACTAGTACCGGTCAGAGTATTGTTTGTGTAATTATTTCCAAGTGTGTATAACCAAGAAGCAATCAAATGTAATCACTACACAGTTGGCCAGAGTTGCAAAAAGAAAAGCTGATTAGAATTACCAAAAAACTAGGCTGCACATAGAATAATACGTGTGCCTAAATAACTGAAGCCTACAGTTTAGGAAGATAAGATGGCTGAACAGCAAAAAAGAAAAAAAAAAAAAAAGCCACAAAACTGGGAGCCAAAAAATATCTGGGTTTTCTTCCTGCCTTTGTCATGCCTCACTTGTAGCCTTGGAAACTGAGACAAAGAGGTTAAGAAACTTGCTCAGTCTTAAAATGGAGATAAGATACAATGTACAGCTTATTTTAGCCTCACTTATTCCTCTTCAAAGTGCTGTAAGTGAAGTGTGTTGATTTTTTTTATTAGTGTAGTCTATATGATAAACATAAACTTGTTTATTTAGGACTTGAGACAATGAGCCCAGGTTTAGTTGTGTTACTGTGCCTAGCTGTTAGACTGATCCTTTGTTTTCATCTGTCAGTCTTCCCAGGTTATTTCATCATCTCTTCCATCAGGAGGGTGTTGGGTGTTCTGGTCAAACTAGACAATTCTCGAACTTTCAGCAGGATGCAAAGTATTTCCAGTACATAAGCACGCTGACAAGTCGGAGTGCAGAGGAGATGGTCGGCTGTATGCTTTTCAGACAAGCTCTTGTTTTTCTCAAGGAGTATAAACCAGGAATTCAAGATTGTGGGATCAAAACATTTGAAAGTGTTCTTGGCAAATTGATCAACTGTGAAATAGTTATGAGCTCTTTTTTTTTTAAATCTGAATGTGACACTTTTTAGTTAAATTCTGTGCTTAGGGCTTTTGTCTTACAGGCTCTCTGGCTATTCATGTGCTGTTCATGTTGATGCAGCTCATTTGTAGGCAGTGCAGACACTTTTAGAAATTGTAAGATTGTGGAAACATTTAATGGCTAAGGATAAATTGTACAGCTGTGGACACTATTTATACTTTTGTATATAGAAAAGAGTCTGTATCATGAAATAAGCATAGCTCAAAGTTGTGAGTTATTTTTCATGGTTTGTTAATCTTGGTGAGGACTTGACAGTTTTTAGTTTTACGGGTTAAAAAGTGTTAGCATGTCCATATCCTAAAAAGGAAAAGATTGTTCATTAGTCATCAAGAAAATAAGAAGAATATATTTAAGAAGGGGGAGAGAAGGTAGATGTGCTGAAGTAAAATGTTTAAAAATCTTAGTAAGGAGTTGTAGAAACCCTCCATAAGAGTTCTGGGCTGAGAGGAGTAGTTCCTAAATACACAAAGGGAAATTGTAAGAATTTAAATAGGATCAAAAGTAGACAGGACTTGATAGAAGATGAAGTGAACAGTAACTGATGCAACGAGTTAGTTCACAGGTAAAGCATCTGAAACCTCTGCAAAACATACATTCCTTCCCGAAGAAAGAAAATTCCAAGCCCACAACTTTTTGTGAAAGAGCAGTTAAAGCAATTGCCAACTTTCTAAAATATATGAGGAAAAATAATTATAATTTTTCTAATTATATCTCAACCAAAGGACCCGGAAAGGGAGCAAGTTGTTTGTTCTTTATAGATGTGTTAATGATGGGAATCTTTTAGAAGTCAACTTTAAAGGACAAAAGGACAAACGAAATTATAGGACGTGTAAAATGGAAATTAGGCAGTGAGACAGAAACTGAATTGCTTCAAAGATGAGAGGCTAGGATAAATTAAGGATTACCAGATACCATCTTGGAAGTACTGGAATCTAATATCTTTGACAATTACTTTTGAAAAAAGTTCACTGAGAGAAACCGTAGGAAATTGTAGACACTGTGGTTCTCTGCTTCAAAGTTGTGTATCTTGCACAAAGATTGTGGATAAGTTCAAGTTGACCCTCTATTTTTGATCTGAAAAATTCCATGGAAGTACTTTGTTATTTAAAATATCACTGAATGCCTCTATATCCCCTAGGGATTTAGTTGCAACATTGTAGTTCTGTTTTCTCCTATAATGCTCTGAGGTCCGCAAGCTTGTTCTGTCTTGGATTCCTGTCTCTTATGGGAACCAGGGGATAGGTTTAGTGTGTGAATTATGAAGTAATTTGATCGAGGGCTCAGAAAATATGATCTTTCCTCTCTTTTCTTCCCTTGTAATGTCAACAATGTGGTTTTAAAAAAAAATAATTTGCACGTATGCTCTGAAATTCCAACTTTGGCTCTGGCTTGTCTTAAGCTGTTACCACTTTGTTGGGGTTGATCTCATATGGGTTACTATTTGACAGATTTGGTCCTTCTAAGAAACTAATTTCCAAATTATGTCTCACAAAAGTTTGATCAAAAGATAAAGCTTGAACTAATAAGATGAAAACTTACTGACATCAAAGAGAAAATGGGATGGGGCAAAGCTGAGAGCCTGGAGCACTGATGTGTTCCCAAAATCTGTTTTGTGGATGGCTATTGCTGACCGTCGTGTGTGCCTCATTACCACTACTATTTCTAAAAATGAGGCCGTTTACTACAACAAAATTGGTTCACAAAGATTTTTTTTTGGAATATTTAATACTTTTTTTAAGACTTTTATTTTTGATTCAGATATTTATGAAGTTCTTATACCTGCCAGACACATTCCCTCAACTCGGTTCTGCTCTCTGCTGTTGCAGACTGATAAATTCTTCCTCAGTCAAGCTGGAACCCATGAAGGGGCTGTTGCCCTTTACCTGTCAGTCATCTGTCAACTGCAGGTTACTGCACTGCTATCCGAGAAGCAGAATGGAGCTGCAATACCTCTGAGCTGGTTCCAGTACAGAGTGAAGCAGATTAGTTTACATCATTGTTAGGGATTTAAACATCTGAAATGTAACTTGCGTTACTCTGCACTGAAGTGAGCTTGCACAGTCATTCACCATATTCTCAGAGACAGCAGCTTGATAAATCACTCTGACAAGAGCGAGTTCTGACTTCTTGACTGATACCTTCAGCCCACTCTCGAATGATCTGGTTTTTTCCATTCTTCAGATGGCTGGTAATGTGAGAATAAAATGCATGGATGCTGTAGGAAATCTATCAACCTGCTTCTTTAAGACGTAAGTTGTTAGGCTGAGTGAACAGCAACTGGCTGTGCCTCCTCTGTTTAACAGTATACCTCTGCTGCATAAACCCAGAAATGTACTTCTGTGCTGGGTTTCTATAGCTGTTTGTTTTGAGAAGAATCACTTTAGTATGTTGCCATCATTTGAATGAGACTTTTCAAGAGAGATTTCTTTAAAACATTTAGATGAGTTTATACATGTATGTCTGTTTCATTGCGTATTTAATTTTTTTCCACTTTGTGAATTTTAGTCCAAGAATGTGCGTTCAAGCAGATCATGGAAGATTGCTAGCTGGCTCAGCAGCCTGACAGGGGTCCTGCTGTGGAAAACCTGCATCCTCTAGATTCTTTTTAAATTGCACAGTGTTAAGTGATTTGTGATTCCAGTCTGAAAAGTCCTACCACTGCCGTAGACTTCTTGAAAGTGAGACAAACTGTGTGTTATTACTGATGTATCTGAGAACCACTATATGAGATGTGCTCAAATTTAGCTCATGACTTAACAGCAGCAGCTATTTAAGCCTTACTGTCCTTCAGACACTTACACAAAGGCAACTGCAGCAGGTCTTAGTACAGTAGCAGTTTGCTTCTGCTTCCTGGGATGATCAGAGGGATAAAATTCATAAATGGCACAGTGCAAGCTAATTAAATGTTCCTTAAATGTCTTTTATTACACTAATTGCTATCATTACCCTGGTGACTGTACAAATACATCAATAGGATAATCCAGCTGCAGTTGCAAGATTCTCTGTGTTATCACATTGCAGTCTGGGCAGCTCTGGCATGCAGAAACTTTTGATGATGAGCTCGTCAGTGTTTCTTGACTTACTTGCTCAGAAGCAATAAGTCTGAGTATTTGTTTCAGACTTCTGGGTTTTTAAAACAGCCTTATTTTTTTTATAGAATGTCGCGCACTTTCTGAAGAGACTGTGTTACAAAGTTTGCAACAGCTAAATGGCTGCACTGGGTGACAGAACTTAAGAAACTTGGAACTTACTAGCAAAGGAAGGGATATCACCTTATATTCTACTGGTTTTCCAACAGTAATGAAATTATGTGTGATGTAGCACTAGTTAAATGCAGATTGCAATGTTTTGAATGCAATAATTGTCTGGGCAGGCAGGCTTTTGCATTCCAATAAAAAAAAGAGTTAAATGTTTTGCAAATCACTTTGTATAGCTTTGGCTTGTAATGATACCTGATCAATCTCTGTGAAGACAACATAACTTAAATAGGGTAAATAAGTTCTTCATAGAAGTATTTCTTTCATAAGTCTGTTTAGTAAATTAAGGAAAATAAAAATATAGTTCTAAAGAGTTTTTTTAGTAAGAATTTTTAAAGGAGAATGAATTAAGACAGGATATCACTAGTGATGTAGAAGTGTAATTAAATATTTATGATACTGTAAAAATCATACTTTTCATATGCTTACAGAAAGCCAATTATGTATTTTGTGTTCCTCTTGTGTCTTTCTGTTCTGAGATTTGGGGTCCAGGAGTAAATGAATGAGTCTCATGTGCATCCAAGCTCTTAAACCCTGTTTTGACCTGTTCCCGTTGTGCAATCACAGTTTTCCCAGGAGTTTCAGTCACAGCGGAGTAATGTGAATTTACTCCCTGAACCTGGGTTAACCAGAATTGTTGGGGCATTTTATGATGCCTTTCTGGAAGATGCCTGGAGCATGGTCATGTATTCAGTATTTTTTTGAATTTTTTATCCAAGGTAGAAGGCATTGCAAGAAAAATTTTGAAGAACACAGCATGTGGTGAAAATATACTTTTCTTTAGAAGGATTGTGTAGGAGTTTAATACCATCTCAACTTGATGACTTTCATAGGGAAAAATATTAAAGCTGCATATCTGAAGGAACAGGATCTATGCTTTGATTATTATAGTAATATGTGGCTTTAAGCAGCCAGGCTGGCTAAGTCTAGATTAGGAATTGAGCCCTTCACCAGTGCTTGATAATCCTAATGCACTGGTGTTCTGTGATACCGTGATGGGTTTCACATGAGAGTGCAAACCCCCTCTGAAGTCCAGCCAGCCTTTTAACCTGTGTTTAAAAGGACTAAATTATGTTAGGAGTTGGAGTAAGAAGAGCTTGAGTATGTTATACTCTGAAGAACCCTACAGTTACCTTAAAAAATCGATGTTGCAAGGTTGCAGTAAAACTTTCTTACTGCCTTGATGCAGAGCTCCTACAAGCAGACATGAAATCAAAGAGAATGAGGAGGATTTTTTTTTTTTACATGCCGCTGTTGCCAATGAGGTTCTTCGTTGCCATCAGAAATGTAATTTCTTTTAGTGGCTATGATAAGGTACAAATTCAGACCTACAAAAATGTTGCATTAAAACAGCATACCGTCAAGTCCTGTGCACCTCTTGTTTTTTATCCCAAATAGTTGCTTAGTTATCCAAAGCATCAGAAGCAAGAAAACGGGTCCTTTCAAGGTTGTAGCTCGTCATGCTTGGAAAATGCAATTCGGAAGAGCCTAAACACAACAAATCAAAATCTGTGAAATGATGCATGGTTTCATGCTTCTGTAATTTTGAAAAAGTACATATAGATTTCCATTCTTCCATTTCAAAGAGCCCCTGAAGTATGTCAGGTATTTATAGCTTTGGATGTCTCACTTGTATATGCGGGAGTTAATGACTCACACCTTTTCCAAACAATGGAAGTGCTTCGTGAATAGTAGAGAAAACATTCCTTCCTCTGCTCAAGTACTGATTCACATTCTGATTCACATTTGTTTGTTGTCATTTGGCAAACACCATTTGGCATGTTTACTTCTAGGTCTTAATTACCGTGCAGCAGTACTTTTCTCTTTATAGATCTTATTTCCTTTCCTTCTCTCAGCTGTAGCATGAAACAGCATCTAAATTAATCCAAAAAATAATAGCCTAGTTCTTCCTTCCGTCTTCCCTCCTCCCCAGCTGCATGCTTCTGGTTCTTCCCCTGTCACTAGCACCTGTGGGCCCTCCACTGAGCTTGATTCAACTTGTTACAGCAGTAGAAAATTAATCCAGTGAAGAAAAGATGGTTTCAGCAACAGGCTGGCAATCCAAATTGGCTCATAAACATTAGAACTACCACAAAGGAGGGAGTCAGACTGGCACCAGGTAATGGGGAGGGACAATGCAATATAGCTGTCAATAACAGCAAGCTGTTTTTATTCTGCTCAACTACAACTTTTGTTGAAGATTTATGGGGCTTTGCATCCGTGAAAGAGCTCATCTGAGGCAGATGAACATAGGACTGAAGCATGTGAGAAGGTAACAGAGCATGCTCCAGGGCCGGAAGAGAAGGAAATGGCACTATCATTTCTGGTTGTTGCTAGCTGTGTAATCCTTTAATTGTTACCTGACTCTGTACCCTCAGTCTCTGGCTAATGTTTTGATGGATGTATTGCACAAGCTGTCCTAAAGAGTTGCCCTGCTCCTTCTGCCCCATGTCTCTTGGTTTTGTGCTACACTAGCACGTGTGCTCCTGTAGCTGTGTCAAGAAATGGATCCCAGAAAAACTGGGAATGAGACGAGTGATGCTTATTTACCCAGATCAGTTCAACCTGCGGCCATGCAGAAGGTTGTCAGCATCACTGAGAATGGGTTATGTTGTACGTTTTTTTAATCTCCTTAGCCATCTCAGCATTGACATCTGCTTATGACAAATTTTTGCCCCCTCATGTGCTGAAAACAGGCTCATAGGGCTAAACTGGAGAGCAGGCCATGAAAATGTTGTGGGCTTAGTACCTGGGTTGGAGGGGACAAGGGTAGGGATGGGATCAGGAGGGTCAAACACCGTGTTTTACAGCTTCCCCTCAGAACAACTTGTGTCAGTGGACCCAAGGGAGCAGCAAATCTGCAGAATGGTAGCAGCAAGATTTGGGAGAGCTGGGTGGGGAGATGACAGTGTTCCAAGTTGAGTTTGTCACAAAAGAAAATATTATTTACCCATACACTCGGATTATTTGTATACATTTCTGATGCTTTTATTTGAATTAAAGGTTGGAGACGTAGACACGAATTTGTTGTTTAAAAATGCAATTAAACATTTATAGGCTAAATGTAGCATTTGTGACAAAATCTAGGATGTGGTTAAAATAAAGTTATTTTCAGGACTTGGGCGTAGTGAGACAGCATGCTTTGAATGTTAAGTCCTATGTACTGTTTTAAATGTTATCTGTCCTTTGCCCAAGAATTTGTAGCACACTAGATCAGATCTCTCCAAGATGCTCCACTTTGCATGGGTTTTGTTACCCGGTCAGTCTTCATTCTGTTCATTCCTCTGCCTTTTATTTATGCCTCTTCCTGTTTTTCTTCCTCCTTCCTGTATATACTTGAATGTCCTCTATTTCCATAAATGTAGCTCTTCTATTTGAATATACCAGTGGTGCTTATTCATTACTCTCCCGCACCCAAACAACACAGAGTTGTTTCCCCTTTTGGTGGTTTTTACTGTTGACAAATTACATTGATGTATTATTTCTGCTTCAGGAATTCCACAAGTTAAATATTTCAAATTTTAACAGGCAATTAATATTATAGGCAGTTTTGAAAAGCAATCTAGAAAAAACACTGGTAGGAAACTAGCAATCTTCCTCTGCCCAAAATAAGCTAATATACAAACCCAGTATTTCCCCACCACATCCCGCACAAATGTCTATCTTCACACACAAATAAAAATACTTGAAACATGATGAGATTCCTGTGGGTTCTTTAAATGAAATGACCTTCTCTTGCTATCCCAGGTTTTAAAAATTAATAATAATTCAAAACCCCAAACACTTTCCCTGAACTGGTCTAACTAGACCACACAGATTGCAGTACGCATATTATAAGGACAGTGAATGGTTGTGCTGTAATAGAACTTATTAAAGAAATCTGGAGCGAAGCCGTCTGTAGACTAGACAGATTAGGAGCATGACAACTGGAAGCTGTTTCTTTGTCATCCTTCTCTATAGCATTTGAAAAATAAATTAAACTAATATCCCTCGTACCTCAGAGTTGTGCCTTAAGGGAGACATTATGTTCACTCCTCTCTTTGCACAGAGGCTAAATTTGTCTTATAATCAAGTGTTAATGCAAGAAACAACATCTGCTTTTTAATGCTGAAAAACATGAGCAGAATTTGTCTCCGGAGTATATTGCAAGTGGTGTTGCTGTTCTGGAAAAATCATTTTTGTTTAGCTTTTAGGGGGTTAGAAATTCAAAATTATTCAAAATTTTAGTAGTGTCATCTTCATGGAATTAGGAATGTAACAGAAAATATTTGTTTATGAACTGAGAAAACTACTTGTTGGAATACCTTCTCACTTGTACTTTTCTACTGCATATAAACAAAAGTGAAACTTGTCAAACTAATCCCTGTCTTAACTCGTCTTCCTCTGAGGCTGCACTGTCCTTCAGATAATTCTTTACAGTATTTGGAATGGTTTATTTTTCACAAGTGAGGTTGGAACTTGTTGCGGTTGATGGTTAGTCTTTCTGGTTTTGCATTATTAAGGAAAAGCAGAATTAAAAGCCTGTCTGCCTACTGTCAGGTTCTCATAGAAAGAGTTTTGTCTGAAAAATATTTCAGGATTATTTAGTGATTTCATTCTGATGTGCCAAATATATTCACTACATACTAACAAATAAATTTGGCTATGACTGTAAATACCTGTTGATGTAAGCATTGTAGCAGTTGTATTTTGGTAACTTTGAATTCTTTTTCTTTCCTTCTTGGGTTGTTACATATGCATAAAATACAAATGGGTTGTCCCATATCCATATATTGATAACTTGAGTTACCACCTCCCTCCAGATGCAAAGTTAGGTGTCATTTTCCATTTTCCCCGCAAGTTCAGCTTAACTAATATGGGAGATGGACTTAGTGAATTTGTTATCCTGTTGACTCAGTCCAAACTTGGAGCCGCATAAAGAATGACCAACCTGTAGTTCTGTCTCTCTTGCAATGACTGCATCATTTTTGAGAGAGTCTAAGAAAAAAGGTGCAAAATTTCTCCCCAAAAGAAAATAGTTTCTTTAGGTAGTAGCTACTGGTTTTTGGATTTGTTCAGAGAACTGCTCAACTCTGCTCTTCAAAACTGAAAGCCAATTATTAATGTGTATTCAAGAGACAAACTGTTGCCAGAGTAAGAAAATTACTTCCATTTTTCTATTTGGGATGAAAAGACACAAAGCAAAACTGAAATGACCAACTTAAAATAGTATGAGCATTCTCTTTCTTGTGACTTTTACTCAGGGGCTGGGAATTACAAGGTGATTCCGTGAGAATTTTTTTAATATGTAATATGTAAATTAAACAGTTATTCATCTACAGATTGATTGTATTCTAAATAAGCTGGGATGAGTCAAAACCTACCCCAGCTTATTGTGAAAACTTGGAATAATTCTTGCAAGAAACATGTCCTTGGACCAGACTGCCTAGTGAACTCAGTTGTGTTTGATATCCACATGCCAAATGTAAATAAATATTTTATAGTTATGGATCACTTATCCAATAGATTACACAGTAATGGATCTTGGATCTGTTCAGATGGAACCTTTATGATGTTGATTATCATTTGGGGACTTAAAGGGAAATGGAAACACTTAAGGTCACTGGAAAATTTTAAGTATTAGAGTGGAAAGATAAGACTTGGGGTGGAAATACAAGTCTATTTGTTCATGTTTGGAAAAGGTGGATAGAAGTGAAAAATGTCAGTTTTATGACTAAACTGATTCACAAAAATGTGTTAATTATCCTGAGCTACTTGATGTGCTTTTTTTTCCCCAAAAGAGCTGAAATAGATCTTATTGAACCTTTTAATCTTGAATTGTTTAGTGTGATGGTGTTGCTTGGCATAAGTGCAAAACCGAAAAAGGCTGTGGAATATCTAATTTCTTTGAAAAGGAGTTTTTACTCCTCTCTGGGGCAAAAACAAGTTCTTGGAAAATTGGGGTTTTTGTTTTTTAAACCGTCTCTGTGAGAGAGTCTCTCTCTGAGAGACTAATTTCCAGTACACTTGCCCTTTTGTTCCTCATTTCCTCAGTCTAGTCTGTTCCCACCACCCCCTTCTGTCGCACCCAGTGCATCCCGCCACTGCCTGTTTGTCACCTCCACCAAGGACGAGGCAGCAGGGTTGTGGCTATGCTGGAGCTGTGCATGTGAGGCTTGTTTGGCTGGCCAGTTGATTACGGAACTCTGCCAGGTCTGTCTCGGGAGCACACTGTCTTGGTTCTTTCTGCCTTTACTAGCTGGTACTTTCTGCAAAATGTGCAGATTTTAAAATGCATTTGTAGTCCCAACTCTCCTTTTATTTGGTTGGCAGTTGTTAAGAGAGGACGCATAGCGATAAACTTCATTTTCTTAGAATACCAATATAGACATGTGACTTACAGGGAAATTAGTACAATGGAGTAAGTCTTCAAATTTGTTGGGAATATGTTATACCATGCCCAATTCAAGTTTTTACCAAAGAATTGTTGTAATATTTGACAGTGTTTTCTCTAAAGGTGTTTCTATGGTCAGAAATAACTTGCAGAAAAGATGAAATGACATGCTAGGAAATTAAAGTTGCCTCTTCTGTATAATCTTGAAGTGGAGCAATATTAAAAGCATGAAGCTGTTTACAAGTGAATATCCCAGAGGTACTTCACTGTGGTTCAGCAGATGCAGTTTCTTGATTGTGTTAAGCTGATCTTAGGCAGTACTGCCAAAGGAAAGGGGTATCTCGGTGGTATTAGCGCTTGTGCAGATGTGACCAGCTGAATAACATTCCGAATCTGGGTGTAAATTTACTTTTGTAGGGGATTAGCTTCCAGCCAGATTAGGAACCACATCTATCTAGCTGGTTACACAACCTACAAGCACTTTCAGCAGCTACAGCTGGGAACACACAGCCAAAGAAGTGGAGGGACAGTCCCTTCGACCAAAAGTGTGATTTTTTTTTTTGTCTGACACAGATGGTAAATCTGCTCACTAAGAAATGTTTTGTTAACATGCTGGTGGGCTCAAAAAGGCTCAGCTGCTTACGTACTGTTTAAAGAGAAAACAAAGATCCAAAATCTTGTTGCTTTAAACATATTTGAATATGCAGTAATAGATAATTTTGAAAGTAAACTTATTGCTGAGTAAGTTTGGATGTTTTGGAGCAGAAAACCCTGTAAACAAGTTTTGTACCTTTGCAAGCTAAAAACGGCTCTGTGGTCCATAATGTTTTGTATGCTGCTGTATTCATACTACATAAATTTCACCCAATTTTTAGATTCAGAATAGAAGTTTGATACAGATTTCAAGATACTAGGAACTGGAGATGTCAGTATAACACAGTGAGTTGAAATATGGTGGATTAAGCTGTAATTTTGTTTTCAGGCTTCCTTTTTTTTTTCTGTTAGATGCTATAGCTGAAGATCAAATCTGTCATTCTAGATTCTTCGCTTCCATTTCAGTTGATTTTTCACGTTTGTCTTAGACGACGTATCTTAAGGGGGGCACGGGGAGGGAAGTGACGAGATGCTGATCATAGTAGTTGCTCTTCAAGATGATCTGTTTTTTCCTTGCTCGTGATACGCTTTTAGTGGAAGTCTTCTCTGGACCATGTCTCTCTACACTCTTTACTGTCATCAGCTCCTGTCCTCCTCATCCTGCAAGTCACACTTCAGGTAGAACATTTTGGATAATATCTAACACACAGAAACTCCAACCTGCGTTCAGGTAGGAGCTTGAACACAGTAATTACACATTTGTTTTTAGTCTCTAGTGAGCATTTACACTAGGAATACCAGTAATGAGAAGAACTACCTAGCAGGTCGATCAACACTGAGCATCTTTCGTAGATCAAATACTTTTTTAATTTTTGTATTTTATTAGAATAGCCACTTATGTTAAGGTTTGAACACTCTGGAAAGGTATGTGGTTTCATGCTGTGCAGAAAGGTGGAAGATGCTAACAGTGTGCTACTCTTCCTTTAAAAAAATCTGTAAAGGATTTCCCTATGAGCTTGCCCAAATGCATACCCACAGAGAGATAAATGGCTGCTGTATGGAGTGATGAGATTTTCAACAGGCCACCAAAGTTTTGTTTAAAGTCTCTCCTGGAGAGGGTGGTAGTTTTATGTTTCAGAAGATCTTCAGGTTGTTGATTGCTGCAGTGCTTCTGATTCTTACTCAAAGTGCTAAGAAAACGATGCTGAATTGTGACAGTGTAGCCCAGTTTTAAAAGGATGTCCTGCTTAAGGGAATATTCATAGAGCTTAATAAAGTATTATTCAGCTTTAAGGTTTATTTGTGGAGATTTGAATTCAGGAAATGGCATTGTTATGCAAGAACTGGCGCAGCTAAAAGGAAAGGAGATTAATATACTAGGAAGGGGAAGCTGGGGTTGGAGGATTTTGTTAGCTCAGGCACTGATTTTCATATTTAACTAAGAAATTTTCTGTAAAACTTTCTTTTTCATTTTTCTTTGGAGCAGAACAGCAATTCAGGAGCAAAAAGACATCGATGTACATAAACTGAAGATGTTTCTAATCTTTGTGCAGAAATTTTCCCACTTATTCAGGAGATCTGGGCATGCTTGGCTCCAGGCATTTCCTTTCAGGGACTCATTAAAATGAAAGCACAAGTAATATCAGATCACTTTTATTCAGCTACATTATTAACTAAATAGAAAGTTGGAGTGATTAAGCCATGAATCTGTAACTGTCCCTTAGGAACACCTCTACAATTGTCCCTCAGAGCATTTCCTATTTGATTTCAGTGCTTTCTTCAACAGAGGAAAGAGGTAGCAGTACAAAGATGAGCTTATGTGTCTCTACAGATAGAAAGACTCTGGTATTTTAGCAGGCATGGTGGTGTTGGGTTGACGGTTGGACTTGATGATCTTAGAGGTCTTTTCCAACCTTAATGATTCTGTGATTCTGTATTTGCAGAAGAGTTTACATTATGTATTACATTTAAAATGGAGAACTTGACATGGGATTTTTTTTTCATGAAGATGGTATATATTGTATTTTATTGCTGTACACAGTAACTGCAAATCATAAAAAATAGAGAATGTTAAAGTTTTGTAAGACTTTGTGCCATAAATTATGTCACAAAATACTGTACAAAATTACGGTATAAAAGATCCAGTATCTCACATATCACTATCTCTTACTGCTGAGACAAGTGTAGCGTTACACTTTTGATATGTTAGTTTTTCACTGGGGTAGAGAGAGAAATCTCTGTGAACAGAGGAAAGAATTATAAAGGAGTAAAACTAGAGAAAACTAATCTATAGCAATGATGTAACTTAAGACCCTCAGGAAGCATTTACCTTCCCTTGTTTTTAAAAAGAAAAAAAAAAGGGGGGGGGGAACAAGTGAAAAACACAACCACACAGTCTTGGAAACAAAAATATTGATTGTCAATAATGAAATGAATTGTTAGCATTTAAAAATAATGATCTGAAAGCCAGCTGAAAAATTTGTACGTGTAATCTTTCTCACCTATGTGCAAGGAAGCATGGGACTCTTCAGGGACAATTTATTTCCCGTATTCTGTATGCACCTTGTAAGTTAATGTCTCTGTGCTGTAACTTTCAAGGCAATAAATGTGCACACTGAATCCTATTTTCCACTGCAGTGGAGCTGGAAGAGGGGCTTTCTGACATCCTTAGCTTGGCAGTTACTAGAGGACCACTGAAAGCACCGTGACCTTAGTAATTTATACAGCAGCATCTTAGTGGCCTTTGAAATACCTGAGCTGTGAAGTTGTGCATTTGTGTGTGGTCTGTAGTCAAAATGTTCTAACCGGTTATGAATGGGAAAGTTGTTCTAAAATTTTTAGTGTCTGAGAGAAAAACAAGGTTCATAACAGCACAAACCCCTTCTGAGTAATGTGCAGGCTGGGAAGGTGACAAGTTAGATGCTCTGGTGCATACTTATACTCTGTTCCATGTGGCTATGTATGATATGTGTATTTCTTGACTGCATATAGCACAAAACAGCTGGTGTATATGGCCCATTACTGCGTATCAGGAAGTGCCTGACAGGACCATGTTGTCATTAAATTTTTAAATCAGAAGTTTTATAATGGAATGTGCAAATACTGATTACTGAGTACTGAGACTTTGAGGTAAAAAAACCAAAGACCTTTGGGAAATAATGGTCTAGAAAATTTAGGAGAGCTTGCACATGGCTTAATGTTCATGTGCACAAATAAAAATCTTTAAAGCATTAACACAGATCATCTCAAACTTGCAGATAGCAGATCTTTGAAGATAACAATCTGTGGAAAAAACAAATGGGTAAAGGCAGCTGATCTTCCTAGCCTCATTAAAAAAGAGCATTTCTAGGCTAAATCTTTGATAGCGGTCATTCCAAGAGAAGCAATGATATTTTTCACTCATTCAAACTTCATTGCTATTAGATAGTCCTCCTGGTTTTTCTACAATTTGTTTAGAATGGAAAGCTGATCCTAATGGTCTCTTTGGAGACAGAATGGTCTTTCAAAAATTCTTTTCCTTCTGGATATTAGAAAAGCACTTTTCTGTGAAAAAAAGGTTTGTATATTGAAACTGAAATATGGTGTGAGCTGAAAAAGTGTCCAGATAAATTCCACTAGTTACTGTTTGGTGTACTACTTTTAATCAAAACTAACCTTAAAGATTTCCTAGTGTTCACAAAACTAAGGTTTGTTAATCTGGCAATACTTGCTTTATTACACTGTTTATACTTCATCTACTGTACACTCTAATTCTGACTGCTCATCTCTCCATGAGGAGTAACAGGGTGACTATGCCAGCTAACCAGTACTGTTAGGAGACTGGCTTCCAGTCACCGTGAGCCCCTGACACCCTGCAAGCCATCCAGAGCTCTACGGTGGCAGGGGGCACTTAAGAAGAGATGTTGTGGATGGACAAATTCAAGTGTAGCTGCTAGTTTAAACACAATGAGGAATGGAGGTTAGTAACTTTTTGTTAAATAGGAATAATGTTTAATTAGACAGAATTGTGTGGGTCAGGAAGTGGTATTTATAGGCTGAGACAGTTGTGTTGGACTGACAAATTAATGTATACAAATTTTTATTTTGAAGCATTGAAGTTTTTATACATAATGAACGTCATACAACCTCATGAAAGCTGGAAGGAAAAACTGTATTTCTTAATAGGACATCTCTTTATTTTCCTTCCATGAACATATGCTGCTAATACTTAATCTTCAAGGTGTCCCAGATCATCCACTAAAATAATAATTTTGCCCCATCAGATCACCTGTCTTCTAAGCTGTTGTTCTTAAGCACCTGGAATTAGTTGGTCTGAGTTTTATTAGGTTTAAGTGGATACACTCTAGTTGCAAAAGAAAATTTGGAAAGATGATACGTATTCGTTAATCTTTGTTTCAAAAGAACATGCAATGCAAAACCTCAGTAAAAATGGTCTGTTTATAGGAAGATAACCATTATTCTTTTGATAATCTGTATCAGAACTGACTATTTAAAAGAATTTGTAGTTATCCCTTCCTTGTTTTATTTCATGTTGCTTCTATTTTATAATTAAGTGATATTTTTTTGTCCCTGTATCCCCAAAATGTGAAAGAGCCTGATGAGTTGAACACTCCACGTGTTACAATGTGCTGTTTAAAAGCTTTAAGTGGATGGTAAATGTTTGTGTGGTAAAGGAGAACTTTAAGAAAGAAGTGTCATACATTTAGCTTTGAAAAGGCAGTGTAGTGCTGCAGTTCACTGCTTGTAAAATTAACTGGTGTGAGTAAAGGGGTGTTTTATAAAAAGGAAACTGCAATTAAGGAAATTGCATATTCCTTAATTACTGCCATTTCAGAATGATCTACAGTAAAATGGTGTTCTGTGGCCTGCTTTTTGTAGGAATATAACAGACATGGGCTCAAAAGGCACATCTGCCTTTTAAGCATTTTTATGCTATATCATGTAGTAATTCTGCCCGTTGATTTTGTAGGTGGAAGGGAGACTTTGCTAGTTATGTAGGTAAGGAAGGGAAGGTACAATAGCTCATATACAGCACCTCAAAAAAATCCCTGTCCAAGACCCGTGGAATTAGGAGTGTATGATTAATGTAAATGGAGTGAGAAATGAGGTGGAGCACCTGAAGCTCCCTTGTTCCTGTTCCTACACCTGTTTACCAAAGCCAGGGGACAAACAGCAGGGCCTCCCTCCTTTCCCACAGACTTTGTCCGTGTGTTCCAGCCAGCTGCATTTAGATTATCTCATTTAGGAGGACTTCAAAACAGAAGAAGGAATATCTTAAAGAAGGATGGGATCGGATACAAATAGAGATCTAACTAAGTAACTTTTCTGTGCAGGCAAACCCTCATTACTAGTGAGTTTGTGCAGAGCAAAAAGCAGTTTTATAGTACTAAGGTATGTATTTGTAACAGGAGACACCAAGAAAACCACGCAACTTGTTTCAGGGCAGTTTCTGGTGGTTTTTAGGCATAGACTGCAGTTCTGGTCATAGCAAGTGTTACTGAGTAAAGAATTCTTTTTTCAGATACTCTTACCAATCCCTGTGTTGCCCTTTGTAACTAACACCTGATGGGAATATGGAGCGAACTTGAACGTTTAGTCGCAGGATGAGTCTGTAGGCTATCTTTTCCCCCGCTCCTGGTTCTCTGTATTGTACTGTCAAAGTGAGCATTTGATGTCAAATGTGAATTCTATCTCTGGACATATTTAATGTCTGGAGTACTGGTATTTCACACCATGTACAACCAGACTTGACCTACATATTGTCTGTTTAAAATAGCAAATTTTAAATTGCTTATTGATTTACTTTTCAACAGTGCAAGTTTTTTAAGGTTCCTGATGTTTTGTCTCTAATGACAGGCTTTTTTCAGATGGCCAGTTCCTCTGCTGATGAGTTACTCCACAGCATAACATTTCCAGAATATTTATTGACTGATGATAGATCCTAATGGCTTCTGAAATGCTGTATCTTGATTTGGTCTGGAAATCTGAGTAGATATCAAATTCTGTTTGTTTGTCTTTTGGGATGAGATTAATGAGTCTTGTAAATTATTAACAACCATGCTCATTTTCCAGACCTGATTTCTCTGAATAGGCGCTGTATGCTAAAAGCTACTCATTAGTAGGTGAACTGATAGCTGAATGTATTTATTATTGATGACTTGGTGGGAAGTGCCCTGTCTGAAAAAGGGTGGTGGGCTGCTCATATTTTGCATGGGAAGGTGATGTTAAAAGGTTTGCCATTTTGTACATTTATTTCTGGAGATGTGTGTGTTTGGACTCATGCTGTGCGGTACCCTGCATGAAGTTATCACTGGGAAGTAGATTGAATCTTGGCTTGCATTCCTCTTACTGTTCTTACAGACCCATGAGATTTTTATTATAACTCTGATGTAATCTGAAGCCTATTCCTGTAAAAGCAGTACAGTTTTATTTAGCGTATCTTCATCAATATATTGTCATTTCTGTCACTGTTTTATCACACAAAAATGGGCAGTTAAGCAAAGCAAAAGCAATGAAGCAGAAGGAAGTCCTAGATTTCAGCATGGCTACTGTAGTATCCTAGGTATTATCAAACCCCGTTCCAAAGTGTTATTGCTAGCCATAAGGCAGAGAAAGCAGGCATTATTCTGACTGAACTCATAAGCCTTGAAGTTTGAATCTGCTCTCAAAGATCTATTGAGACAAAATTTCATTATTATGTATCCTATTAAAAGAATATATTACTAGTATATGTAATATACTGTAATACCTTTTCTGCTAATGTACAGATTTAAAATGTTTTATGAATATACATCAATACCTTAAAATGAACCCCAAACCTCAGAATGCCAATTTCCTTGAAGACATGGCTCGTTCAGGATGATTCGTGACTCCTGGTGGTGTATCTCCACTTAAGCCTATCTAAATCTGGATTGCCACAGTCCTACTGTGTGACAAGTCCTGTATCTTCCCACCCCACCTCTGGCCTCTCGTGGTGGCACTTGCAGGGTTCCTGGCTCGGTCAGCTCCCTGGACTAGCTCACCGCACAATCATGCGAGCACCCATGTGCGTAGGCAGGAAGGGGCAGAAGCTCAGAAGCCAGCGAGAAGGGTTAGGCTGTGCCAGCCTGGATCTAGATCGGTTTAAGATGTGGTAGATAACACACACTTCTGAAACATCACTCATTTGGAATATATTATCTTCAAGTTTCTGCTGAGCCTGGAAGTTTCTAGCTGAAATGGATTTTAGATTAAGCAGAGAATTTGCAGAACAATAGGAGAGAGAAAAATTGTAGCATGAGTCATAAGCGTGGGACCTTCCACCGCTGTATGCTCAGAACTGCTGAAATCCTGTGGATTAGTTAACAGACTGACTGTAGCTTCCAGCATGTCATCAGCTACTGTGTCCATTGTCATTTCAGTTTGTTGGAATAAAACAACCAGGTTAGTCATCAAAACTCAGTGCTAGTATAGCACTCATCTAGTTTATGACCATTTTTTGAACATCATGGCTTAGATGATGTGCTAAAGTACATGTTGATGTTTGTGTTAAATGTTTATTGGTTTTCTATGCTTTTATTTCTCATAACATGTGACATGCTAAGCACATCACAAAACACAAAGAAGACTATATATATTACTTTGGAAATTCACGTTGTAGTGACTGAAAAAGGAAAAGGGAGTAGGATACAATGTATCAAGGCATTGTATTAAATACCAAAAGAAAAGTGGAGTAATTGTAATAGAACACTGGCTGGGGTACAGGACTTGCAGTCCACCTGCACTGGCTAGAGGGAACTGGCAGGCTAAAACAGTGAGGACTGTGAACAGTCTGTTCAGAGCTCACTGAAATTGCAGATGGTTTAACAGAGTGTGTAGGAATAATAATAATTTAAAAAATAAGTGGTATGTGGAATCAGTCATAACTCTGACACATCTACAGTTAGAATATATTAGAATCTGGTGAAACAAACTGCTTTTTAGCTGAATGTGGAAGTATATCCTGACCTTATTATTTCAGTTTGAAACATGAGCTTTCTTAGCTACCATAGCACAATAATACTTACTGTAAAATTGAGTTACATCTTTATTTTTGCAATTGTTGTCTTGACCGCTTTGACATTTGAGAGAATCATAGCAAAGCAAATACTGCTTCAAGGCAGCAAAGTGGCAGTAAGTATCTAATAGGTGTGGGGCATTTTGGTTGGTCTTTCTCTGGTTTTCCTTGTCAGTGGTATTTATGATTGAGAAGCTCAGAAATCTTCTGCAAAGCTTCTATAAGATTTTGATGATATCAAAATGTCTTATTGGAGTAATTTTAATGTTGAGTTTCAGATGAGGCTGTACAGGATTTCTGCCTGGATTTATTGCTAGATCACTTCCTAAGCCTCCAGTAACTCCTGTCTGTTCCCTATCAGCATGCAAAGCTGCATGGCAGTTGGCCACATAGACTTGCTGAGAAGCGGGGGCCTGTGGAAATGTTAGCCTTCTGCACTGGCTGTCAAGGAAAGGAAGAGCTTTCTCACAGCGTGGCTTCCAGGCAGCTAGCTGTCCTGTCATCCTGCCTGGTGAGCTGCAGCAGCCACTGGAATCTTGGAAAAACCTTCCATTGGTGGGACTTGATGCCCGCTGGTGCGTAGTGACCTCAGATGACAAGTTTGTTGCTTGCTGTAACAACTGCCAGGATGTTGCTTAGCTCTGCTGTAACTCATCACCAGGCAGTCTGGCATTCTTGAGAACATACTCTAACACCAAAGCGTATTGTCTTCAGAAATTAAATACTGAATTCCACACCCATCCCCATCCTCTTCCAAAAACACTTTTAATTCTAAGTAAAGACATTTTCTTAAACTCTGGTGTTGAACCAAATTTGTATTTCTTTTAATGAGTTTTCTGAATAATTCAGCAATGGCATTATTCACAAAAGAGATTTTTCTCTGTGTGCATCTGAGAGGATAATGTAGCCAAACTTGGAGTTTAACAGAGTCTAGAAATGTTTCTCTGCATCGAGTAGTAAACCATTAGTTTGGGCAACTTTATGTGGCACCGTTCTGAAAACTTTGATATCAAATAGTGTATCTGCATTGGCAAAGTGAAATGTGTTTCAATTTTCTGTGGAATCTAGAATTTTTGTGGCTTGTGTAGTGCTTAAAAGCTAGCATCTCAATATGGAACCATTTAAATACTTTCACTCTGAATCCGCTCCCTACTCATCATTGTCCTGTCCTTCCCTCATTTTTAGTTTTATGTCGCTCTTTCCCACCTCTTAATGTTTCTTTAGCTTGTGTGAAGAACAGAAAGCGAATTAAAGCTAGGATTACATCTGTGGTGGCACTGCAGCCCGGTAAAGCCTGACTTCCTCTCCTTTCCTGGTCATTCATTCCCACTTCGGCGCTGCCTCCTGCCTTGTGCCAGCACATGTGTTTGTGCAGCCGGGTGGTGAACCGAGGTAGGGAAGTGATTCAGCTGGAGAAGGAAAACCCTGCCAGAAAAGACCAACTGCCAGCATAAAGCAATGTTGTCTTGGGTGGTTAGGCTGGCATAGGAACAGACAGCTGGGGGAGAAAAGGTAAGAGTTGTTTGAGTTTGTTTTTCTGCTGAAAAAATTATAATGGAGCCACAATCTAAAAATTAAGGTTTTGCCTAAAAATAAATGATATGTACATTCGGGGGGGGATGCACTGAAACACGAGCAGGTTTTGTTAAAAATGATTGCCACTTATTAGTGCATATTCCTGCGTTTGTTTCAGATCTTTGTGTTGATTTCGCCCAGGTCAGTTCCTTACTCTAAGTTAAAGTAAAGCAATTAAGTATTCTTGAGTAAATAAAGTGTACCTAGATGAGTGTTGCTGATGAGGCTTAGACAAACTTCTTAATTGCTGAAGTTTACATTACTGCAACAAGGTTTTCTGATGTAATTTCTGTAAGCCAGTAGACTTGCAGGTTGCAGCCTCTTTCAGGAGCACCGTGGAAGTTGATACTTGAAATACAGGTGTGTCAGTCACTGGCTGAACTTTCTGCAGCCCGTGTGTACAGCCAGCTGAACCACGCTAGCAGGATTTCAGTGCTCACATTTGAGCACATTGCTCCATTGACTCAGCTTTGGGTCTGTCAGGGTAGATGAGGAGGAGAAGGATGCCTTATGGATCAAGTATTCACTATCAGTTTTTCCACTTATTTTTCATTTTTTCTCTAATCCTAGAGACAAAGTTGTAGCTACACAGTTGTTTGTATGCTTGCACTACTATATGGGTTGCAGATAGTAAGATAGATGGAGAAACTCATAAAGTATTCTTAAAGCAAAGTTATCTGTAAGGACATAATCCAATCTAGCAGCTTGCTGGTGTGAAGGAAGTTCCTGAGCACTCTGCCCTTCCTCCCCACCCATGTTGGTGCTACCACCTCAGATCTTTGTCAGCTGGTTTAACTCACGTACTCAGCAGACCAACCTGGCAAAAGTAGATAGCTTTCTGCTGTGCTGGTGAGTTGATGGGCACAAAAGAGGAAGCAGAACCTCATGGCTGACAGCAAAGGCAGGGAAAGGAGCGAATCCTCAGTCTTTCATCTGTAACAACAGCGTTGTGTAACTTCACTCTGAACAATGCAGGTAATGCAGATAAGGAGCACTGCTTATACCATTAACGCTGTGTCTGCGCAAGGTATCGAGCTGTAGGCCTGTTGTTGCAAAGGCTGTCTTCTGGGCTGTGTCACCTATACTGCTGAAAGGAATTAAATTATTTTATATGATAATTAATGGTAAGAATTAGGAAAAAGTTAGTAGAGAGTATAGTACAGTAAGGAGGCACCCAACTAATGTTGCAGTCAACTTTTCTGAAGTGAGAAAGCAAGGTGAGAAATATACTGTTATGTTGGCAAACTCTTTGAAGTCCAGATAACCAGTGAAACCTAAAACAAGGATGCTGAATTTGAGGTTTTGTTGAATAATAGGATAGAAGAAGAAGTGGTTATTACAGAGTATGTCTTTTACCTCCATTCTGCATGTCAGATAATTCACTGTTCAGTAGGTTGCTTTAGCCTAAAAGAGGAAGAAGTCTCCTCATAGGTAGTCAGCCGCTGTGAAGGGAGAGCAAGAGAGTTTCTGCATTCCAGGTGTGTCCTCGGGAAGGGGACGTCAGATGGTGTGTGCCTCCTCTGTCTGGGTGCTGTGTGGCACACAGCTCTTCCAGGGCACCATTGGCTTTAACCACCTCTGCCCCAACTGCTGCACAGCCGACGATGCTCTGGCCATGTGGTAAACCCGATCAAGGAGCTGGTTCAGGCTTAAAATCTCTGTGAGATAAAGGAGAGAATATTTGTGACACAGCTTTTTCCATTGTTTGGCATCTTTTGCTGTTCTGTGCTGCGGGAGTGGTCTCCGTGCATCTGCCTCTGCTTGCTTACAGCCAGGTTATTAGTGCTCAGGTCTCAGCCCAACAGCTTCTGCTTCTGATTCAAATGAGCAGAATGTAATTCCAGTTTGTGTCTTCCTCCCCCTTGTTTTTCCCTGTCAGCTTTTACTCAGGGAGTACAGGGTGCGTAGCCAAGCTGAAACACGACTGGAAGCTAGCGCATAGCTCATCATTCAAAGAGGGAAAAATACTTTCCTTTTACCTTACAAAACACTAGCTTAAGGACTTTTTGCTAAAAGGGGGAAGGACCCTAATGCATGTTCTTGATGCTTTTTGCAATGGATTTTTACTGTGAAGCATGAACCTTCAGTTTAAGCATATCTTCGGAAACTCACAAAGAAGTGTTTGTGATGAGCAATGACATACAGATGCTTGACTCTTTTGGTTAGGTGGCTTTGTCGCTGTGCTCCTGGGGTTGTACTTTTCTGGTGAGCATGTTGTGATAGCATTAGCTATCATGGCTTCTCTCTTCTGCCTTTCTTCTGTAACACATAGATGTAAGCTATGTTAAACTTTATTACTTGCAAGCCCTGTTACAGCCAACAATTTTCCTTTGTTTTTTTTATTCTGTTGGTTTCCTACAAGAGAGGTTCTCAAACTGTAGCCAGCAAAAACATATTAAACAGTTTGTTTGCAAATGCAAAGTTTGAGTACATGTGGTGGGCTGCGTGAAACTAGTCAGTCTGCATGTCACCAAGTGGCCCGTTAGATCACTTTAAAAACAAAGTTTAGGAAACAATCCTATCCAGGTCAAGTTCCCTCTCAGCCCTCTGGCATGGAGGAAAATGCTGACAAGTGTGATGCTTTTAGTGAGTGATATCTGGTAGAGGATAAAGAGCTGCAGTTCAATATGCATACACAGATTTTTTTACTGCTTAAGTACCATCTTCCTCAAAGATTAGGGGGTAACCAGTTTGCTTCCCCTACACGAGGAAAATCACCTCCAAATTTCTTGAATTACAAAAGGAAGGAGAATTTATGGTTACCTTAGTATACATTTCTACATATCTTTACTTGTTAAGTAGCTATTTTTACAATGCTACGCGCTTACCTGTCTATATAATTTTTATGTAGCACTCAAATTTCTGTGTGGAAACAGGTCTGAGCCTAAAAGGGAATAATGGAAATTACTCTTTCAGCCATACTTCTCAGCACCCGGCAAGCTAATGCATGTATCTGAAAAAGGTAAAGTGAAGGGAGACTTCGTGAAACCCATCAGAACTCTTAAGCTGCAGCAATACAAAACTGTTGGTATTTTAAATAAATGGTTAAAATAAATTTCTCTTGGTTAGTGCTAGACTATTTGAAATATATTTGAAAATCCCCGAGGTTTAAAAGAAAAAAGGAGAAGGAATTTTAACCAGCTCATTTGATAGAAAAATGACCTGCAGATGGGATTTGGGAGAATAATTGGCGGCAGATTACAGTGGGAAAATTGTAGCAGAGCCACGGCTCAGACTTTGATACATTTACGCAGAGTGGGCAGTGGAGAGATGTGAAGAATTCCCCCCTGCAAATGTTGTGAAGCACCAGCGTAATGTCCTCGGTTTTTTTCCACTGACTGCTGATGTACTGTAGCTGTTCATAGCAGCACTGGGTTTATGAGGTCATACACTGAAAAGTTTTAATGTGTTGGAAGTGTTATGTTGTGTGCAAATATCAGTTCTCCCATTTATGTGCCTATTTTCAAGTACATATGTGGAAAACCTAGTGTTTCTTCCAGTCTTCTCCTGCTTTGTTCTAGGGCAAATGGCCCTTCCTTAGTTCCCAGCGCCCTGAAATGTATTTAGTAAATATTGGATTTTATCAGTACTTCATAGTCTACTGAAAATATTAAAAAGGGGATTTTTTTTTTTAAACCCTTGTAACTCTGCCAAATTAGAGGGATTTTATCAAGACAGCAAAAATTTTACAGCCACCAAATTTCAATTATAAAGTGAATTCCTAAGCAGGAAAGCTTGGCTGTGATACAGTAGCACTGGAAAATCTTTTTTTCCTCCTCTCTGTATTACTCTTGGGAAAATCTGAAATATACTTGCTGCAACTAAACAACCACAAAATATTGAGGTTGCTTGGGCAGACTACAAAAGGTAAAATATTCTCATGAATGACACCTGCAGGTATTTTTTTACTGAGTAATAGAAACCAACATTTTTAATGAAACTTACAGCATTTATGAGCACACTTTTGATCTGAAGAAATATACTCTAAAATTCCTGTGTGGGCTTCTACAGCCCAGGGATGCGATAACATGGAATACATTTCATGTGTGTCTCCTTTGGGATTTTTTTTTTT
>Ga0065711_1030159_pt1 | contig 33496 bp, 53 predicted proteins | sample Hoacrofraction12_FD_59098 | JGI IMG/M metagenome (GOLD analysis project Ga0065711, IMG submission 59098) | Hoatzin crop microbial communities from Cojedes, Venezuela - Epithelial fraction 12 v2 (version 2) | ecosystem: Host-associated > Birds > Digestive system > Esophagus > Crop | place...
CCCAGGGCGCCTGTCCCGAGGTGAGCGGGCCGTGCGGGGCCGGGGCTGTGGCGCCGGCCGCCCCGCAGCCGTGCGGGACCGGATGCGAGGGGAAAACGCGTTTTCGTTCCGAACGAATCCGGCTCCCCTCGTCGCCCCGTAGACCTCGCTGGCACTCGCTCTGCCGGACCCGCGTGGGCCGGGACGTGTCCCAGCGGCCTGGCCAGAGCGGCGTGTGGTGGCCGGAGGGACGAGGGGCACAGTCTGCGGGCGACTCGCCGGCCGCCTGGGCTCCTCACGGGCGGTGGCACCGGGTGATCGCGGCGGACTTTGGGCACGGGCCGCTCGGGGGGGCCGGGCGGTGTTGCCCCGTTGCTGTTCCGTCTCCGCAGTGCGGCTGGCGGCAGCGCTGCCATCGCCAGCCAGCAGCCTCTGCTGCCTGTGTTCCTTCCGGAGCCCCACGCGTGTCTGCGGCTCCTTGACTGGCTGCTCCGTTCCGTTAGACCTCTGTTCTGCCACTCTTCCTGACGCTTTTACAGACAACTCGCTCTGTGGATGCCTGTGTCGTGTTTCCTTTGTAACTCTGCTGCAGGGCGAGTGTCCTCTCCGTCTTAGCGCCTTGTTTTTTGGAGGAACGGAGCACAAGGTCTAGGTTTCCCAGTCAGCCGGCACTCAGCAGTATGTGTTCCCTGAGAGAAACCTTCTCTTTAAGGCTGGGTTCGGGCCAGCTCCTCAGCTGGACTCTCCCAAGCCAGACCCTGCTCGGCAGACAGGAGCAAATGTCGTTTAAGCTCAGCTGCTGCTGGCACCTTGTGCTTGAGCCAAGCGCTGTTTGTCCTGATGGTCCCTCCGGCTTTCGCTGCAGGCGGCTGTGCCCAGCCCAGCCTGGCCTGGCTTCCCAGCTCGCCCTGTGCCGCAGGCTGCCGGGCTGGGCTGCTCTCCAAACGCAGCCCACAGGCTGCAGGAGAGGAGCAGCAACCTGATTTTGGGTCGGGGAAAGCGGTACTAGTGACCCCTCCTTAAAACCTTGAGAACTCCTAAAATACTGGTAGGTGCAGGAATGTCCCCAGGGGAAGACGTGTGCTGTAGAGGGTTTCAGGGCTCTCTCACAGGCAGTCGTGGGCATCTCTGGGTGCTTATTGTTGGAGCGTGCAAGCCAAGGATGCAGAGGGAGCAGAGCATTTCATCCCATTACAGCGATGCGGTGTGCCTGGGTGCCTGTCGCAGCCTTCACCCCGCGCTGCTCTCCAGTATTTTCTCAGTTCCTGGCTTTGGGGCTGTAGCTGACGTTCATGCGTGGAAAGCTTTGAAGATTTAGAAGGGACAGCTTTTGACTTTGCAGGATGTTCTGAGTATTCTCTATTACCAAAGTACTACGTGCTGACAAAACAGGGAAAAGTCTGCCTGGGGCCAGAGGCAGCACCCGAGCACAGGATGGGTCGTTTGAACAGCTGGTGTCTGTGTTGAGCTGCGATCTGTGGCTGAGCTGTGACTAATCTCTTGGGCAGACCTCTCAGTGTTGATCTCAAATACTTTGAGTGGTTGGAAACCCTCTGCCCCTACTTGCAAGGCACTTTGAAGGTTAGTGAAGATGATCAAAACAGACTTGGAGCCAGAAGGCATGAGTCAGACGCTGCATCCACTCTGTCCAGATGCAAGCTCTGGGGCGAGGGGACCCTTTGACTTAAATCCTGGTCTCTAGCACACCCAGCAGTGCTCAGCTCTTGCAGGTCCAGACGCTGCTGATGGATGTGGACGTGAGTGGCCCCGCTCCCAGCCCCAAGCAACACAGAATGGTGTCCTAAGGGGATGAGGAGGGTGTTAGATTTTGGGAGAAGCCTCACCCTTCTTTGCTTATATGTAATGCTACTGGTAGTTTGATCTCCAAGAAGGTTCGCTGGTGTGTGGCTGCATAGCTGTCGAAGGCTGGGAATCAGCAATTGTTTCTAATAAGATTAACAATAATGTCATTCCTGGGGCTTTGCCTGCCTCCGAGGAGGAGGAGGCGAGTGCCCCAGAGAGCGTGGGGACGGGCGGGAAGGATTGCCCCTAGGAGATGCCCCTCTGCTGGCTGGAGCCTGCCCAGGTTTTGGATGTGGTGGCTGTCTTCTGTAAGCGCTTGGGACATGCTTGGAGAAGCAGGAGCAGCAGTGCGGGTGAGTGGCGGCGTGGCCTCGGGCGGCTGTGCAGCGCGGTGACAGCGCTTCCCTCCGTCTCTCAGAGCCCCTCTGTTCTTGATGCGATGTGCGCAGAAGATGCAGACTGCCCCGTGGGAAAGCCAGTGGATCGTGGCAACGGTACTGAGTGTTTTGCTACAAAAATCGTTTTAATTCCTCACGCATTGCAAACAGGTCTGCAAAGGTGTCCGAGCACTCCGGCAATGCCTGAGTTCCGTGCTTCTTGTAAGTGTACACAGAAGTGCTCTCCAGGCATTTATTCTTGGGAAAACCTTACGGCAACCTGTCACAGCTGGGCGAGGAGGTGTTGCGGGCACGTGGTGCTGGCACGGCAGATACACGGCTGCTTTGTTGCCGATGTCGGCTGCTGGAATCGAAACCACTGTGCTGCGTGATTGGCAGGTTTTCCTTTTGTAATAAAACCTGCCTTTTATTTTGTGCTGATTAATATTAGCACCCCGTGTGAGTTCAGCTGGAAGAGGATATTTCAGCTCTAGCAGGTCGGTTGCCAAAGCTCTGTGTGCGGGATTGCCCCAGCTCGTGGTGTTCTCACGGGGGGACCGGGTGGCTTCAGCAGCTACGGGTTGGGAGAGCTGCGCTGGGCAGGCGGGCGCTGACAGCAGGAAGCAGCTTCTTGTCTTTGTAAAAACAGCTTCTGTTGTTCAGCCTCAAGGGAAGGTCTCGCAGGGAAGGTGTTGGGTGGGGAAAATGCTGAAGATGATCCCAGCGTTGTCTTTGTGGTTCATGTTTTGAGAAGGCCAGAACAAGCCTGTGGCCAGGACACTATCCCAGGAGGTGAGCTGCAGAGAAGATGTTTCAGAAGGGCATAGCAAATGATATATGTTGTCTCATTTTTAGGGATAAAAACTGGGAAATGTGTGACTTTCAACACCACCCATTCCACCTGTGAGATCTATGGCTGGTGTCCTGTGGAGAACAACACCCTGCCCAGGTAAGGCACAGGGTGACGGGACAGCAGGCACTGAGAGCTTTGGTTCCTTCCCTCTGCTCTGTGAGGGCCATGATCATACTTGCCCGACGGGCAGCCAGGCTCAGGGAGACCTTTGACATTGATGCACTGGTCAGTTAAGCACAGAGAACTTCACGCAAGAGCATTTCTTGCAGCTGTCCGTTGTAGCCAAAGTCCCGGAATTGTGGAAGAGACTGCAGAGCAAGGGGAGTGGGGACGTGCCTTGGCTGCTGTGCAAAATTTGAGTTTGTTGGTGATTGTTTTCCAGGAAACCTCTTCTGGCTGAGGCGGAGAATTTCACTCTTTTTATAAAAAACACCGTCCACTTCACCAAATTTAACTTCTCCAAGTAAGTATGGCGCTCCTCCAGCCTCGTCCCGCCTCTGCGCTGAGTGTGTCTGCCCAGGGCTGCGCAGCGAGGCGTCCGAGAAGCCGTGTGCCACCCAGGACGGGTGGCAGCTGGGGCAGTTACAGCTCGGGATGGTGTGTTCAGGAGAACACCGGTCGCTCCAGTGGCACCTGTGTTTGCAGACGTGAGAGCAATGGGATGGGAACCCCTCACAGAGAGGGACTGGTGTCCGTCTGCTGCCTAGAGCACTGCAGACAGAGCTGGACAAGGCCAGTCATTCCCAAGGTCTCATTTTACCCCAGAGTTTTTTGCATTTTTGTCCCCGCAGAATGGTTTCACAGAGGCCCGGTAAAGGGCCGTGCTGGCCTCGCAGCCCCGGGTGTGCTGACTGTGCTGCCTTGCTCTGTCAGGAGGCACGGCCTGGGGCAGCTGACCTGCCCCCGCTGTCACCCACAGAGTGCAAACTCAAGCTGGGTCATTACATCTCTCAGTGGCGGGAGCTCAGTGCTGGGGAAGACAAGAGAAGCACTGGGGCAGAGGTGGAGGAGAGGATCTGGGAGGGGAAGGACTGTGGCAGGTGCTGTAAAGGATGGTATCTCCATGTGTGGTTCCTCTGGGCCAGTTTCCCTCCAACCGCTCTCCGACTGAGGCTTTAGGAGAGGTGGTGACTGTCTCCTACCAAAGCAGCAGCTTTAGTGGTCCCACTCCAGCTGGAGGGTCTCCTCTTCCGTCTTCCCACACCCCCTGTGACAGCTCCCCCTCTCTCTGTCTCAGGTGCAATGCTTTGCAAACCAACAACCCCACCTATTTCAAGAGCTGCAAATATGATCCTTTCTTCAGCCCCTTCTGCCCTGTCTTCCGTGTCCGTGACATGGTGGAGGCAGCTGGAGAGACCTTTGGAGACCTCGCACTGCTGGTACTTGCTTTTTTAAAAATATGGAAGATGCCTCCAAATTTGTCAAGGATGTGGGCAAGGGGCAGGGGACAGGACTGGCCCCTGAAATGCTAAGGGAATGTGTTATCTGTGGACACCTGAACGGTAAAGAACTCGTCCAGTCTCTGATCCCGTGCTTCTCCTGGAACACAACGTGTTTTGCAGGGGGGGAGCATCGGAGTTCGCATTGAGTGGGACTGTGACCTGGATCGCCCTGCCGCCCAGTGCCAGCCACAGTACTCCTTCAGCCTGCGGGACAGGAGGTACAATTTCAGGTGAGGGTGCTGGGACAGTGGCCATGCGGGCCCGCGGGTTGAGCCCACGGCAGTTGTTTGAGATCTCGGTTTCCCTGATTGACGCTCGGAAAGGAGCGGCAGGGACAGCGGGATGTGGTAGCTCGGCACGGGGTCTGTCAGTACCGGGGCGCCGTGCTAGTCCCCGCACCTCGTAGCTCTGCTCTGTTTGGAGCTGTGCAGGGCATTACCTGCAGGGATATGTGGCTGTCCACACCTGTGCTGACCCTGAACTGGATGCACTGGGAGCTGTGTGCTCCCAGTGACCCAGGCTGGGTGCTGAACGGGTGCCGATGCCCCGCTGCTGGTGCCAAGCTGGTGAGTCGCGGCAGCACGTGCATCGTCGGCATCCCAGCTCGCTGGAGGACACGAGGTGTGCCCAGGCACGTGGTAGCCCCAGCAGTCATACGGCCTGGCAGCCCTCTTCCCTCACTGCCTCTGCAGAGCTGCCGTGGCGCTCTGAGCCGTGCCCGATGTCTCCTGCAGAACTGCCTCCTACTACTGGGACCCCCAGCGGCGGCTCTACCGGAACCTGCTGAAGCTCTACGGTATCCGCTTCGACATCTCCGTGCACGGCCAGGTACCGGCTCCTCTGCAGACCCCGCGTGTGCAGCCCTGGCAGCCTGGTCACCGGGGCTGGCTCCTCACACCGCTCCCTGCTGCTCTCTCCTGCAGCCAGCCCCATGGCTTCCTGCTGGCATTGCTACTCCCCACCCCGGTCAGCTCTTCGCTTCTTGGTAATGCCCTGAGCAGGGAGGCTTCCCTCGTTAAGGAGCTGACATGGGTGAGAAGAGCTGTAGGCAAGGTGAGCTTGTCTGGGCAGAGGGCCTGTGGGCATCTCTGAGGGTGCTGTGGTGGGAGCACCCTGGCAAAGATCCCCCTGAACTTTTCTGAACCTGGACAGTTAATCCCTTTTTGATTAGTTGTATCCTCGGGGAGGAACGGCATGGGCATGATCATGGCTGATGCTACTCTGTGCAGCATTGCTGACAAATTCAGTACTCAACTGTGCAGGATGGAGCCTGTGCTGAGAGGACTTGCCACCCTGAGAGATGTCCTCAGCTGGTCTGTCGTCCTTAGCAGTGGCCTTTTCACCTGAAGAGGGTGAAGCACGCAGTGCAGGACAGGGTACACCGCTTCTGGGTAGCGAGACCAGGTCTGGGAAGTGTGGAGCAGGAGAGAGTAACCAGGAGAGAAACAGGAACCCAAAAATCTCTTCCCTCAGAGGTACTGGACTCGTTTGAGCAGAGAGGGACACATCACACCTGGGCCATGTTTGCTCTTCGCTGGGACATCGTTCCATCGGGGCAGCTGTCGGGGTCCTGCAGTGAGAGGGAGGGTCCCGTGGTGCCCGTGGGAGCAGCTCGGTCTCAGTAACCTCTTCCAGTGAGTCATGAGCTGCCTCCGTCCCCCCTTTGACAGCCAAAGGGGTTTTGAGTCAAGGCGATAGCAGTCAGGTTCCTACAGCTGGGCACGGGGACAGGACCCTGGCTTCCTCCAGCACCTCCCTGGCTTTAAGCACGCTGCCCGGCGGGGCTTGTCCCACCGCCGGCTCACCGCTCTCCACCACTGTCTTCCCCCTCCACCCACTGTTTCTCACCAGGCGGGAAAGTTCAGCGTCATTCCTGCTGCTGTGAGCTTCGGCACCGGCGTCGCATTCTTTGGCGCCGTGAGTACTCCAGATGCGCTCGGTTCCTCAGGCCCGTGGGTTGGGGTTTGCGGCTTGCCCTGCCCGCCTGGGTACAAGGCTTCCTCGGTGCCCGCTGGCCTGGGACGGGAGGTGGCTGGCGGGGTGTTAGCTCCCGTTTTCCCCTTTGTGATTGTTGGCAGTGATGGCGCTGCTGAATCCTGAGCACTGTCACCGGCACACCTGATGAAGGCCGGGCGTTTGCTGAGCCCGGGAAGGCGCGTCACTGGCTGCTCCGGCTGGCTGTCTGGCCAGCAGCAGAGAGCACCTCCTCTCTGCTTCTCCCCTGACTCTAAAGGAGCCAGTGTCCGGCTCCAGTCCAGACGTGGCGCGGTGGTCGTTGAGACAGGGCTGCCCAGTGTAGAGCACTTGCGTGGCTCTTCGCTCTCAGCAGGGTATCGGGGAGCCTGGCTCCCCCTCCTGCCCCCTCCTTCCTCCCAGACAGGCTCGCCCCAGTCTGCTGCGTGGCTGCGATGGCGGCTCTCCACTGGGCCAGCCCTCGCCCTGCGTCTGGGCATTGCAGCCCAGTGGTCACGTCTAAGCTCCGGTGCGTCTAACGGGAGTAGGCTGGCTCAAAGCGGACCCGCTGGAGCTGCCCGCGGGCTGGGGCCGCAGGCGGGCTGGGCTGGGCTCACTGCCCCCGGCACCGGCCGGGTGCTGGAGTTTTGCCCACAGCCGGCTGCAGGGCTTGGTGGGAGCCAGGGCAGAGGGCCTGGCACTGCTTGGGGAGTTTCACTGCTGGTGGCCCTGCTGCGTCTGTCTGTCTCCAGGCCACGGTGGTCTGTGACCTGGTGCTGCTCTACCTGGATGCGAAGGCTGACTTCTATTGGAAGGAGAAGTTCGAGGAGGTAAGGATGGGGCCATGGAGAGGTGAGGTTGGAGTGATTTAATTATTTTCTGCCCCTTGGTTAAAACTCAGTGCTCAAGATCTGGGAAAACCCCGGTGGAGAATTCTTAGCCTTCGACTCTCGGGCTTGGTGTCTGGTCTGCACTGAACCTGGCAGAGGTGAAGCTGTCACAGGTTTAACGCCATCGGGCAGCAGAGCGGCGGAGAGGGACCCAGCCGGTGCCCAGGCTGCAGGGACGGCGGTACCGCGACCTGAGCCGCAGTTAGACAGCAAGGAGTCCCTGAGGGCACCTCGCCCAGCTCCACGTCTGTTCACCCTCTTCCGAACTCCCGTGGAGGGAGCGCAGCTCCTCGGGGCGCACCTCCTGCGGTGTCAGTGCCCACGCTGCAGTTCAGCAGCCAGGTTTTGTTGCCGTGTGCGGTTCCTGCTTTGGCACTGCCCAGCCCCGGTGAATCTGGGGGTCACAGGGTATGGGCTGCCAGGACCCCGCGCAGTAGGAGAGCTGCCAGGACCCCGCAGAGCAGGAGAGCTGCCAGCCCTAGCTGAGATCGTCTGTGGCTTTGGCCAGGTTTGAGAAGCTGCTGAGGACAGAGATCCCCCAGCTCCTCGTGAACTGCCCCGGGGCTGCGCCCTGTACTGGGGGAGGAAAAAAGATGTTCCTAATGCCTGGTCTCAGGTCACGAGTGGAGTGGGGGTCTCGGACAGTGAATCTGGTCATATGGAACGGAGCAGAGCCATGCCCGACCACCTGCCTGAGCTGTCACCTTGTCTCTGGTGTACACCGAGATGCCCCTGTTCACTTCACAGGCAAAAGCCCCTAAAGGCAAGACTGAGGCTGCAGCCTAGGAACGTCGGGAACGCTCTGCCACAAGCACCCTTCCCTCTGGAGAGAGCTCCAGGTAGATACGATGGGGACATGGCTGTAGCCCAGGTGGAGGTGGGCCAGTTCTCCTGGCCTGAGCGTGCGCTGCTGGGGTTAGGGTCTGCCTTTCCTGGAGAAGCGTTTGCATCAGCAGAAGTTCTTGGTTCCTGTAGCACAGAGCCCTGCCACCTGCAGCTTCCAGCGCTGGCCGGCTGGGGACCGAGCAGAGCTGTGCTGGGGAGCTGCTGTGGGAACTCGAGCTTGCTGGGAAGCAGCTGGCCCATGCTCAGCACAAGAGGCTTAAAGCACTTCACGCTTCTTCACCTTCCAGATCGCCGTGGGCCTTGACTTCCCCTGGCAAACAGGGACACAATGAAATAAAGCTGCTCAGATAGCAGGAGGTGCTCTGCTCTGGCTCTAGCCCTGGGGGTGGCTGTGAAGGGTTTGTGGTGCCAGTCTTGCACCTTGCAGCTCCCTGCATCCTTCCTTCCAGGTGGGATGGCTTCACGGAAGACCCTTCGAGCTCCCCAGGGAGCAGCGGGGCTGACCACCCCTCGGCTGTGCCCAAGGCAGCTGCCCTGGGCTGGTGTCTGCGGGGGTTGGAGTGGCTCTGTGCTTGCTGGCCAGGGCTGATGCTCAGCAAGGACAAGCACAGCCCTGGGGTGAGCATTTTGGAGGTGCTGAACCCTGTGCTCCCACCTGCCCCAGGCTCTGTCAGACTGGTGCAGGGCAGGGAGAGGCTGGGTCCGTGCCTGGGGGGTGATCTGGTACCTCACAAGCCACCGAGCTGCCCGGCTCGAAACCATGGTGTGTGGAGGCACAGCGGGGCTCTGAGTACCGTTTAATGCTCCCTGCTAGGACTGGCCGTGTGGCATGGAGGGGTCCTGCAGCATCACCCCTGCTCAGCTGCCTGCCCCACTGTGCCCCTCGGCCCCGGCCATCCCCTGCCACCCTCCCTGAGCTGCCACAGGTAGAACTGTGCTGCCAGCTGCTTGGTCATGGTCTTCAGTGTGAGGAAGGCAGCCACGATCTCAGCGAGGAGGAAGGCCAGGAAAAGGCTGTGCACGGCCACCTCCAGCGGCAGGTGGACGATGTGGCTGTCCGTCAGCAGGAAGAGCAGGATGGGGAGCTGGATCAGGAGGGAGAGGAGGAGGAACGCGGCCAGCTCGGGCACCTGTAGGAGCAGAGGCAGGTGGTGGGGTGGGGGGACCCTCTCTGCTGCAGGAGCATCGGCTGCTCAGCTGGCCTCGGCACCTGGGGACATCCCTGCCGCGGGGAGCTGTGCCTGGGTGCAGTTGGATGCCACCAAGCCCGGTGCTGGAGCATTGCACACACAGCGTGGAGAGGGATACAGCAGGAGAGCAAGTGGGTCCCCTCCGTCCCCTGCCTGCACGTCCTGCCTGCAGCTGCCATTCCCTCCCAGGACAGCTCCAGGCAGGACTCCAGGAGGAACGGGCAGCGACAGGGCACTCGGGTCCTGAGCAAGGGGACATCCAGCACCGCCACAGCTCCCCAGGCCGGTCTGTCCCCCACCGAGCCCACGCAGAGAGATGGTGCTTACCTTCTCCTGCAGGTTCCCCACGTAGCCCAGGTAGAGGCGGGAGCCTTCAGCCAGCGAGAGGATGAGGAAGGCAGTGACCAGCAGGACCTGGTAGTGCTGAGGCAGCAGGTGGTACTGGAACAGGGCACAGCCTTGTCCCAGCCAGCCCCGGTGCCCCGTGCCCTGCTCCCCATGCTCTGCCAGCTCCCACCCGTGCTGGAGCCCAGCCCTGCCCACTCTGCCCTCCCAGTTTAGGCTTCCCTGCCTGGATGGGTCAGCGGTTGTTCTCACGGTTCCCATTTCTCGGAGCCGGAGGTGAGCCATCTTATCTCGCGGGGAACAGAACTGTGCATGGGGACCCACTAGCGCTGAAGAGGCTCCGCTCTGCCCGGCTCAGCGTGGCCCCTGCGTGCCCAGGGAGGCTGGGCAGGAGCCACGTGCCCACGGGACGGTACCTTCAGCTGCAGCATCGTCCCCTCGGCCAGGCACCAGACCGGGAAGTACCAGACGTTGAAGTAGAGCATCATCTGGAGCGGCAGGCTGGCCAGCACCTCGTGGGCTAGGCAGGGTGGGCAGGGGTGGGCAGGGCTGCCCAGCACCCCCGGCCCGGGGTCTCGCTGCCCAGAGCGAGTCCCTGCCTCGCAGCCCGCGCTGGGAGTGATGGCCCCTGCCGTGCCTGAGGGAAGGCTGGGCAGCAAGAGCTGCTGTTGGCAGCCAATGCACTTATTTTTGCTCCCTCTCATCGGTGGGTGGGTGCAGGGACCCTTCGGGCGCTCCCAGCCCAGAGGCACCCGGGTGCTTCGGTGCTGCGCTGAGCAGGCTCGTGGTGGCAGAGCCACAGCGAAATCCCCCCAAACCCCTCTGCGGCCGAGCCCCGGTGCCCGTACCTGGGTGGTGGGTGCGGGGAGTGCCACTGTCCTGCGTCTTGTTGTTGGTGAAGAGGGAGCTGCTGAACGCTGCCAGGCCCCGGCGGAGGCTGGGGGGCAGAGGGGTGTGCGCAGCCATGGCTGCTCGCCCCAGCCTGCCTCAGCCAGGATTAGCCATAAGGTAATTAACGGGATAACGGGTCAAGCTAATGCGCAGGGCTGCCCGGCCATTGGCTCTCTGGGCACAGGGCTGCTGAGCCGGGAGGAGGATGTGGGGAAGGAAAATTCCCCTCCACACCCCCCCGGGACAGCAAGCCCACGCGGGAGCCACAGGGATGCAGAGCCTCTCCTTCCCCCCTCCCCCCAGCAGCTTGCGGGGGCAAGCAGCAGGTCGTCCCCATCACCATGACAGGATGCGGCAGTGTCCCCAGCCCGGACACCCCCCAGGCAGTGCTCTGCTCCGTCGCAGCCTCTGCCAGCCGGGTTGTGTCAGTGTAATTATCGCTCAGAACTCCCTGACAGAGGAGGATGCCCAGGAGGGGATGGTGCTCTTTGCCAGAAATGCTGCTTCGAAGCCTGCAGACTCGTGGAGCATTGCACCCATCACTGCGAGCTCCCCTGCTAATGCGCCGCCCCCGTGGGTCTCCCCGCTGCTCAGTGTCCCCAGGCCCACCCAGGCTCGGGGGTCCTGGGGAGGGCAGTGGGGGCTGGGGTCTGTGAGAGAGTGGTTGAGCCAGAGACCAACGGCAGAGAAAAGGGAAGGTGCTCTGGGGCCTTCATGGTTAGTCCCACCCAACAGGCATGGCCTCATCTCACCATCTTCAGCCTCCAGCCCATCCCAGGAGGTGCATCAGAGCAGCTGCTGCAAATATTGGGAGAGAGTATTGTAAATGTGGTCCTTAAGGGCCAGGCGCTGGCTGGGGACATGAGAAGAGCCTTGGAAGGAATCAGAGATGATCCAGATCCCAAGAATACTACTGCTTTAATTCACAGGGGGAGAATCCAATTAAAAATATAAATCCTCTTGCTCTGGGCTCAGGGTAAAACACTGACTGCTGGGCAGAAACCTCCCCCAGGACAGAGCACTGGAGCCTCTCCAAGGCGGGGGGGGTCTCATCCCCCGGCTCTGCCAGGCTGACGGAGACAGGGCTGTGGGCTGGCCAGGTGCACTCCTGAGCTGGGGACAAGGCTCTTCTTCCGGCAAGCGGCAGAAAACACGACATGGAAAGCTGAGATGAGAAATGCAGCCTTGTCACTAGGCAACAAGAGGAACCGGTGACGAAGGCTGGACGGCAGCCAGAAATACTCTTCTGGCCACTATTCCTTGAGTATTGTCTCAGGAGCAGTGCTAATCCTGCGATAACCGTGGAGGAGGGGGACATCACAAGGCTGGCTGGAGGGACAGCCACCAAGCCCGGGGGCTGCAGTCTGGCTGTCGCACCTCTCCAGGGAGCCCCCGCTCCGCACCCGGGGGACAGCCCAAGAGCTGCCAGTGCCCAAGCCCAAACTGAGTCCAAGAGATGGGGAGCAGCGCTCCAGCCCCTTGTCTGCTGCGGGATGGGGAGACGCTGCGTGTGCTGGGACAGGGACCGATGAGCTCCAGAGCCCTCGGCGTGGGCAGGGACCCACCTCTGCTGGGGGGGGCTGTGCGGGACAACCAGCCTGCAGAAGGGAGAATGCAGAACACAAACGCAGGCTGCACAGAGACCGCCCAGCGCGACCTCATCTCCCTGCCCCCCCCAGGTGCTCCCCAGGGCGCGTGGGCACAGGGAGAGCCATGGCAAGCGCGGCAGCCTTGAGGCGAGGGAGCGGATGTCAGGCTCCACGAGGATGCACGTCGGAGCTCTGCTGGGAGCGAACAGGATTTGGGAAGGGGCAACGTGCTTGAGATCACAGAGAGCAACGAGAGGCACTCCCACTGTATATGGGGGCAAGGGACGTGCTGGGGCAGACCCGCCTGGGGACCCCCAGCCTGTTGGCAGCGTCTGCAGCCATGCGGTGCCTGTGCCCACTGCCAGTGCCAAACCCCGCTCTCTTTGGGGGCTGCTTTTCCAGCATCCCATAGGAATTGCAACAGCAGAGTCCCAGCCCGGTAGGCACCGGGGCAGAGAAGCCGTCGGTGGTCTGCTGGGAAGGTGAGTGAGTGGTGGCAGGCGCTGGGTTCATCCGAGTCTCAAAGGGAAATGACTCCGCCGTGGTGCTCCCGCTTGTCCGCGGAGCTGCCATTCCATCTACCCACGGCGAGCGCAGCACCAGGAGGGTGCAGCCACCAGCAGCCTTAGGAGCCTTTCCCAGTTAGCCAGGACATATCTCCAGTTCTAAAAACGGGAAAAAAGCAGCAGCAGTGAGATGTTTCCCAGCGCGTGCAAGCAAATGTGCTCAGCGTGCCTGGGCACTGGTCTGGGTACTGGTCTGGTCACCCGTCACCGGTCCCCATCCCAGCACCCGTGCTGCTCTGTGCAGAGGCACAGCCAGCCCAGGCAGGAGGGCAGCACCCCTTCCTCCACCCTCACTCTCATACCAATAAAACTGTCCAAAATCTCACGTGCAGACCCTCAATTCCATGTAATCCCCCAGCATGGCTCCCGCCACCCCTAGCCCCATCACCCAGCACAGCGGCATCGCCCCACGCAGAGGGAGCTGCAAAAGAATTTCACAGCCGTAACCAGTGTCCCCTCACACGAACTGGGGACAAGGCCCAAGCTGGGGGCTGGGCTGTCCCTCCTGCCAGCCCTTCATGCCCAGCACACCCGGGACCCCAAACCGAACATACTTGCCATGACGGACAAACAGCCTAAAAGGTGCGAAAGCAGCAGGAGACAGAGAGAGAAAAGACATTCAGGTTTTGGTGGTCCGGCTTCCTCCAGGCTCGCCAAGCCCCATCATGGGGGCCAGCAGCTCCCCCCACCGCCAGGCTGCCCATGAGATGCCACCTCCCTCCCAGCCACAAACCGGGGGGGCCAGCAACCATTTCCCGATGTACTGGAAACAATGGGCACAACCCTGCCCTAGTCATTGGTGCCTGGGTGGACCTGGACATGCGCCCTGTCCCAGGGGTGCCTGGGGGTGTCTGAGCTGGCCTGGGGCTGCCCGGGGGCTGGGAGTGCTTGTCTCCCCGAGCTTTTAAAAAAGTCTGCTTTTATTCCAGATGTGGAAATACGCCAGGGACAGGGACCCACATTCGTCCCTCAGCTCTGATTCCTGCTCTAATGGCTCCTTCCCAGCTGTTTTCATCTCCCCAGCACTTGCCTTCCAGCACAGCATGTTCTGCACTCCCCCTCTGCACGCAGGGGGTACACTCTTTCTTGTGCAAAGTCTTCAAAACAAAGTGAAGGGAGAAAAATGCACTTTGCCTATGAGCTACATCCCAAGGAACTGGAAGCTGAGACACCAAGGGCCGGTGTCCCAGCACCGCGAGCTCTCCAGCTTTGCTCTGGCAGAAGGCTGTGCACAAGCAGCACACCCAGCCCCTCTGTGTCCCCTCGAGTGACTGGGTGCCCAGCCAGCAGCAGGCAGTGCCGTCTCGGTGACGTGCCAGCGCCCGGAGGCAGCGAGCACCACGTTCCCATTGGGTCTGTGCAAGGATTCGGATGCTGGTGTTTAAGACAAAGACCCGGTGTGTGGGATGCCAGACCTGGAGGCAGCACTTGGGGGGATGGAGTGAGCAGGGCAGGAAGAGAGATGCAAGAAGCGTATGAAGTGGGGAGCAGTGGGAAAGAGCTGCCCAGTGCCCACCGGGGTCCTACCTCGGGCTGCTCAGCCCTGCCCTGCACCCCACGGCTGTGCTCGGCCCCTGCCCTGGCACTGCTGGTTCCCACAGTGCGTCTACTTACTCCACATCGCGCTTTCGGATGGCCCTGCCAGCAGCCAGGACCTCAGCCACCTTGGACACGATAGGGTCGTAGTTCATGCTGGCCACAGCCACCACCTCGTCGCTCCTAGGGCCGGGCAGAGCAGAGCAGTTAGGGCAGCCCCGGGCAGCCACTACTCCATCGCCCGAAAAGCAACGTGCTGGAGAGAAGCAGGAAGCAAAGAGAAACAGCCGCTGCTGCAGGGCCAGGACCCGTCCCAAGGCGTGAGCACCACAGGGACTGTGCTAGCGGTGTGGGACAAGGGACAGGAGAGTGCTCGGAGCTGGCACTGCAGGCTGGCCCCATGGTGGTCTCACTGGTGCTCACATGCGGGTGTGGTGAGCATCACTAGGGTGCCCAGAGGACAGAGACAGCTCTGGGGCTGTCATATTTGAGGGCTGCTGCTGTGATTTAGAAGAACTCTGCTTTCTGAGCCTGCATCTTCTCTGCTGCAATGCTTGATGTCCCACCTGATGTAAACGAGGTCCTCCACTCTCCCCAGCACAAGAACCCATTCCCTAGGGATGTAACTCCAATTATATGTGCAGGGACTCACAAGTTTTCTTTACAGAAGACAGCCAGTCTCCTTCCAAGACGCTTGCAGCAGTACCTGATGACGCTGCAGTGCAGATTCCACCTTCTCCTGTTGACCCATGTTCAGAAACACAAACTGCCAAGGAGAACCCTGTCCCACCATGAACCACAGCCTGGGGAGACCCTACAGGTGGTTGTTTCCATCACACAGGGCCTCGACCTTGGCTACTCCACCATTGCTTGACGCCTCCGGTGCTCAGCACACCATGGGGCTGAGGCTTCAGGACTCCTGGGAGGCTCTGCACCACCTTCACCCCACACCACATGGTCTTGAAGCTTCAATGGTTTCCTTTACATTTGGTTTCTTGAGCACAGACAGCTCCCAGCTGGGAAGCAGAAACTGGCTGGAGAGACCTACCCATCAAAACCAGGGGCAGATGTGCTGCTCCAAGGGCATGAGGAACCAAGCCGTGCAAGGGAAAGGAACGGAAGACGTAATCCCACCAGCCACCCACTGGCTCAGCCTCAAGCCCAGCCAGTGCCTGACTTGACCAGCCGGGAAGGCGAATGCAGCCCAGACACTTCTGTCAGCAAGACATGGGGTAGCTGGTCCTTTTGTGAAATAACTCACAGGGCGCTGGTGAGATGGAGCATCCCACATCAGCAGGGGCTTTTAAACATTTGTTTGTCAGATGAGGAAGCCAGGAAGAATCCCTCTTTTCCAAAAGGTCTTTAGAGGCAACAAGAGTGCCCTTCCTGAACCTGAGATCTGGAGCAATCAGAAGTCCTGGCATAAAGGCTGAGGGAAGATGGAGCACTGTGGATGAGCACCACGTCTACACGGTCTTCCCCTCCTCTGCAGGGTTCAACGTAACGGAAGTGGGGAACCATGAAGAAGACGACTACAGCAATTCCCTGGACCTCCCAAGATCGCCAAGATCTTAGGGGTGGGATGACATAGGTCTGTTCTGGCTGAGGTGCTACGGTGAACAGTGTCCCACGGGGACATCTGCAGAGCACTGTCCCGTACACCTCCAGGCACAGGGCCTCACACTGATCCCTCCACAGCTCACACAGCTCTAAATGAAGATAAGTAAACAGCTTTCTTCTTCAGACTCCGGGGAAAAAAGAGCCTTATCGTGAAAGTTGGTGCTGAGGACAGGCTCTGGGAGTGGAAACCACCAGCAGTTCATGCAACAACCAAGAGAGCACGCACCAGAAGTGTCCACACCATCGGCTGGGCACGGCAGAAAGAAGCAGGAGGGGACAGTCGATTTGGGACAGTGTCCTCAGTCCAAAAGCATTAGCATTAGCACCAACCAGAACAACAATCACCAAACAAGAAAAAGAGGAAGAAGTGCTCCCGGTGACCTCTCACAGAAGCAGAGACGGGGACTTGATTACAGCCGAGCAAAGCAGCGGGAGATGCACTGGCTGACCCCTGGCCAGCCTCCGCTCCCCCAGTACCTCCGGCTCTCAGCGCAGGATGCCCTCCCGGTGCCCAAAAGCCATCTGCGGGAGCCCCTCCTGGGTGGCAGAACAACGCAGCGCTCAGCAGCGATCCCCGCCGCCGGGGAGCTGCTGCCCACCGAGCCTGGCTTTGCTGCACACCGGCAGGTCTCCCCGGGCAGCCCTCACCCCTGGCGGCACGCCGAGCATGGGGCTGCTGAACCGAGCAGGGATTACGCTCCTTGCTCGGGGCTTTTCTTTTGAACAGGCTCTACAGATGTTTAATTAAAGCAACCTGACATTTCCTTTCTAATTAGTGTTGGGATAAATAGCTAAATGCTCTTGGTATGGAAAAGAGGTTTCAAAGAAGATTATTTGCTGGGAAGAAATGTGTGCTGGTGTGGCTGGTGGATGCCCAGCCCTGTAATGCTGCGTTCACTGCATGCAGGGGACTGCCAGCAAGGCCAGGGGACCCGAGACGGGGCAACACCACGGCTGCGGAGCGGCTTCGCGGGGGACGCAGCAGCAAAAGTACCTACAATTCTGCAAACCACTGCAGCAAAACTGCCAAAAATGGGGTTTTATCTTCCCCCATCTCGCACTCGCTGAGCAAACTGTGTATTTTAAAATGCTGCTCTGGCAGTTATGTGATTTAAATGCACTTCCGAACATGGAGAGGGTGGGGAGTGCCAGCCCAGCGGCTGTGGCTGAAGAAGGGGAATGTCCCGGTGCAGCAGCTCTCCCCAGCACAGGTGGTGCCTTGGCACAAACCCACCCTTTTAGGCAATTTTGGCCAAGGTGCCAGCAAGCTTAGAGGTGCATCCACATGTAAAGGGCCCCTGTGTGCCGGAGGATGCTGGAGCCCCATTGCCTGCAGCAGGTTTTTTATCTGAGGTGCACAGGCACCAGGAGAAGCAGAGGGCAGGGGACAGAGGGGCAGCGAGCCCTGGTGAGGTGATCTCTGCAGAAAAGTAGCTGGCTCCTGCCCAGAGCTCCCTCCTGATCCCTGACTGAATGCTGCTGCCGAGTAGTTTGATTGCTGAGTCGGGCAGACCTTCGCTTCCCTGGTTTCACTCTCCTCATCCTTAATATTAGAAATCACCTGAAGAAAGTCTCCACGCGTGAGGAGGCTCTGTGGCCATTGATTTCAGATTGGGACGGGACAAAGGCAACAAAAGAATAAACAGCAGCAAGTATTCTGGGGATAAATTCATGGTGCACGGTCTTGCCAGTCTAAACTGCTCAAGAACAGCAGAGGCAACACATCCCAGCTGTCAACACATCTCGGGAAAGTTTTCCCAGAGAGGCTCCCAGCCTGGGGCAGAGCTGGGTTTCACTACAGGTGTAACAAAAGCTTCCGAACTCTTGCTAACCTTCACAGCTTGTTAATAGACAGAAGAGTTTTTTGAGCTTAATTTGTCAAACCAGAAGCAGAAACAGTGATGCCTGAGCTCCCAGCCCATCCCTGGTCACAAATCACTAATCAGTGATGAGACGGGAAGGAAATCTTTGATGGGAATTACCAGCAACAAATTAATAGAAGCCATTATCTGCTCTCAGATACGATGTGAATAAATGTAAGTGCCAACATCTGGCAGACGTTCGGTCCAAAAAGCAGTTTAACTTGCTCTATTCATAGCACGTTGTTTCTTTGGGACCTTTTATTAGTGTCCTGCAACCTTAGCGTCCAGAGAGCAATGAAACCGAATGAAAAGTTCCAGCAAAAATATTTTCCATCCTAGAAGAACAAGCTGAGATGAATGCCTGTGTAGGAAGGTGGAGAAAAGAAACACTTACTTGGTATAAAATGCCACAAACTTCAGTTCGTCTAAATCTCCCTGAATGACAACATCATCGAATCCTTCCCCGTGGCCTGGAAGGCAGAGAAGAAGAAGTGGATTCAGCAACAATTCCCCTGGATCCAGCTCCAGCCCCTAAGACAGAGTGTTTTAATCCAGAGCTACACGAAGAGCATGCTGCAGTCACCAAGAGAGCAGCACCAGAAGACGAGGGTACCAAAACGCACCCGTTCTCGTTCAGAGAAGTGCAAGTTCAGGGATACTGTCTCTGCTCATGCTGGGCCATCCCTCGTGACCACAGCCATCCCTCTGGCCCTGCACACCATGGCCGTGAGCAGACAGGTTTCAGAGGACACACCAAGACCCTCAGGAGCCAGGAAGGGAAGCAGACCCGAGGCAGAGGCTCGCCCGGAGAGTCCACAGCAGGGGAGGCGGCTGTGACTTCTCTACCCCAGAACACCTCCACCAGCACAAACTCTGCAGCAGCCTTGGGGAGCCCCTTACCCGCGTATCGGATGCTCTTCCCGAACATAGCAGTCCACAAACACGGGACTGTGCTGATCTCCATGCCATGGGCCAGCATGTTCAGCGCAGCTATACGGCCTGCAAGAGAGAAGCAGCAGAATAAGCCAGGAAGCTCCGCGCCAGGGCAAGCATTGTGGTCTGCCCTCAGGTCGCAGCACAGCATTGACATCTCTAGTCCCAGACTATAGGAAAACCAAGACCTTCTGCTTAGGCTAACAAACAAACAAACACACAGCAGCAAACACCAACAAGGAAACGCCTCGCCTCGTCCGAGGTGGGGCTCGGAATCCTCCCTGCAGTGCGGCTCCTACAGACTCGTCTCCTCTGCTGGCATGAGCAACGTGCTCGTCAGCCTGTTCCAACCCAACCCCTGCGGCAGTGACAGAGCTGAGAGCTTGCAGAGCTCCCACCACAAGCAAGGATGGGATGGATAAACCTCCGGAGGGCACGGAGACTGCTAGGGCACAGTCCCTGCCACAGAGGCATGTCTGGACCAGCACCAAAGGCGTCTGTGTCCAAAGGCTAACGCTGGAGGTGTGGTTCCAAAGCCTCTCACCCAGGGCACCCACCCAGAGGCCAACTGCCCCACGGGGCCGTGGCCTTGGAAAGCTTGAGGGCAGCCGATCACGCCAGGGTTTCCAGCCTTGCTGGCGTGAAGGGAAGGAAGGTCTCAGCTCTGCAGCGTGCTCCCGGGCCAGCCCAGCAGCGTGGGCAGCCCAGCTGGGGATGTGAGCCCGAGCTAACATTAGGATGTGAACTCCTAAGTGTCCTGGGGCAAGAAGATTTGGCTCCTGCAGCGACTGCAGGTGCCAGGGAGCACACAGTATATGGGAAAGCCTGTCCCTGGGCACCTCTGTGTTTGTAACAAGGCATCGTTAGGCAACGCACGCCAAGAAGGCTGACAAACGAAGGTATATTGGGCAGGATAAAACATACCTGCTTCAAAATGTTTAATACAAGTACCCAGTTTGTGCCTTGGCAGTTGTCTCATTCTCTTGCTAGAGAGCTTGGGAATTTCCTGGGGATCTGGAAAAGGCCCTTTGCATAAGCAATTTGCTGTTGCAAAGCAAAGGGCCTGAAAAGCACCTACCGTGCATATGGGCCATCTGCCAGTGAGGGACGTTCACCTTCTTATTATTCCTCAAGGCCAGCGGGAACGTGACAGCGTCACCGGCTGCAAAGACTCCGGGGATGTTGGTTTGCATCATCTGCAGGGAAGAAGCAAAGTGTGCATTGGTGGGGTTTGCACCCTACGCAAACAGAAACAGGGAACTGCTCTAGAGCTGCCACGGTCCCCAGGAACACAGGGACAGGCCTCTGCTCGGCTGTGGGACCCCCAGGTGGGACTTGAGGTAGCGTTCCTCAGTTTCAAAGCAGACCTCACGGGCAGGGACCCACAGCATCCCTCTGCCAGTGGGTTACTTGTTAAAAAGCTGCACAGACCGGCGTCCCGGAGCCCCTCTTAGAAGACTGGGGTCTGTCGGTGTTTGCAAACAGAGCCTGGCTTATTGCACATATGAGTAATAAGCGCAGGGGTGGGTGGCAATGAGCTCCTGCACCCCCAACATGCTCCTCGCTCACGGCATACACTGCTCATCAGCACCAACACCGCTCCCACTGGAGTCACTGGTGGTGGGGAGGAAAGATGAGATCCTTTGGGATCCTTGGAAAAGTGGATCTTTCACCACATCTTTCCCTCCAAAATATCCGCACCATTCCAGGACAGCTCAGAGCCGGACCAAAGCCACAGCATCCAGGGCTGGGGTTTGCAATCCCCTCATTTACAGGGGGGGGTCCCAGGCACTCCAGCGTGATGCTCCCAGCACCTCAGCAGATGAAACGCCCCTGTACAGCAGTTCGGAGCACCAGGGAAGCTAATCTCGGAGGAGAGCAGACTCGGCTACTCCTGCTCTGCCCCCTGGCAGGGGCTGCCCCCCGGGCTCACCTTGTTGACCACGACGAAGCCTTTGGAGTCGATGCTGATGCCACTCTGCTTGAGAAAGCCCGTTGCCGGGACGGCGCCTGCGGGAGAGGGCAGGGGCTGCTGGTGTGGTAGCTGGGCGTCTGCGCAGCCCCGGGAGGCTGACCCCGAGGCCAGCAGACCCCCCCCTGCCCGCACAACCCGTCTGCCCCACGGGAAAGGCAGCGGGCTGCTCCGGGAGCGGGCAGCGGAGCCAGGCACCCTACAGACCCCCCACTGCACCACGCCCCGCACCCCCAGGGTCCCTACCGCCCTCCAGCCATCAGTGCGCCCCTGTAATCCGCCCACCACCTTTTTTCTAGTGCTTGAAGATAATTTTCAATCCACTTCTCTTTTATTGGCATTTTGTAAAAAGTATATTTAAAAGGGAGCCCTCGGGTTTGCAGACAGGGCTCCTCTGCCTCCCCCAAAGTCTGCACCTTTTCTTCAGCTTTCATTTTCCTTTTTCAATCTTTTTTTTCACTAGCCTTCACAAATTGGAGTAGTCAATAAAACAACAAAAGCAGAATTCAACTAATTCTGTGATTCTTCCAGTCTGCAATATTTTGAAAAGCTACAGAGTGAGAAAGGATCTTTTTTTCCCCCAAGTGTAAAGGAGAAAAATACCCTCTTCTACAGCAGTGGCAGCAATAAAAAAACAACAGAGGAAAAATAAGTTCTGTTTGGGAAGGCTTTAGAAAAAACAACTTGAGAGGATGAAATTGGTTTGAATGGGTTCTTCTTCTGGAAAAAAACTAAACCATTACTGTTTTCCAAATATATTTGCATTATGGGGTGGTGGCTCTAGAAAGGCCTTCTTCAGCTTTGCTGCGCAGACTCACGTGTGGCAGCCGAGTGGGGCTGGCACATCACCGCCTGCACCCCAGCGACCTGGCCCCAGGGGCCCATCACTGCCCTGTCCCCCCCAGCTTCTCCTCCGCCGGGCAAAGCACTGCCAGCCCGCCAGTCTCCGCACCCGCAGCAACCGCCCCTTACCAACACCGACGACGCAGACGTCGGCACGCAGGACCTTCCCGCTCTTCAGCACAACCTCCTTCAGCTGCGTGAGACACAGGGGGACATCACGGTTATTTTAGGGACAAACCCCCGTCCCCCGCAGCAGCAGCAAGCCAAGCCGGCAGCTCCCTTCACTTTTGACATGCAAGTTGACCACAATTACTTAGAACGGCAGCAGCAGGAGGGTGGGCACAAGGAAACTACCCTGCATACTGCGCTGGAGCACCTTTGCTCCTGGGGGTTAAATCCAGGAACATGAATTTCAGGGGCTAGGAAAGAGTGGAGGGCAAAATCCCAGCGGCAAAGGGAACGGCGGCCCTGGGGGATGTCACGGCGGTGCCCCGGGGGAGCCCCTGCCCACACCCTACCTTGCCCTCCTGCTCCCGCAGCTCCGACACCTCGGTCTGCATGTAGAACTTCACCCTGTTGCTCTCGAACATCTGGAGGAGGGACACGGGACAGAGCAGGGGACATCAGGACCCCAAACCACCCCCTCCCCTGGTGTCCCTGTGCCCCCTGCACTGCCCTGCCCACCCCGGGCTCGCCTCGACCTATGCTGCAAAGGGGATTGGCACCACCCCGGTCCCCAACACGTGTCCAGAAGAAGGTGCTCTACCGCATGTGGGCCACGAGAGGGAAGACGCAGCCCGTTCTTTCTTTCTACTGACGTCTACCATCACAGCTTAATCAATAAACATTAAACAACAAGTTAATTAGTGCAATAAGTGAAACAAGCAGAGCCCATTCTGTCACCAAACCCTCCCCTTGGATGGGAAAGTGAGGTCACCTTCATGACAGCGCGGCCAACCCTCTCCCCAAAGAACTTCTTGAAGGGGACCTCCTCCAGCTCCACCACGGACACCGAGTGGGCCCTCTCCGCAAGGTAGGCAGCCACCTCCATCCCTGGGGAACAGACGCAGGTCCAAGCAGCCGTGGGACCTCTGGTGCCGCCCTGCCTCCCCAGTACTGCCCGCTCCTCGCTGGGGACGTTGGACCAGCTGAGCTAGGAGATCTGCGGTGCCACCAGACCTGGCGGCCACACCACTCCAGGTGAGGTTTATGATTTATGGCAATTTGATCTTAGATGCAGGTTTCCAAGACCAAAGGCAGGGAGGAACCGGCCACAATGAAGTCCCAAAGTGCCCCAGGAAGCCGCAGCACTTGGAACACTGGACCTCAGATGAGGGAAACATTCCTCTTACGGCTGGGACTGTCTCAGCAGAGTTAATAAGCCGCAGGCTGAAAACAGCCCTAGTGACTAGCTGTTTTCTCCGACCACAACGGGACAATTTTGGTGCTGGCAATTGCATGGGAACCTTCACCAAGACATTTTCTATCTATGGGGTTTTTTTTGGAAATGGATCTTTTTGATGACCTGCAGTTTGCAATTGGCCCCCCACATCACGTGCTTTTCTGTGGCTGGGATGTATTGAACCATTAAAACAGGATTTTTTTTTTTAAATGAAGAAAAATAAAAATATGTGACATTTTATAATAAATTCCCTGACTAATACCCATTTATGCTTAAGGCTTGCAGGACCCACAATAATTTTGTTAGAACCGTATCAAGCAAAAAGAAGAACCATCAAGGAAACTATAAGATTTTTCCTGTGTATTTTAAAAATTTACCACCCTGCTGAAAAGTAAAAGAGAAATAAACTCAAAGGCTTTCACCTACCAACAAGAAGCCTCTTCAGTAAAATCAATTTATTCAGCAAGGAGATGTCCTTACCATCCACCTGGAGCTGGAGGTTGGACTACTAGAGGTCCAGGTAGGGGGGGGGTATGGGGGGAACTGTACCTCTAAGCGGGCAGTGACAAACTGGGCGAGGGGCTGGGACTGTCTGCAGGAAGGCGCGGGCAGCAGAGATGCGGACACCCGCAGAGCGAGCGCTCACCCAGGAAGGATGCTCCCACGATAACCACGTTCTTGCTTGTGGCCAGCTTCACGACACGGTTGGCATCTTCGGGTGTCCGGATGTTGAAAACATTTTCCACCTCCTTGCCTTTGCAGCTGAGAGCTTTGGGCCTGAAAAGCACACATTGAGAGCGATACAGGGGCTTTTCTTGACCCCGTGGTGGCAATTGGGACTGCAGACCCCCCCCTTCCGGGGCTCCAGCAGCATCTCAGCCTTTCCTTTTGTCACCTTTCTCTGGGCTGGAGACATAACATGGAAAAACCCAGATGCTGGTGGACAATGGCCAGAGCAGGACTGCGAATTCCGGCACAGGAGGGGCTGCTCGGTTGCCCTCCCCAGCCCCATTAGCGGACCGGTGGCCCCACGGGGCTGGGCTGAGCTCCCTTCTGGGGCAGTGCAGCACAGCGAGGATGGGTACTGCTTCACAAGCTTGTGCTTAACTGATGGCGTGTTGTAAAATTTTCAGAAGCTCACTGCAACACAGAAAACTCCCTCTGTCCTCCACCAGACACTTTGGAGCCAGGTATTGAACATTTCATCAGCCTCCGCAGAGGCAGATTCCCCTATTCCCCCATTCGTTCCTAGGGGCACGCTGCTGATGCTGTAGCCCTTTAACCACGTCCTCCCCGTGCACTTACTGGAGCCTAGATATTTTTAAATATCTGGCTCCTGCATACCCGACTCACATCTGGAAATGGGACAGATGATCCTAAATAATTTAGGTACCTTAAAAACATTTGCCCAGGGTACCTGGAGCTTGTGCATAAGGACTTTGAAATTATTGCCAAAGGCTTAATCCTCTTTTGAACCTCATTAGGTGGACGGTGCAGACAGCATTTTGGCTGCAGCGCTGCACACCCCAGCACCAGCCTTCAGCACTCGGGGCTCTGGGGCTGTTGTTGTTATTGGTGGCACACAGGGTTGCAATGCGAGTCCCTGCTCCAGCTGCTCTACAGCATCCCTTCCCTGGATGATAAATTTTGCAGGGGCTGCATTCCTCCTGCTTCATTTTGTGCCTTGGTGTGAGGAGCACAAGGAGATGGCGCCAGGAAGCCTCATTTCCATCTTAAAGTGCCAATTTTGATAAATCCCTACTGAACACAAACTGACCCACTGCTTCCAGGGCACTAGCGACGACGCTGGTCCCAGGCGATGCTCTGCGCCCCGGCAGCAGCTGTGCGGAGCAGGACCCGCACATCGCTACTGCCCTTCCCTATGGCTGGACCAGGTTTCAGTCTTGAAAACTTCCCTCCTCGGGGCAAGCCTCACAAAGGTTCTGTTAGGCTGGGGCAACAGCAACACCTCATTAAGGCTGCAGCAGAGAAGCATTAAGCTTTCATTGTTGAGAAAGACCTTAAAGAAAGATGGAAATTCAGATGGAAGAATCATCCGATTGTCAAGGTTGAGTATTATTGAGGGTGAAAAGAAGAGCAACGTGGCAAAAATGACCTCTAAAAAAACTTTCAGGATACTTCCATTTTGAAGGCTTTTGAAAGAAAATATGTTCAAGGTCCTGGCACTCATTTTAATATTCTAAGATGATGAACTCAGTGGGAATTTCCTGAGTCTCTCCCACATGCTCTCAAGCCAGCTCCCAGGGAACAGCACAGTGTTAGGGTGCTGCTGACAAATTCCTCCAACTCTTCAAATCTCGGTTTTCTATCAGTTTCTTTAACACCAAACAACACACGCACCCAGACTGCTTCAGTGGGTACGTTTTCTTAACACCCTTTTGACCTTGGCGCTGACCGTGAAACACCCCAGGCAGTAAATCCCGCAGCCGTCCCGCCAGCCCCCATGTCTGGTTACCGGCTTTCCGGGCGACTCTTGGGTGACACAGAGGCTTTTCAGCTTTGGCTGAGCAGACATACCCAGCACAGCTTTACAGAGATGGAGACATAGACACAGATCTATAGATACAGATATAGACAGAAATATCCAACAGGTGTTCCGTGCCTTTTCTGCAAACACCCTTGCAAACAAATTCAGTGTCCAAACACAACCACCACATTTGACCCCTTATCCCCAGGCACAAGCTCCTCATTCTCAGATAAATAATTTCTCCTGATCTTTAAAATGTTTGTTCGTAGCTTACGTGCTTCCAGTCGCTATCAGTAGCTTGTTGTATTCCATCTTAAACCCATCCTTGAACACGGCTATCTTGTTCTTGATATCCACAGCCGCAACCTGAAATCATTCCTAAATAATGTTAAGGGATGAAATCCCAGACATTCACTGAGCTCCCAGCCCAACCAACTTGTCTGTCAGGTTTTAGTCCCGTGTTCCTGTCCATAGCTTAGACAGATCACACCTTATACATTCCTAGTTGCCTTTTCACAAATCCTTGAATATCTCCCAGTATAAATAAAATAATTGGGAGAAATGTTTAAACCATCACCACCTGCACTGCTTGCAGGCTGATTATCCTAATCAGAGGCCCACTGGTCACCCCAGATCCACGTGAGGATGCTCGCAAATGGCAGGTAAGAAATGACGGTCACCACGGAGCTGGCACAGGGGGTCCTTCCTGCCGCAGGAGGAATTGCATTCAGTGGCTTCGAACAACCACAGGCAACCTGCGCTCTGGGGCATAAAACAGGGGTGCTGGGAGAGACCCAACGTTTCTGCAGCTGCATACAATGGGCCAAGAACAGAGACAGCTGCCACATTTCCTGAACTTGGCCTTTGCATACCAGCACTTGCAGAAGACAGCCTGCAAGTACACACAGAACTCTCCTTACCTGCATTTCAGTCAGGACTTCGATGTCGTAGGTGCGGAAGAACTCCTTGGGGCGTAGGGCGATCTGCTCCGGGTGGGAATCCATCGACTGCAAAGAAAGCCATTTTTCTGTCAACTGCTGTGGGTTGAACAGGTGAGTGGAGAAATGCCTGTTACCAACACAAGTCAGTGGTAGTCTGAAGTCAGTCCTTATGGCATGGGTTAAAAGAGTTGCTCTACGGGGGGCTGGAATCAAAGCCTGTTCAAGTAAAAGTCGCCACAAGTCACTAGACTGGGCTCTGGTTCCTTCTCTGCCTGCTCGGTGCAGGAGTGGCATCGACTGGCTAAGGCAGGACCACAGCAAGTGCTTCTGAGTGCCTAAAGCAGCTCTGACTGCAGCCCCTCATAACACTCGAGTTCACAGGAGCAAAAGAAAAGCCACATTATTTGGAAACAACCAGCTGCCAGGGGAAATGGAAGTTAAAAGAGCAATAAGAACAATCAGCATTAACACAGCAAGGGCAACACTTTCAAAAGCACCCAAGTTATGTAGCACAAGTTCCCTCAAAAGCAGAAGCAGGGGCATGTGGCCCATATCTGCTCATCTTTAGCTGCAAGATAAAGGTTCTCGCTCTTCCCAGCCTTCCCTGGTCACGTGGGTAAGATCCACATCATCTTTACATGCAGGGTTGAGCTCACATTTAAGCCCAAGTTCATCCGTTCTCCTAACCCTGTGGGCACAAGCTTGTAAGCTGAGGACAAGCCGAGCACCAAGCGACCCGTGTGCAGGCTGCCCCATGCTCCAATGCATCCCTGCCTGCCTGGAGCACAGCAGGGACAAGCATGGCCACACACATGCCGTGGTCAAGCCCTGCAAGATATCACACAGCGCTGAGCAGCAGTATCATCTACCCGTGCCACACAGGCAGGATGCTAGGGCTTGACCCAAGAGAGACAGGGGATGCAGGAATCAAGGGCTTCACCATCTGCCCGTGGGCGCAGATGTGCAAGGTCCTTCTCCCTGGAGGTGGCTCGGTCAGGGGCTGGGATGAACCCTGCAGGACACTCCCTTACCGTGACTTCAGATAACGCTGTGCTCAGAAGAGACCCAGCTCTCAGGGCTTCAGGCAGGTGCAGGGTCATGCAGGTTTTACTGCAAATTCTTTGAACACTCAATGTTTACAGAGAGGAATGTCTGACTCCACGGCTTGGGAGCGGCAGCCGCAACGGCAGCGTGCAGGGAGGGCAGTGCAGAGCAGTGCATGACCACCATGGGTTTTGCTGCTGCTCAGTGCTTCAGAGACAGTAATGGGGATGTTGCAGCACACCAGGGAGCAGGTCATGGTCCAAAGGGGACAAAGAGGAACAGTCCGGTGGGACGTCGGGACAGACTGATAACAGGCGTTCAGCAAGGTGAGTAAAGGCCATGCTACAGTTTCAGGAGGCAAGAAGTCTGCTGCTTACAGCTTTATGTGCTCCTCCTCTGACGAATCTTCCCAGGGTTAGTCCCACTCAAAACAGGATAAAGAAAAATCCCCTTTATCTCTACTCTGTTGCCGAAAATTCTGCCTTCTCTTCCATGGGCTTTGTGCACCTTCCAAAGGCAACTACAGCAGAGGTGCTTAGTGAAGAGTTTAACAAACCATGCATAACATCTCTGGCATGTGAGATGTTCTCACTATTTCATGGAGAGTGGAAAAGGCAGTCTAAGACTCGCACAGCAGGGCTAAGTGTTTGGGAGAGCTGCCTGGCTGGGGCAGAGACTGTGAGCTTCTCCGAGCTCCCCAGCACAACCTCTGTGACTCTTGGACGCAGGTTTCAGACAGCTGCTCCTCACCCCAAGCAGGTCTTGTCCAAGCACAGAAATGCCTTGAATGCTCTCAAAAAGCCACGTGTGTATTTGCCTTCCTCTGAAAATCATTTTGCCTTGGTTGTAGAGTACCTTTGATTGTAGAGTACCCGTGCCCATAGATAACAGCCCTGACATAAAGGGGAATACACAAACTGCCCGTTCCTATGTTATCTCCAAGCTTCAAGATCAAAAACTGCTGTCCAACCTGAGCTGCTGTCTGATATCAAGTAAGACTCAGGAATCAGTAATAAAAAATGTGATTCATCCTGTGTCTACAAATTGTAACGCAAAATGGGATGTGTGCCAGAAAAAGTGATCTTTGCACTGCAATCAAGCTACCGAGTTGTGATGATGGCTGATAATCATAATAATTATGGCATGGAACATCACTGGGCGGTAAGAATCATGCACTAATAAAAAAACTGGTTGACAATATAATTTTTTCACGTGCCCCATTTCATTGCTGGAAAGAGTTTGATCCGGAAACAAAGGAAGAAGATCCATGCAGGTACAAGCTGGCCAAGACAGCTATTGCTAGACCTATGAAGAATGCCTTTGCTTCTATGCTGCAGTACTCTTAGTTCAGAGTTTGAACAGCTCCTCTTTAGCGTTTCATATTTCAATCACCAGCAGAAAAGGAAACTGAAGGAAAACAGAGACAAGACGAATAAGGAAGAAGAAACTTGCTGCTGGAACGAATAACAGTGGGGAGAGGTCCTAGGCCAAACCTTAAAACTGGGGAGGGATGTGGCATACCCAAAGTGATACAAACCTTACTGAGCTTTGGTCTGTCGTAGGGCAAGTGCCTGTCCATCGTGCACATCACAATCCTGTCCGAGAAACCCTCCTGGCGCAAGGTCTCTGCACAGACCAGTCCAGCTGCTCCTAAGGGAGAAGGAAGACTGGTGGGCGCCGTGTGTATGGGGCGTTTGAAGGTCTGAACCCTTTGCTCCTAAACCCCACCGGGGCTGTCTCCAAAATCACCATCTCCACTAGCCCTGCCCTTGCTTCACGGCCCTTCCCAAGTCAAACAGCTTGCACGGGAAGCCAGTCAGGGTGGATGCACCAGACAGGTGGAGGGACCTTCTGTCTGTGGAGCGTGACATTAATCCTTTGCAGGACTTGTCTGTCCCTAAAATCACACAAATCTACAAAAAGCACACCCCAGGAGTGCTTCCAATGCCAACACACCTCTCACAAGCTCAGGGGCATCGGTGGCTGCTCAGACCCTTGCAGTCGAGGAAGGGTCTTGCAGCTCCCCCTCTGCGCACTCAGCTCCCAGTGAATTTGCAGCTGAACACGGCGGGCAGGGAGTCCTCCCTTCTTAATGGCTGAAGCACTGGTTGCTTGCTTCACTGTAGAGGATTTTGCACACAATTCTTCTGAGGTTTTTTCGTGTGCTTGTTTTTAAACACACAAAGAAAGGCTAAATCAAACAAAAAGCTGCCTTCGGGCATGCTGTCTCCCTGCATCCAGGCAGTCTGATGGGCATGTCCCATCTTCCCTGGAAAAACTGGTGAGACTTGAGAGCTCAAGTGAGAAGCCCTGAGTCTCTCCTCAAGCCAGGCAGCCTCATACAATGATGAGTGTTGTAACGGCCACAGCTGCTGTAATACTAATGAAAGAAGATGGACCTGGACAGCATTATGGTTTGGTCCATCAACAAAGTGCTCCTGTTAAAGGAGGCAGGGGACAGCGGCAAAGAGACAGGCGGGTGGACATCCCGTGCAGGCTGCTTGGAGCATGCTGAGCCAGGACGGATGCTGCACTGATGCCAGGATGACCCTCACATGAGCAACACGCCGTGGTTGCATGCCCTCAGCTGTGCTGGGCACGACTGTATCTTGCTCCTTGATGTAGGGCTGGATGGTTAGTCTCTTCCCAACACTTCTTCCTCACAATCCCAGCTTTGAAATCTCGTTTCCTATCCACCAGAACAGACCTTGGTCTTTAATAGACCTGTAAATGTAGCAGGTCAAGCCTAAGAAAGTTCCTTCAGCAATGGCTAACATTGCCTATGGAGTGACCTTGCTGAGGATTTTGATGACTGTCAGCCCTGCCGCACACCAGGACAACACAGCTGACCTCGGGGAGCAGCAGTGTCACACCTTGGCTTTCGGTCAACAAACAGCAGGGGCACAAGGAAGGGAAAAATGTTAGCCAGTAGCAAGGGAAAAGTCAGCTAGGCTGGTTTTGCCCTCTGATCAGGCTGCGAGCTGCAACTTAGATGGCAGGAGCAGATCGCAGTGTGTTCCCAGTTTCCACTGCCTGGATCTGGTGACCTGGGGGCTGTAATCAAACAAGAACAACTCATGTGCCAGGAGCAGCCCCAGGTCCAACACTGGATAGCTTGTGTCCTCTTCCCACCCTCCATTTCACCACGACATGGTCCAGCCTAGCATCCTACCCATTCCAGAAACAGGCAAACTCGGTAGATGGGATTCACTCCATCAGGCCTTCTACAAAAATTGCACTACACAAACGAAGCTGGAATAAGAGATAAGAAAAGATAGCTTGGCAGTTTTGCTGTTTCATGCAGGAATTTGATATTTTCTGGGAAGATGGAACAATTCATTTTCAGCGAAGCACCTTGAGGTGAGAGCTTTAGAGCTGCAGGCAGCTGCAATGGGATGAGACAGAGATGTGCAGGCTCCAAGAGGAAAAGTTGTATCCACATCACAGGAACACCTGAGAGGACTTTACACTTATCAGCTGTGGAAATCAAGGGTTACTGATGTGTCTGGGGAGGGTGTAGAAGGAAGAGGGTTCAGGGGACCCACTACAAAGGACTGTGGCGGGTAACTACAAAGCTCCACAGACCAGAGGCACAGAGCACCTTTGGACCATTAGTGTGTAGAGGACAAAAAGGCTGAGGAAGACCCTCTGGTCTGACCCTTTGCACATGGGGGACGCAGGAGGGGTGACAGACACCCTGCTCTCCGCACACCCACCTGGGAGAGGACACACACGGTGGTCCCAGCACATGCCACCCAATACCTGCACCGATGATCAGCACGTTGGTACTGCTCAGGTTATAGTTGCTCAAGGAGATGCACTTCGCCATCATCTTTGTCCTCCTCTGTGTCTGAAGAGCCTATGTCACCAATAACAAGAAGAAAGGTCATTATCTTTTCTCAGTTTTAACCTGGGTAGCCAGGCAGGAATGGGGACAGCTACACTTGTCATAAAACAGCTTGGATAGAAAGGGACCAACCGCACCCTTGTAACCAATGAGGAGTCTAAACCCTTGCTCATCCAAATTCCTTTCCACCATCTGGTGCGCTACCCACTTACAAGGTACAAAAGAAAAATAAATCCATCGTCTTCTACAAATTCATCCAGGTACACTGAGCTGGGGAAAAAAAAAAAAAAAAAAAATCGAAAAAGCAGGCCAGGTGTCTCACTGTGCAATTCTGCAACCAACAGGTGAGACTGAAGTACAGAAGTCCTATCACAAACTTTATCCAGCACCTGAGCAGAGCTTGTATACCTCTGATATCCAAACAAGCTGATGGACTTGTCCAACCTTCCAGAGCACACCCGAGGACCTATGCCACTGTAGCCCTGCTGCACAGAACCCCTGTCGCCAGCCATCAGAGGCAAAAATCGATTTCTGGTAGAGGGAACAGGCTCAGTACACCTCATCACATCCCACCTAAATAAGCTCGAGTAGAAGTGCTGCCATTCAGGTGAAGTCTCTGGATCTAACCCAAGTGCTGTAAGGGTCATCTAGTTCTGAGCCGCTGGATTCACATGAGTGTACATGCAAATGTGCATCAGAAGCAGGCTTTTCATGGAAAGCAAGATGGCAGTGCCCTCAATGGGCTTCATTCTGCATCCTGTCTGGGGTAATGAGAGCTCTCCCTGCCCACGCAGCAGGTTCCTCTCCAGCATAAGCAGCTGATGTCTGGGCTCAAGATGGAGCATAGATGACCTCTGTCATCACCAAGCCACACAGAGTCCCAGCAGATGAGGCCAAAAGGCTGGTGTAAGAGGCCTGTCTTCATGGGCCAGCTAAATTAAAAGTCGTTATGAGCTTAAGGAAACATAGGACAAGTTCAGGACAAACACCTAGCAAGACCTCCTGAATCCATGGACACCCCAGCTGAGGTGTCTGGCAGCTACAGGGAGGCTGGAGGAGCACAGGCAGGACGGGATGGGGACACAACACCACTGCCCTGCTCCGCTCATGCCTCTGGACGAGCTTCGGGCTGTTGCTTCAGACAAGACCAAGCTAGGTGGACCTTTGGTTCACCCACACTGGATGCTCACGCATCCTTCTGTTCAGGCACTGCTTCCCCTTCCAGACAGCCCAAAGAAAAGCATTTGCCCCTGACCTCCACACACGCAGAGCAAAAATCAAAAGCGTAGGTCTTGATTTTGGGATCCCAGTGGCCCCTCACCTGCTTGCTTGCTCGGATGTACACCTTCTCCTTCTCGATCTTCACCTGAGGGTGACAGAACAGCAGCAGTAAGTGCCTCCGGTGTGAAGAGGGAGATCACCCTCTCTGTGCCACAGCTAACGAACAGAGCAGTGATCTCACCAGGCCTCCTGTGAGAGCGGCTCAGGCCACGGCAGGGCTCGCCCCAGCTGGACGCTGTGCGATGCTTCCTGTCTCGCATCAGCTACGCACTGATGGTCAGTGTAAAACGTGATTTATATGTCAGGCTGTGGGCTGGTTTGTCAGTCCCAACCCACTCCTGCTCAAGAGACCTCCCAGCGCCTGCACCTCTACCCCCAGGTTCCCAGGAGGTGACTGATGCCCTTAGGTGGATGCAGCGGGAGCTGCAGGGAGCAAGGAGAGCTGGGTGAGGTGCTGCTCTCCGCTGGCCACCCCAGCAGGTGCTTGGAAAATGTTTGCTCCACACCTTCAAAGAGCATGCTTACCCATCCTGTGGATGGCACCAAGCTGAGTGGTCGACATGCTGAAGGGACGGGATGCCATTCAGAGGGACCTCGAGGAGCTGGAGAAGTGGGCCCCTATGAACCTCAAAAAGTTCTACAAGGCCAAGTGCAAGGTCCTGCACCTGGGTCGGAGCAACCCCCAGTATCAATACAGGCTGTGAAGGGATGGGGAGCAGCCCTGCCAAGAAAGACTTGGGAGTACTGGTGGATGAAAAGCTGGCCATGACCCGGCAGTGTGTGCTGGCAGCCTGGCAGGCCCAGCAGCGTGGGCACAGGGTGAGGGAGGGGATTCTGCCCCTCTGCCCCGCTCTGCTGAGACCCCCCGGGAGCCCTGTGTCCAGCTCGGGAGCCCTCAGCACAGGACAGAGCTGGAGCTGTGGGAGCGGGGCCGGAGGAGGTCCCAGCCATGATGCGAGGGCTGGAACCCCTCTGCTGGGAGGAGAGGCTGGGAGAGCTGGGG
>Ga0065711_1008700_pt1 | contig 33488 bp, 45 predicted proteins | sample Hoacrofraction12_FD_59098 | JGI IMG/M metagenome (GOLD analysis project Ga0065711, IMG submission 59098) | Hoatzin crop microbial communities from Cojedes, Venezuela - Epithelial fraction 12 v2 (version 2) | ecosystem: Host-associated > Birds > Digestive system > Esophagus > Crop | place...
GCCTGCCTGCCTGCTGCCCGTCTGCCTTGCTGCTGCGCCGCGAAGGGAGCTGGCGGGCCAAGCTCTCCTTCCCCGGCTGCGGGCACCCGCTCGCACGGAGAGCCCGGGGCCAGGCCCTGCGGTGACGGCTGGGCCTGTCCCTTGGCGTGTCTGGGGGCAGGCAGCGAGCCGGGGCTGCCTGCGGTGGGCTGCCCCGAATACCGCCCGTCGGCGGGCACGGAGCAGCCTCGCCAGCTCCTCTCAGCCCAGCCCTGGCACGTCTCCCTCGCCCACCGCTCCCGGGTGGGACGGCCTGCCCGGGCACTGTCCCTGCTGAGCAGGGGACACGGGCTGCTGCCGGCTGGACTTCGGGGGTCTGCCCGCGGTCCCTGCCGTGCCACGGCACCGGGGTGGGTGATGCTGGGACAGGTGCTGGGCAGAGGGGTTTCTGCAGTGCTGGGCTGAAGGGTGGAGAAAGCAGCTTGTCTTGGGTTGCTGATATTTGTTTTAAAGATGCTGTTTGCGTTGATAGATTTTCGGATGATGCTCTAGCAAAAAAAAAAAATCAATGTCCCAGTGATTGTACCAGGAAGGGCAGTCGATTGGTGGAAAAGCTGCAGCAGGCGTATTGGGAAATGGATTTTTTCTGCCCTGCAGACATTAACTTGAAATTCTGTGAAATGAGGAGAAAACAATCTGTGTCAGAAATGAAAAATTAAGGAGGTTAATGTGGTGCCTTTTCCACTTTTAATTTCTTTGAATTCCAGGATGTCCTTGGAGGCTGGTGGGGAGCAGGGCAGGAGAGCTCCATTCTGGAGCCCCGCTCTGCCCTGCCTGCTCCGCTGGCCCTCCGCCGGGCTGGCAGCGGGGCCAGGAGCTGCGCGGTGCCCAGGGAAGCTGCTGCCCGCACGGTTGTGCAAGACTGTTGTTGCTGGGCGTGCAGGAGCAGCGGGGAGGACACGTTGCGGGTAAGCTTGCTCCGAGTGTTGCAATAGCTGGATGTCTTTCGAGATCAGCTGCTTGACCGGGGTGGTTTACTCAACAGCGTTAATGAGCAATAACTTGGCGTCTCTGAGGGGAAAGCAGTGTGAAGTGTTTGGGCAGGGAAGTGCTTCCTGTGCCCGAGATGCTCCCTGCTTCTCCGTGAGGACACGCTGGTGCGCACACACGTACCTCCCGTGCCAGCGGGTCCTTCGCCCGTGGCACAGCGAGGTGCTGGTCCAGGCGCTCGGAGGGGAAGGCCGAGCAGGGGGTTTCATGTCGTTGTTTGTCTGCTTGGGTAATTGTCTGTGCCTCAGCCTTTCTAAACAAAATGCCTCTTTCTCTCCTGTGGGGACCACTTTTCCCAGTCCCTTGGGTGGTCTTTTTATGCAGGTTTTTATCTGCTCTGTGGTAGGCTGTAGGCAGCTCTCCAGAGAGCTGGGAAAAACCTCTGCTTGCTTTACCCTATTGCAGGGGGGGGAAACGAGCTCCCAGAGTCTTGGTTTTGGGAAACTAAAAAGGAAGATGAACGTGAAAAAGGAACGCAAATAGCAGGAGGCTTTTCATCCCCACTGAGCCGTGGAGGGGTTGGTTTCTCCATGTCCCCAGAGGCGGTGTGCGTGAGCCCCCTTCTCCCTGCGCCGCAGCAGCCTGCCGAGCCGAGGCCGGGTGGATGCAGATGTGCTCTCCTTGCGGAGGGAGCTCTGCCCCGGGCTGGCCAGCAGCTCCTGCCGCCTCCACGGAGGGCACTTTCAGCCTCCCGGAGCTGTTTGCAGGTGCTCTGCTACCAGACCCTCTGGAGACACGGGCTGGAAAGCTCGTGGGGTCCTGCCTCGGCAAGTGGCCAGGCAGAGCAGGCAGCCTGCTTGGGGACGCTGCCTCTTTTGCTGGCCACGCATTATCTGCCGGCAGACGGTGATGGCTTCCAACGCATTTATCATTTGACGCTATTGCGCAGGGTGCGGCATGAGTCAGCCCCGCAGCACGCGCCAGCACCATTTGCTTCCAGCTTTTGTAACGTCTGCTCCGCCGTGTGGGGCTAGCTGTCGAAGTCCCGTGGTGTTTATCTGGATTCCTGTGTGCTTTTCAAGGCTGCTTCTGCCCAGGAGCCCTGTGGACCCCAGTGCTGATTGTGGGGAAGAGTTGGAGGTCCTGTCCCACTCCACCGGTGCCTTTCTCAGCTCCAGGCTGGTATCACTGGTGAGTGACCAGCCAGGACTGGGGGAGGGCACTGGCATCTACCTTGAAATGGTGGCTGAGGTCAGGATCTACCAGTTGTCTCCTCACGAGAGGCGTAAGGGGACTGTAGTATTTGATGGCCATGCATGGCCAAAGAGGATAGAGGACCAGACAAAACTAATGATACTCTTAAGAAGCTGCAGTGATCTTTGCACGTTTTAAATCTACCGAGTGCTGTTCTAGTAAAGCCCTGTCTTGAATAAACCTCTAAAGAGGGTGAGAGGGGGAGAAGGTGGTATGAGATGGCGTCTGTGTGAGGAAGGCTAGGAGAGCAGACCTGTCCAGCTGTCTTGTGTTGGTCTGGGGGGTGCCAGCTGGCCGTGTGCAGTCCTGTGGGAGGCAAAGGCTGATTAGAAAAGAATTCATTGCTTTTTTACAGTGCAGGAGCTGGGGGTACGTAATGAAGGTAGCCCGCAGTTTTGTGAAGTACCTTTTATATCCTGGTGTTTAACTACGTTACTGAAGTTAATGGCTATGGATTGTTGTGGAAGCCAAAGCAGAAATGGATTCAAAAGGGAAACAGGCAAGTTCATGGGACAGAAGTCTGTCTGTGGTTATTGGTGGTGAGGGTTTGATGCACCGTTTGGCTCAGTCAATCCCGCAAGAGGTAATCCTGAGGCAGGAGGGTGTTGTCCCTTCCTGGGGAAAGGAGCAATCTCCTGGGTCCAGTTTCTTGTGTTTTTTTCCGTGAGCGTTGGGATGGGCCGTGGTTGAGGCAAGCCCTGGCTGGACAGCCTTCCCTCTGCCGTGGGGCAGAGGCTCCAGCGCAGGAGCGCAGCCGTGCCAGGGGACGTGCTCTGCTCCTGCTGTGAATACTCAAGGTTTGGCAGGGATGTGCTTGAAGAGTGGGTCTTTCCTCTCTTCACCTGAGAGAGATGAGCTATGTGGGTGTAAGCTAGGGCAGGGTTTGGCACATTAAGTTTGTAATGTGCATCTAATTGGGAGATCTGTGTTTCCTCAACTTCACTGTCGTTATTTATTGTGTTAACTAGGAGGCAGACACAGTGGCCACTCTGCTTGTTCCCATCTGCATGAAAGTTTATCATTCGATTCATTTCTCTTTATTTTAGCCTTGCAGAAGCGAAGAGGAAAATCACTGAAGTTAACAGTGAGGTAGCAGGGAACAGCGAAGGACATATGGGTATGTAAGGGAAGCAGATGGCCTATCTGACTAAACCACATCATATAAGTTTATGAGTCAGGCAGGTGCTCTTTCCTGCTGTTTTATAGTGATGTCTTAAGGATTTCCCTTTTGATATACGAGGGCAAATCGTCAGCCGAGCCCTTCTCTATCAGAGGCTAATCCAAAAGTAAATCACTCTAAAGCAGCAGGAGAGAGGTCTTGCAAGGCACCCACTATGGAGATATTCTTTTGTTATAAATCATCAGAGTCGTGTTCTTAAGGGATTATGCTGGAAAAAGCAAACAATATAAAAAGGTCAAATACAAATAGCAAAATCAAATAGTTTGTTGCCTTCTGTCTGCTCACAGAGGAGAGGCTACTCAGGCTGGGAGAAGAGATGGCTCTTTGGTCTCACCGCAGCGTGGCTGGAGCTGGGATGGGGCTGCGTGGCAGGGGCTCGCAGGGGAGCTGTGCTGAGCGGGGCGGCGAGGGGCACCCAGCGGGCAGCTGTGCAGCGAGGGGCTGCTGCCCCGCGCCCCTCTGGGTGCTGCGGGGTCTGTTCCTCGGTGCCTGTGGGAGCATCCCGGGGCTGCACTGGCTGCCTGCGCCGTGGCAGCGGGGAGGGAGAAGCAGCCGTTCGCATGGACAGCCGCCTTGCTGGTGGCTTTGCTGACGGGCGTGCGTTTGGGAGCGTGCAAGGTGTGTGGGGCAGGGCGGGGGGTGTGGGTGCCCATCAGCGCGTGGGTGCGGTGCGAGGTTGTGTTCAGGCATCTGCCTCTGGATTGAGCCTGGCAGAACCTGGTTAGTGGGTAATGCTGTCTCTCGTCACTGCTTGTGCTGCTGCTGGGGAAAACCCTCTCACCACGATCCTGCTACCTGATCAGCCCAGGCATTAAGCTGCTTTGCTGCAGCTCCTGGTGTAATTTCAAAACTTTAGGGAAACGTAGGTGAAAGAACATGCATGCTGCCGGCCTGCCATATGGACGTGCTGTCTGAGAGCTGGTGGTGATGTGTCAGCTCAGTGGCACATCCTGCTGTGCAATGCGCAGTGCTTCATTTTGCAGGAGAGATTGATTCCTTGTGCCTCAGTGCAAGCTGAGCCCCTGCCTCACCGCTTAGGAAGCACGAGTCCAGGCCCCAAGCTCTGCTGCGGGGAAGGTGCTCAGCAGCAGTGCCCTTCAGGAGCACGGTCTGTCTCAGCAGCTCTGTGTTTGCCATTTGGCACGCCCTGGTCACAGCGCTGTGATGCCAGGCTGGGGAGCAGGCTGAGCGCCCTGCGCTTCCCGTTGTAGTAACTGGCTGCAGTGAACACCTCTTCCAGAAATCTGAGGTTGTCATTTGAAGGCAAGATGGCAAACTGTGCTTCTGCTTGTGGCTGTTGGGAATCCCAGTGACCATTCGCAAGAGTTAGGACAAGCTGGGGCACTGACCTCTGCTCTTGTGCCTCTCCCTCCCTTTGCAGCGCGGGTGGTGTGTCCCATGCGATGTCCTGGGGAGGCTGCGTTTTGCTGTGGCAGTGGAGGTGGTCCCAAGTCTTGTCATGGGGGCAAGGTGCAATCACTTGGCAATGCCAGTAAACAGCTGTGTCATTTTCTTCAAATCTAAGTGTAATTACTACTAATGTGGGTGAAACCACCGTAGCTGCTGTTGGGGGCTCTGACACACTTTGGCTCTTTAACACGACATCTCTGCTTGGGCGGCCTTGAGCTCCGTCTGGCAGAACGGCAAGGGACTGCACACCCCACAGTCCATTTATAATAGGTATAAATACTGCTTGGCTGCTCACGAGCTGGGGCAATCCCTTTTCTGTGGCATCCCTGGCTTCACTGCCCTCTGAAAGAGAGACCTTGATTATAGTAAGGGCCTGGGCTCTGCTGGGGTGCGACCTGCCCCCCAGCTGCCTGTGACGGGGGGCTGGGAGCAGACGGGGCAGCTCCCCGGGCTGCAGGACTCCTCTCTGCATGGCGGTCAGGATTTGTGCCCGGCGCCGGTGGCTGCTGCTGCCTTCCCCTGCTCCGCCATGTCAGATCAGTGGCAGCTTCCCTGCTGCCAGCTCCTAGGCATGTGCCTCCCCACCGCTATATTTAGGCTGTTGGCTGTCCCTGACACAGGCTCGGATTAGGAGTTCCTGTGTGGACACGCTGACAGGTCGGCTGTGCTTGATGTCCAGTTCAATGTGCAACTGGCCAGAGCGGGAGTGCAGTTGCTCATGGTGCGTGCCGGCGGGGCTCGGACGCTGCCCTGCAGCCCTTCCTCTGCCGGCAGCCTGGCCAAGTGGGGTTCATCCAGCGCGGGGCAGAGTTCTGTGGGGCTGAGGAGAGCCGTCAGTCTGCAGGGCTGTCACACTCGGCCTCCCAGGGAAGCCCTGAGGGCTACGAGCCGCTTCCCTGGCTGCTGGCTGCCTGTTGCATCCCCCCTTCTGCCCTTGGGGTGCCCCTCACTCGTCAGCCCTATGGGGCTCTCCAAAACCCCGGGCAGTGCCTGGGTAGCACCGCGATCGAAGTGTGCTGGCGGTGAGTGCAGCGAGCGGTGCTCCAGGAAGGCACGTGGTCTCCCCCTGACCAAACGGGTGGGTTTTTTCCCCACACGTGCACCCTCCAGCTCTAGCAGGTAAAGCTGGGTTTGAACGGCAGCAGCATCGACCGCTCTGCGTCATCCTGTTCCTTCACAGAGCAGCTCCAGCACGCTGGCTGCCCCCGGCTTCCCGGAGGAGAACCAGTGCAACCCAAGGCTGTTGCAGTCCAGGCAAACAAGAAGGTCAGCTTCGTGCTGCAGAGGCAGCCCTAGGTCTGGCGTTTCCGAACTTCTGAATGCTGGACTTGAAATGTGGGAATAATGTGCTTCTAACATAGTACTTAATGTGTAATGCAGTTTTATGAGGCTACAGGAGCGCAAGTGGTCCCCTTGCTGAGTTTAACATTTATGACTTTAAAACGGATGAACTGTTTTTCTTTGAATTCGGCTTCACTTTAGAGCTCTGACTGTTTTCTTCAGTCTTGGCCAGCGCTGTGGGTTTTGTTGAGACCTCGGGAGGTGTGAGCCTGTGGAGCTGCGGAGCTGAGGGCTGCCAGCGTGTGGCCAGCTGCGGGTGGGTGTGGAGTGGAGGTGGCTGGAATGATGCTACTTTGACTTGAGCTATGTTTTACTGCACGTTGTTTAGGGCAGTAACTATCTAACATTGATATCTTTATAAATCAAACTCCTGTTTTCAAAACGCTCCAAGGCCAAAGCTCTTTTTTTGGTCTTACGTTGCAACCATTGTTACTGAAGCCTGGTTTGACATAGCCACGGCTAGGTTGGTAGGGGGCAAAAATCCCTCCTCCCTGTTTTTTGGCTCGTGTCCCCAAAGTTAGAAATAATGTTTTCATCTCTACTGATACCACAGATTCACCAGTCACTCGAGCCCAGGAGGGACTGGTTGCAAAAGTCATGAACGTGTGCTTGCAAGTGATCAAGGTGGTGGAAGTCAGCTGGGCCACTTGGCCCATGGCTGGCTCGTGTCTTGTGCCGGCAGCCGTCGCGCGTCAGGGCATGGATGCGGCCCTCCGGGTGCTGCTGGCAGCCCGCGACACAAGCGCGGGGGGAGCCCTGCTTGTCCTTTGCTTTGGGCGTCTCAAAGCGGAGTTGGTCTCGAGGGAGTTCGGCTGCTGAAATCCAAGAGCTGGTGAGGAAGGGGAAAGCTTCTGCAAGACAGAGTGGGCACGTCTGTGCAGTTTTTCACGGGATGACAGAAAAAGGCCATTGCTAGTATTAAACCTGCCAGGGATCCTTAGTCCTCTCAGGTCTTGAAGCTTTTTTAAAAGCAAGGGAATATGCTTTTGCCCTGCAAAGAGAAAGGAGTGGGAGAGATGGAGAGTTTACTTTAGAAGTATTTCTCAGAAATAACCAAGTTGTTCTGAATTAGATCTTCAATATTCAGCCCGGCTGATGTATTTGCTATAAAAAATTGGGGTCTGATCAGCTAACCCTTGGCAAATTTATAAGCAACTGGAAATAAGTCTTCCTAGTTAGATGTTTTGGATGATTTTATTACTGAGTGGGACTGTTGCCTTGGTGGGGGCAGGTCCTGGGCAGGACGCTGCATGCAGCTTGCTCAGACCCGGCTGCAAGGATGCAGGGGCTGGGGGGGCTGGGTTGGGGCTCCGGGGTGCCTGGTGGGCCCTATCCTGAGCACCTAGTGGGGACAGAGGCCACTCTCCTGTAATGTGTCTCTTTCCTTTTAAGAGAAACAAAACCAACAAGCTTCCTAGGAAATGAGATGCAGAAGGTCAAGTTAATGAAGCAAGACTGCACCTCTAAGTGCTGAAAAGTTAAAATATGCAAAACTTAACCTCAGGTGTACAACTCTGACTCTGCCCCCTTGTGCATATTCATTAAAATACAGTCCCTAATTACATGTCGTAAGTTGTCTGAGCTGTGTGTATCCTTAAGTACAGAAGTGAAAATTCCACTGTGTGGTACGCTGTGGTGCTGTGGGGCGGTTGTCGGTGTGAGGCCGTGGGGCTGCTACGCTGGAGGCGGCTGCTGTGCCGTGAGCTGCGCTGTCAGCTGAGCCAGTGCCTCGCTGCGTGGCCACGCGCTGCTCTGCCCGTCTCTGGCCACAGGCTGGGTCTGACCGCCGGTGCGAATCGACGGAGACGCTGTTCGCAGCCGCCCAGTCCCCATGGACACTCACTTCTAGGATCGCTCTTCTCATTCTGACTCTTCTGGTGCTGTTCTGAACGTGGAGCGCCCGGGCTGAAGGCAGTGGGTATGCGAAGTGAGCTGGTGGGCTGGGCTGGAGCCCCCTGGCTGGGCTGGGCTTGGGCTGCAGACAGACCCTGGTGCTGCCTCAGCTGGGCTGCAGCGGCTCGGGGGGACTCCAGCCTGTGCCCACCTCCCTGCCGCGGTGCAGACGCAGAGCGGTGGGCTTACCTGAGCAGCGAGGCACGGAGGGCTCTGTGCCGCTGAGCCGTCATCGCTTGTCATGCGTGCCTTGCAGGCTCAGCCACCTGAGATTAGGATGTGGCAATGCGTTCTCAGCTGGACTTTCTTGGGCTCAGAAAATGGATTTAGAGGATTTTTAAGAGATTTTGCTGCTGCTGTTCAAAATATCCCTCTCTGATTAGAAACAGCGCTTAAGACAAAAATGGGGGGAAGTAGCTTTAGTGATCTCCTGGAAGCATCAGAACTGTATTGGCTTTTCCTGCCTGTGCTCTCCACACAGCATCTTGGCACTGTCAGCGATCCCCTTTCACATATAGTACACGCGCTGAACTTCTGCGCTGCTTAATCCTGTGCAAAGCCAGCCAGAAGCATGTGGTACCTGTGGTGTCTTCGCTCCTCTGTAAGAGCTCAGGTGAGCTCTTTGCCCTGCCCAGCATCTCCATGCAGCTGATGAGGGATGGATTCTGTTGAGAGCAGATTCGTATGGCGTTTCAGAAGTCCTCTGGATGCTGCCTGAGAATGGTGAGGGCTTGCACCTCTTCACTGCTGCCCACAAGTGCAGTTTTTATCCGTGCCAGGCATAGTTATGACCCAGTGGACAGCTGCTATGAGTTGCCCATGGCTGTGGAGATTTGTTCGTCAGCGCTGGCTGGGTTTTGTCCTGATGTCTCCCACAGCTGTCCCTTTATAGGGCTGGTGGACTAAAGCCCCAGCAGCATCTTGTATGGGTGATACATGCAACCAGCTTGGGGACTTACCAGTGCAAGGCAGAGGCTTTTCCCTAAGTTTAGAAGTTACGATAGCTCCTGCTATATTGGGAGTCACACTGAAAATTAGAACAGGAACATCCATCGTGTGCGACCTGACGCTGATGGTCTTCCTTGCAGGGGTGCCTGGGTGAGGTGTGACTCAGAGTAGACTGCAGCTTGCTGTGTGATGGCGATCTTCTCCAGTCCATCCGAGACCAGTGGTAAGAGGGTTAGTGGTGCTGACATTTTGGTAGTATGGGTGAGGCCTCTTCCTGATCAACCTCAAATGAGGTGTTAAAGCCAGTTGTATGGACATCAACAGAGGTATGTGACCCATTTCTAGGACAGCTTTTCAGTGTCTAGTTCTAGTTAGCTGAGGGGAAACCCACCAGACACATGAGCGTTGGCTCTTCGCTGATGAGGACAAGAGCGGCTCTGGGCTGTGTCTTCAGGCTGCCAGGCTGCCCCATGCCCAGCGCCAGCGTACATCAGCGGCTTTTGAAAGCAGCGCAGGGTGCAGGGCTGACACTAACGCGAGGGCGGCGCAGCGCAGGGTGGTGGCTGCTCAGGAGAGGTGCTCGCTCCTGCTGAAGTGTAGTGACGTTTTAGCTCTGGAATCACCGATGGAGATGTTTACTTTAAACAAGTGTAATAATAAAGCATCTGTCTGGAAAAAGTGTAAAATACCCCGTTTTCCTCTTCCTCATATTTTATCATTATGAAACCCTTCTCAAGGTCTGTTGTGCCTACCATGGGCTATTTGTTGGCACACAGCCCTCTGCATGCTGAGCATCTCGCCTTGACAGCATCGCAGCGAGGTGCTCAGATACCTTTGAAGCTTCAGGCCTGCGTGACTTGCCCAACACCTGGCGCTGAGCCGAGCTTAAACTTCGGTGTCTTTGCTGAGAAGCTGCCTTGGAGCTTGCGTTTTAGGGTAGGAGGAGGTTAGATAAAACACGCTTTTTCTTCCAAGGTGACAGTGCAAACAAAGCACTCCTAGGAAAGAGTTAATATCGGTCTGTCTGCACATGTCCTGATGGAGTGAAGGCAAGCAAAGATATTTTATATCATTTTGATACCCGGTCTAAATTAGGCCTGAGGGAAAGACTGTGGCCTATTTAACCCAGCATCTGTCAGTTATCGTTATTTTCAGCCAACTTTAGTAGTTTCGAGTATAAAATTTATATCTGGGGGCAGGAGAGGAAAAGAGGCTAGTAGGAGCTGGATTTGGCTACCTCAGCTTTGGTTGTGAAGAGTTTGCAGTGGTGGTTTAGGAGTCCTTACAAGAGATAGGAAACAATGGAGTGGGGATGGCACTGGGTGGACCCGGCGGCGTGGTCGCTAACTGGAAGCTGCGGGGAAGGTGAAGGGAGGATGTCAGCGAGGCTTTCAAGGATTAGTCTTTGGTCTGAACAGCAGTGTTTGGTTAACTGTGGTGCAACAAAAACTGGAATTTGATTATGAAATTTGATGACAGCATAACCTTGAACGCCATCCTTGACAGACGGGGATGATGGCCACCCCGATGAGCGGGCGGCAGGGCAGCGGGCGGGCTGGGGCTCGGCAGTGCCTGGCCTTGCTGGTGGGGCTTCTGCCGTGCGGAGGGGCTGGCAGGGGGCGAGGGCTGGGGGGCTGCTGGTGGGAGGCAGCTGCGAGGCGAATCTTGTCTTGGAGGGCTGTCAGTGCGATGGTGCTGTCCTGCGCCAGCCCAGAGGACAGTGGGACCCGGCAGGCTCGCTCGCGCCCTCGGGGCTGGCGCTCNGCCCCTGCGCAGGCAGCGCCGCTGGAGCCGAGGCACNGGCGTGTGCTGGGGCTTGCCCTGCCCGGCTGGGGAGCGAGGGCCCTGNCTGNTGACTGCACTGCTCTGGGTGGTTACCAGGACGTGGGCGTGCTTGTGGTGTGCTGCGTGCCGTCACCAGACGGTGCACAGCGTGTGTGGCGCATGGCACGGGGACGCGGTCCTGCCCCGGGCGGGCGCGATGGCTGCGGGCAGCAAAGCGAGTTCTTCTTACCTGCTGTCATCTGAAACCAAGCAGAAACCCTGCGCTCCTGATGACTGACTAATGCAATTGCCCTTTTATTTCCCGATACTTCCTTGAGAAGCAGAGGCACTCCGGAGCGTACTCCGTCCTAAATCCTTGCTCAGGCTGCAGGCATCTCGCTCGGGTGCAGAAAACAAGCTTCAGTGGCTGGGGAGAAGCTCAGACCTCATCCTTCCCAGCAGCTTTTTCCATGTGCCGTGTGGTGTGGCAGATGCTTGGTCTCGTACATATTGGGACAGACTGGATGGGTTTTGTGGAAACAGACCAGAATTTCACACCTGCTGTATGGCTGCGCCTTGCAGGGCTGCTCCGTGTCGCAGCGGCTCCGAGCAGAAGTTGTGAATTGTTGGTGACCACGGTGCTGCCTTTGTCACCGAGATGGAATTTGCAGATTGCGCTGAACTGCTGGTTGTCCCTCCAGCTGATTGCTGACAGAAAAGATTTTAAATGCTGTAGGATTTTAAACATTTTCTTTGTCCAACAAGGAGCTCCCTGATCCTGTGATTTGGGGTCGAATCAGCCTCTTCCCAGCGCTTGGTGGAAGAGCTCCTTCTCTTGCCTCCCGGGGTTCAGTCGTGCCGGGCCGTGCTGCCTGGGAGGGTCGTTGGCGAGGCAGCGTGGCGGGAGCGTGCTTTGGGGCGACCAGTGGTGGGTTTGCTGTCGCAGCATGCCGTCGGCTCCGGGTTTCGAGGTGTGCCTGCCCGTCCTTACGCAATGTGCCGCAGTGCTGGTTGTGTAACGCCGTTGTGTAAGGGGCACGGGCGGGTGTCAGGGTTTCGGCGCCTGGGCCGCACTCCCTGTTGTGCTCCCTGCGTTTCCCCGTCTGCAGCCCGGAGGGGATCCGTCCCGGGGAAGTCTTGTCGGCTTCGCCAGCGGCGTTGCGGTGGTGGCTCCCAGCGCTGTTCCTCAGAGCACGCTGTTGGTGGGTGGTGGTCTTTAAGGCTGGGGATGTTGGCACACGTGGCTGACTCCTGCTCCCGTGTCTGGCATCGCCTTTTCCAGGGACGATGGTCAATGTGGTGGGGGCCGGGCTCGTCTCTGCAGGACGTGAATCGCTGGTGTGCCTGGGCGCTGAGAGCGGCTTTGCAGGAGCCTGCTTGTTCAGGCAGCGCCGCCGTGCTCCCTGCCCTCCCGTTTCCAGCTGACGTTACCAGGGCACCGTGCTGCCGGTGCCGAGCTGTCGTGTGGGGCAACTGCCAGGTCTTCCGTGGCACCGGCACCTCACAGGGGTGCTCGGAACAAGCTCAGAGGAGGGGGGATCCCGCTGCCTGCGATCACGCTGCGGTGGCAGTGGTGCGGTCTGCAGCATGGCGAGCAGGCTCTGAATGTCAGCGCGTTGTTCGTGGAGAGATACGTGTCATGTTGCATTAGCTCAGGCCGACAGCTACCGGTGGGAAAATATTTCTGCGAGTTCCTCGGCGTGCCCCCAGCTCCTACAGGCAAGGGCTTGTGCCTGTCGAGGCAGCCGCGGAGCTGTGCCCAGCCGTACTGGGGAAGCAGTGAGACCATCTGGTGCCCATGTTTGTGGAAAGTCATCCAAGGGTTGTGTCCAAAGGGCAAGCCTCCCTGTGCTGGTAGCACATTCATGGGGAAGGTGGCTCTGCAGAAGACAAAGCTCAGTTTTTTATTTCTTGGTAACCTCTGCTCGGGGGAGAGGAGATGGGGTTAGCGTGGCTTATTTGGTGAAGGGCACTGTGCCCAGACCCAAGGCAGCAGCTGGCAGTGCTGGGAGCTGAGGAAGCCCAGGAAGCCCTCTTGCTCCTGCCCACAGGCTGCAGAGATCAGAAGCTGGAAGCGTGCTGGGTGCTTTGTGGGCATTTGGAGCAGGGCAGAGCAGTCTCCTGCGAGTGTGGGTAGCCCCTCAGCATTGTACAGCCACAAAGTGGTGTGCAGATGGAGCAGGAGTAGAGCTTCTGTGGGGAACAGATGAGGCGTGATGGGAGGACGTCTGCTCGCTCAGGTGAAGGGACTGCAGCCCATGTGCTAGTACCCCTGCTTTGCAAGGCTGAGAAGCTTGTTGGTGATGCCCTGTCTTCTGGCCCTTCTCTAAGGTGTGGGACTGCAGTTGTCGTGCCCTCGTCTGCAGAAGCAGCTCTTGGTGGGGTAAGCTCATTTTGTGGTGAACCGCTCTTTCCGAAGCAGCCGGGCGGGTGCCAGGCTCGCTGCTGGGCGGGCAGAACTGCAGTGCCCACGGCAGTACCACCCTGGGGCCCTTCATCGCTCTTCTGAGTCAGGTCCAGCTTCCAATACCAGTTACCGGGCACCACTGGTGCAATCCCGGAGCTGCTGGTGGCGGGTGTGGGGGTCGGCACTGGTCCCTGGAGCTCCCATGTGGCCCTCGCAGCTCCTCGGTGCATGGTGAAGCCTTGCCTTTCCGTGCCCTCGGCTTGCAGCTTCCCCCCACCGGGGCTGGCTCCAGCCCTGCCTGCCCTCCCCGGGGCTGCTGCCTTCGGAGTGCTGCCGGCTCTCCTTAGTTTGTTACTCCAGCATCAGCTTTTCTGAGTCAATCTCTCTTTATTTTCTTCCAGTGTCAAAAAGGTGAGGGGGTAAAATGCTAATGCAGTATTTCTTTCCTTTTGTAAAATGTACCTAGCAGATGAGGAGTGTCAACACCGATTTGTTTTTCAAGTGTTTCTGCAGGATTATTTTCTTGTTTAAAGTGACAAGGAGGTGCAGAACTGTCGGCCTTTAGCCAGAGATGTCATCTTGTCTTTGTGTAGGTGAATGGGCACGAGATGACAGAGCACTTTGTCGTGGGAAAGATAAGTTGATCCCAATTTAATCATTTCCTTAAAAACCGAAAGGAGAACATGCTTCTTATCTTTTTCTGGTCCTCAGTAATGAGAGGATGGAGAGAGGAAGGGCCTGTTAAGCTGTAGTTAGTGCAGGTTGGTTCCCTAACGTGTATTTTTGCAGAACCTCTTTCAGTACCAAAGTGGGATGGCTCGAGCGTGGCTGTTCATCTGTGGCCTTTCCACGTTTCCCTGTGTCTTTTGACAGCAGAATCTGATGGCGTTTTTGGCGAAGGTAAGGCGCTCCTCTGTCGTAGCTGGCAGTGTGGACCGTGTGGGGAAGCTGTTCTGGGTTTTGGTTGTGGTCTCAGGACTTGCCCAGGAAGCTGCTCTGTGCCTGGGAGCCTGCGCGTGGCTGCGGTGCTGCCGGCTGGCCTGGCTCCGGCTCCGGCTGCTGAGCCGTCCCTGGGCAGCTCCGCGGAGGTGCTGTCTTCTGCTCCCAGTTGCAAGTGCTGGGCAGATGCTCAGCCTGGAATGCGGCTTTCTGCGAGCCCAGGCTGTAGCCCGGCCTGTGCTGCGGCTGAGGAGCAGGGCAGGGGTGGGCTGGGGGAGCGGTCCTGCTCCCTGGCTGCCTTCAGCATGCTGTGCACGTCCTGGCACTGGGGAGATGGGGAGGCACTGAACGCTGCGCTTCGCTCTCGGAGCTGATATTTTCTGGCGGTTAGGGAGACTAATAAATGACTTGCCGCTCGACATAATCATTAAGGGGTCTGCTGCGCTGTTAAACCCTCTCCCCTCCTGCATCTGCGCGGCCTCCAGTGACCCTCCGGGAAAGGGAGCACCGTTGATGAACGATGTCGGGTGCAGGATGGAGCCAAGGCAGCCGGACTCCCATGGATGACAGGCTGCGGCACACGAAGCGGAGCCCGGGTGTTGCGGCACGCTGTGGGACCAGCCCCGGGGCTGGTGGTGGGGCTGGGCTGGGATGTCCTGTCCAGGTCGGCAGAGGCACGGATCGGAGGACCCGGGTGGGCTGGAGATGTGCTGGGCGCAGGGCGATCCATACCCCTGAGGCCACCTGCGCACGGGGTGTGCGGGGCCGGTCCCCAGCCCCTGTCTCCTTCCCTGGGTTCACGCTGGTTCGTACTGGCTGTGGGGAGGCATCTCCAGCTGCAGGCAGGGTCTGATCCTGCTCCGTGGGGCAGCGCCCCGGAGCCTGGAGACCTGCGGCGACGAGCCCCGTGGTTTCTGCGGGAGCTGCTTTGCTGTGGGCTTGGTGCCGTTTTCTGGCTGTGGCACAGGCAGGGCAGGGGCACCCAGGCTCTGCCAGCTGTGGCTTTGCTGTCGGAGTGTCCCTTCGCCCCGTGCTGTTTCCAGGGGCTTTCTGTCGCTGTCAGGTGTGGCGAGGAAGGCTAGAGAGCGAATGTGCTGAGACGGGAGCTGTGCCATCGGGACCCAGGCAAACTGTGAACTCGGTGACATCACTGAAAGTGTTTATCTCAATAAATTCTCCTCCTCTTTTCAGATGTCAGATCTGGCAGGTCAGTTTTGCCTCAGTTTGGTCAGAGTAAGAAAAAGAAACACAGTTCTAAGAAGATTTCCACAGTGATACTTTGAACACAGTCTGTATTTTTCCTTTAGCTAAGCAATGCCAGGGACTAGCAACCACATCTTATTTTTTAGTAGGGTGATGAAAATAACCTCATGTGACAGAGCCGAATGCTCCCAGACTGGGCAGATTCATGCAGATTCCAGAGCACTAGGGTAAGAGATGCTTACTGAAAACTTTTCTAGTTTTCCTTTCCTCTTCAGAACTCGGTTCTGTAGTGCTGCAGCAGAGATGTGGCAGATAAGAGCAGAGCAGCTCTGAAAGTTTCCCTGCTTTTTCTCAGCCCCTATGTGATCTGTGTGTGCAGACAGGTTGTTAAAATGGATTTTTTTTCCCCATCAGTTGTTAATACCTCATCACGAAGACTGCATGGTTTTAGGACAGCCTTGCTGAAGCATTTTAGCAGTGTGCCTGTTTGTTCAAGCTGGTAATAAGCAATTTCCTTACATGTAAAAGATGAAGCAAAGGTAGCTTTTGGAAGACAGCCAGTTTGAAGCTAAAGTGGAATGCTTCTCCCAAAGCCTTTTGCTTAAAAACGTGCTCGTAATCAAACAGCACTGGAATAACAACCAAACTGGAGACAACAAACGAAACGATCCCTGTAGGGAGATGTCAGACAGCGAGAGCAGGCAGAGCAATGTGAAAGTGGGTGAGTCAGTGTATTCTTTTGTCATCGCTCCAAGTCCAGAAATTCAACAACTTTGTGTAGAAAGTTGTAGTTAGAGGAGTAATAAAAAGGCAACTGACTCACTGACTCTCATGGAAACGGCATCAGTGGAATAAATCCATGCAAAGCCTTGGGATTGAGGCTCAGGCTGCTGCAAGAGAGACTCTTTGGTGGGGGAGTTCAGCATGCTTACATCTGTGGTGGAAATGCGTGTATTAAAGCACCCAAGATGAGTCTAGCCTTGTCCAGAAATAAATTAGCAGAAGTAAATAATGTATATCCACCTTCCCATGAGTTCTGACTTCATTAACAGTGATATCATGCCTTGCTTTTAACAACTGTTGTGATCTCAGGGCAAAATACTGGGGGGGAAAAAAAAAAATCAACATAATTCTTTTGTTTGGGGAAAAAAGAAAACCAAACCCTAAAAGCCCTGAAGTGACCTTTTATTCTAAGTGAAGGAGCAGGCAGGCTGATGGCATTTTCAGACAGGAAGAGTCACGGCAGAGCAGCCCAGAGGCTGGCCTGCACTCCTGCACGGGAGCGCTGCGCAGCGCACGCTTGGCCCCGTTGTCTCGGAGCTGTATGGACTCGTCAGTGGGAAATGAGGCATTTCCTTTTTGCAGTTTGCTTGTGTTGGAGTACTGGAGGTCGTATCCTGCCCTGCCTTACGCCACGGTAAAGCCCGCATAACGCTGGGCTTTTGTGAGGTTTACACCAGTGGGAGCAGAGTCAGCTTCTGCGCCAGGTGTCAGGGAGGCTGTGACCTTCTGGGTCTGCTGGGGCATCGTAAGTTAAACATGTTCTGATTAGCCTGCACTGTAAATCCAGCATTTTAATTCTTTCCATATGTAAGAGCCAGTCTAATAAGCCAAAGTTTAAGACCATGCAATGTATTTGGAATAACCATATGGATTAGAAGTCAGACTGTACTTTTCTGCTTCTTGTATTTATACTAATATAGAGATATTTGCTAATGCGCATGTAGCTCATGCTGGTATCCATTTTTTTAAAATATGACACCAAATGGCTTGCATTAAAATATTTGAAAAGCAGTAAAACTGTGAAAGTTTCTCTTGCACAGACACATCTGTGAAATGAAGCGTCTCCAGGCAGCACCATTCCCGTCGCTCCCGCAGGCTTACCGGCAGGGCTGAGGACCCCTGCGAGGGTGCTGGGCCAGCCCGAGCCCCCCTGGCTTGCTGCAGCTCTCTGTGCCCGTGGGCCAGCATCAGCCTGACACCGCCGAGACCCCCGGGCATAAGGGGAGAGCAGCCGTCACGGCGAGGTGGACCTGGCCAGACCCTGCTGCAGTGGCCAGGGCTGAACTGGAGGGGCTGGTGGCCGTGGAGGGCCCCGGGGCTGCCCGTGCTCGGCGTGTGGTGCTGGCTGTACGGTGGTATCACCTCCCGCCGTTGGGGTATTCCAGCGGGGGTCTGGCCTGCTGATGCCCTCCCGCATGTTCGGGGAGGTCTGGAGAAGGGAGTGGCTGAGCTGGGAGCCGGGCACGTGCTCTGGTACTGGGGCCTTTGCGTTCGAGGTCATTCAGGCTTACTGGCTTTCTTCTGCAGTTTCTTGGTTCTCTTAGGAAGATCCCGTTCCTCCTGTCCTTCCCTTGTCTCACAAGTTTGATTCTTTCTCGGTCTCTCTTTTCCTGTCTTTAACATGAAGTTACAGATTTAAAATATTAGTTTAAAAGAGAAATAGCAGTGTTCTCTTTCTGAAGCTGTGCTCTTGTGCTCTGCAGCGAGAGTCCTTCAGGAGAAGGTCGAACAAGCCTATTTACTCTCGCCTCTTCTGCAAGTACCCGCCAGCACTGGGGCTGGTGGTGGGGTTGATGGGAGGACACAGGGCTCCCAGCTCCCGAGGTGTCTGGCAGGTCCCCTTTGCTGGCTCCTGCTTTGCCACGTGGTCTTCCCATGCCACCTCCTGAGGGTGGCAAACCTGGAGCCGGCGTAACCTCCATGGCCGTACTTCATCCGTGGTTTGTTTCTTGTTAATGAACTGGTTGCTTCATTATGTTCCTGCAGCCGATGGTACAAGGGCACTGTGACCGAGACTGTGCTGAGGAGAGTCCGGTGCCTGTCCCCAGCGTGAGGACAGTCGCTTTGCTTACTCTGCGTTGGCTGTGGCTGTCCGGCATAGGGGTGGGCTTGGCTCTCCCCGCCTCAGCAAGCAGCAGATGGGCACAGCCTTCCCTCGGGGGCTCAGGCTCTCTGAAGTTTGGGGCAAGCAGCACCAGTCCCTGCCACGCCGGGGAAGTGCTGCGGTGAGGAGTGATGTCCTCCATCCTTGTCTTGCAGCCCTCAGCCTTCTGCGTGGGCCTGGTGATCAGACGTGGCCCGAAGCACCAGGTATCTCCCCTCTCCTCATGGTGTTTGTTGTGGGATGTGTTTCGGCTGACAGTGGGAGCCTGGGCTGCTGGCTGCTCCCGGGGTACCAAAAGCATCTGGGCCATGGCTGTAAAGCAGCCAGCTTGTCCTGGGAGCCAGGGTCGGCCCTGGGGCTGCGCGAGTGCTGGAAAGCATTTCCGAGGGGGAGTCGCACTCTGCCATCCGTCACTCGCTCAGACGGAGAGGAGGGAGTCAGCGTGAGGCATGGCAGCTTCTTCCTCCCTGTCTCCAGCATCAATCTAAATGCCAAAACGCAGACCTTGTGGAATGCAGCGGCGCTGCAGAGAGCACCAGCCTGCAGTTCCGTGTGGCCTGGAAATATCCCCCAGGTAGTGCTGCGCAGACACCCAGCGCGGTCTCGCAGCTGGTAGGTCCGTGCCGCCAGCTTTGGCTGCTCCTTGTGCCGCTGTTAGGCCGTGCTGAGGGGCTGCTGGGCTGGGCTGCCTGGGTGAGGAGGCAGCCCGGGGAGGAAGGGCAGCGCAGAGGTGCTCCCAACGCTGGGCTGGAAATTGTTTATTGAAAGGAAAGGATCATATTCCACTCAATTTTTGCTGAGTTTATCTTGGTTTTTATCAGATTACACACAGGATAACTCATCAATATTGTGGTCCTGCTGACATGTGAGCCGCTGCATAATTCATGGCCACTGCAGGGCTCCGGCAATGGGAGGCACACATTTAATTAGACACCTTACCATTCCACTCTTCTGCAGCAGCCCTGGCATCGCACCTGCAGAGATGGGTGCTGCGGCGGACCTGCCTGCCGCAGCCCCCGGCCACCTTGCAGAAGCCATGCTGGCATTGTCACCGACATCCCAGCTCAGGGGCAGAGGCACTGTGTCGTGGCTTCATGGCGCAGCGCTTCCCAGGGACATCCGACAGCGTAGCTCTCCGGGTGTCACAGTCCGTGTCGGGGTACAGGACGACATAGCCCACTGCGGAGCAGTTCAGCCTGTGCTGTCCTTGGAGGACCCCCGGCATCAGGAATGATCTGTGGAGGCTGCTGTAGAAAACCAGGTCTCCCCACACTGTGCTGCACTTGGGGTGACCTTGTAGGGGTCCGTTGCAGTTCACCTCTGTGCGCTGGTGCCTTCCCTGCAGACTGCACCAGGAGCCGATGGCTGGCCCCGCAGCACGGCCGGCTGCACCAGCTCTCTGTGTGGGAGGGAGCTCCCATCAGCTAAAGCGAACGTGCTGCTGCGGCTGGTGGCTCTGCTGCCAGTCCTCTGCCGTGACGCAGGGCGGCTCGTCCCGGGGACCCTGCGGTGGGCTGCCCGCTGCCCAGCTGGCTGGGAGGGACCCCGAGGTGCTGCGCTGTGCCGGGCTCCCGGGTGCAGTTTCAGAGGGAAAGGGTCTGCAGCAGATGGGGTTTCCCTGGGGCTGCTGCTCTGCAGCTTCTCTGCCAGGGCTGGTCGGCAGCAGGTGCCTTGCATGGACAGTGCTGGGCTCAGAGCAGAGCCCCGACTCATTAAATAGCGCTGTAAGAGGCAGAAATGCAAAAAAAAACTTAGTAATGGCCTGTTAATTTTTTAATGCCTGTATGAGTGAGGGAAAAAGTAACTAATTCCCTTGTGCTGAACAGTTCAGTGGATTAGCTTTGCAAAGTTCAGAGCTGAGGAGAGTACCAGAGCTTTGATTCCTGTGCCTTGAGGGTACTGACAGCTTTTGTAGCCTTGCCCTCCCTTTGGCAGTGTTTCCAGTGCTGGAGTTAAAGGTGTGTTGCTGCCTGCTGCCGCTTCAGTGCCGACTGTTGCCTGCTGACACGGGGCTGCATCACAGCCCCTGTGGGGAGTGCTGCTCCAGAAGGCAGGCTGTTGGCTTTACCTGTAGAGCAGGTTTCTCTGTCTGAGACCTTCCTGCTTGTGGGTCGGTCTGTCTGTCCATCTGTCCTTGCGGTGTCCATCACTGGCAGTGGTATCGCCGAGTGTGGTTTGGAAAGCTTGGTTCTGCTTCCACAGACCCAGGATGCTGCAGCGAGTGGAAAGCGTGCTGGTGGAGGCAGAGGAGTAGGTGTGTTGCCTTCTGCGTGGCGCGCGGCTGATGTGACAGCTGTGGTTTGACCTACGGAGGCGAAGACACTTGAAGCAGGGCAGTACAGTGACAGAGGTGATATATACGGTCCGTGCCATATGGGTTTGTCTGCGGTGACATCTCGCAGGGCTCGGCGTCCGAGCACGGGTGAATCGGCAGGAGGCTGAGCACCGAGCTGCACCCCCAGGTCAAGGCGTGCCTGGCTGCTCCAGCACGTGGGCCCAGGTCCATGGGGTGTGAACCCCTGCAAAACCTGGGAACTGGTGAGTGCCATGGGTCTGTCCTGCCCGCCTTGGAGCGGAGGGTCCGAGCTGGGCCCTTGGCCCTGGGGAGGGGAAGACACGCCAGCAGAGACGAGGGGTCCTCCCTCTCGGGTGCCCTTTGGAGAGCGTGTTAAACCGTGGTGGGGAGATGAGGGGTGTAGCATCTCCTCCCGTGCTTGTAGCTGTAACATTTAACTCTGAAAATCCGCGTTATCCATAAAAGCACCCAGTCCTTGGTCAGTCTTTTCAAGTTCAAATCTCAACACCTTCCTGCAGCAGTGATGTCGAGAGCTGAATTACGTGTTGATGTGAAAGTCTTCCTTAAGAGGACTGAGTTTCTCTCTCTGGTCTCACCTATGGTCTCTTCCATCTTGGGCTTCAGGGTAGAGGCAGCGGCTGCCTCTGCCCTCCCCTCTCTAGGCCACCCCTGCTTTTGTACGATCGTTATTGTACCCTGCTCGTAATCACCTTCCCACAGTGAGCAGCGTCCACAGGGGTGAGGAGCTGCGTTCACCGGGGTTCGGCCGTGGACCCCTCCCCAGTGCTGGTCTGTTGTCTGGCTGTGTTCAAGGCGGTGTGTGTGTGTCCCTTCCTCTCACAGGCTGCTTGAACATGTATCAGGGATAGTGAGAGGTTTTTTTCCATTTTTGTGGTGCTTCCCTCCATTAATTTCCTGCTTGTAGTACATTACTCATGGATAATTAAGAGTGAGCTATTAATACAACATTTAATATTCAAGTGCAGTGAAGAGGAGAGAACAATAAGTCAAGGAATCATATACTACAAGACGTTTTGGTTTAGTGATGATATTTTTTTTGCTGGCTTTGGCTATCAGAGCATAGTGCTGCTTCAATTTAAGTATGGTCCTGAGAACTTCATTTATTGATAGAATACAAATAGGACATTAAATCAGGGGAAGTGAATTTGAATTGCTGTCCATATACATGGTTGTGAATGGGATTGGCTACTTTTATCTAGTGTATCTTAAGTTAGGAGAATTATGTTAGAGACGGCTAAAGAGAGCTTAGAGTGTCTTAAAATTAATGAGATTGAAATCTGTCTAGAAAAAAAAATGCTAAAATGTAGCTCTTGCATTAGGGATGAAAAAATTGCTTTAGAGAAATGGCCATGCTTCATTCCGATGGAGGAACGCGGGACAGGCAGGCTGCGTAGCAGCGTCGAGTAAACACAGCTCAGCCCTGTGTGCTCCTCCTCGCCCCGCCATCCTCGCGCCTGGGGGACGAGCCGGCTGCCCGCGCCGGGGAGGAGAGGCAGGCCTTCCCCGTGCCTGGCTGCGAGGGGTGGCCGCGCCACGGCCCGTCGCCGGGTTTCCCAGCCTGCTCCTTCCCCGCATGGCACAGCCGCTCCCGGCGAGCGGGCCACGTGTCTGCAGAGCCCCGGCACGGTGCGCTGCGGGGCTGCTGGGGAGCGGGCTCCTGTCCCCCAAAGGCTGTGGGTCTGGGTGGCCAGCGTCTGCGGCGCGGTGCTTTCTGGGGCAGCTCTTCGCATGGCCACGTCTCTGTCGGGGTGCGCTGACAGACGGCACGTTGCTTTCTCCTGGTGCCGTGGGTCTGCGTGTGCCGGGGCGAGGAGGGAGGCTCAGGTCGGTGAGCACGGCCGCCTGACACGCAGGGATGGTGGCCGTGGCGGCATGCGCCTGGCCGGAGGTCGCTGCGCCCTGGGCAGGGCCCTGCCTGGGCTCTGCGCTGCGAGGGGTGGGTGCGGAGCTGCTGCCCGCGGCGGGACGGAGCTGCGGACCCCAGCGCCCTGCATCCCGGCGCAACGCGGTGGGAGGCAGCTGCGCCAAGCCGCACCGGGAGCTCTGCGGAGACCGAGCGCGTAAAGATGTCACGAGTCAAGCACGTGTAAAGGTTGCCATTTACAAGCAAGTAATTGCAAGAGTTGCCGCACAGCTGTCTCTGAGACAGCGCAGGATATTGTTATTTATATCCCCACGGTCGCACGCTGCTCAGGCGCGCGGCCCTGCCCCGGGCAGAGCAGCATCGCCGCTGCCAGCCGGCTGCGGTACCTGGCCTCGCTGCGCCGCGCGCCCGTGGGAGAGGGGTCTGCTGCCGCGGCAGCGCGGCTCGTCTGGCCCCGCGCGCTGGGCTGCCCCAGCCGGGTTCGGTACAGGCTCAGGTCCCAGCGCGGGGATTCCTCTCGCTGCAGCAGATGCACCTGATCACACGCACGTGCATACCCAGACACCACACGTAATAAGTACTTGTGCATTATTTTGATGAGTTGAATAATTGTTTATTTACAGATGAGAAAGGATAAGTGTGCTTCTGACCTTTCTTCATGTGGGTTGTTCATAGTTAATAACGATCCTGCTAACTATGCTGGTTACTTTAAGGGGGCTGTTCTCTGCTGTGGGCACTCTGTGCTCTCTGAATCCTAAATACAAAAGCCCAAATCTCTGCAGCGAGAGAAAAAAAGACTGACCGACCCCAACCATTCTGAACTAGGGAATGTAAATGTAGGCGCTGTATTGATTCCCAATTAGGCAGCAACAAAACAAATTATTTACTGGTATAATAAAAATGTTGTCAGTGTTGACAGCATTTGGGCACAAAGCTTTCCTGAGTCCATTGTGTGCGCGTTCAGAAGTGTCGTGTAAATCGCGGCATCTTCCAGTGAGGAGCCTTCGTAGGGCTGCCTGTTGTAAAATGGCATTCGCACCTTCGGACATGGGAGGCTGCTCAGCAGTGAGGAGATGGCTGCTTCCAGCAGTGACTGCTCGCCGGCGTCCCCCTTCCCGAGAGCGGGCTCGGCACGGGGGCGATGGCTGAGGGGCGCGGGGGTCTGAAGGCTCTGCTGTGCGGGGGGCACGATGGGCGCCTGGGCTTGGGTGAGCCCGGGGCTGAGACCGGGGTCCTCAGAGCTGTACTGTGTGCAGTGTCGGCGTTTAAAGCAATTTATGAGTTTGAACCGGACTGGACTCGAACAGCCAGCGCTGCCGATCCTGTGCCTGCGCACCCGGCCGTGCTGCAGCGGAGCGGTGCCCGGCTGGCTGCAGCCCGCTGCCCGCCCAGGCACCGCCGTGCCTGCACCGGGAGCGCTGGGCCGGGGTCCCTGCAGTCTGACCGCACCAGGGGCTCTCCTGCTCGCAGGTTCTTGCGAGGGGTCCACAGGCAGCCGGTGCCAGCCGCAGGAGCAGAGCTGCAGGTGACCCTTCTGCTGGGGAGCAGGATGCCCCTTGCTGCGGGGCCTCCCGGCTCTGGGGTGACGCACACAGGTGCAGAGGAGATCGAGGATTGCTCGTAAGGAGATGGCTCCATCGCGAGGGAGGGGTCTCCTCTGGACACGTATTTCTGACCATCCTCCTTATGTGGTCTGGTGGGTCTGGGCTGCTGAGGCTGGAGTTTGCCCTGACGCTTGGCAGCCCTCTGGTACGCTGCTGGTGCCAGGCAGCGATTCGCATTGGTGCCAGCGTGCGGAGGGGACCAAAGGGTCAGCTATAGGAACGGGGATTGTCCTTCAACGCTGGCTTTGCCCTGGGCTCGCTTGGCTGTTGCTCGGGAGAGAGAATGAAAAACTACCACTAACCCCAGCGCTGCGATCCGCTCTGCGCTGTGCCCTGGGAGTGCTGCGCAGCAGCTGTGGCGTTTGCGACTTGGGGACGCAACGTGCGTTCTCCATGACGAGCAGGGCCACTCTGAGCAGCTCCTCCGTTCCGCAGGCTGGAGCGGAGTGTGAGTGTGTCTGCGTGAGTGTGCGAGCGTGATGCTGAGAGCTGAGATCGGGGAGGGGGAGGCTCCAGCAAACATTTCCGTACCAAAACAGCCTTGACCTTTGCAGGGCTGGAGCTGTCTGATGCAACAGGCTGAACCTTTCCAGACTCCAGCTCCAACCTGAAATGCTTCACAGCAAAATGGATGGCCGCTGCACTGGCCCCGGTGTTTACATCCCACGCTCACCCGGCTGCTGCCGGACGGTGGGGAGAGCGGTCTGAAAGACCGAAGCAGGAGCCACAGCCTGGTTTTCTTGGGCGTAGCCCACATCAGTGTCAACTGATGCCGGTGGGCAGCGACGCCCGAGGGCTGGGTGATGTGCCACGGAGAGCAGTGCTGTCGTGGGCCCCTGGTTTGGGGAGCAGCGGGTGCTGCCGTGGAGCAAGGGCCATGCGGGGCCGGGGCACGGGGAGGTGCTGAGCTGTGTGCTGTGGGGCCGCAGGAGTTTTTGTTGGCATCTACGTTGGGAGGCACCGTGCTCCGGGGATCGACACCGAGAGGGGTCGTCGCTGCCTGGCTCTCCGGCAGACTAGCTGTTGGAGATGCTGCTGTTTGTGTCCTGCGGTGAATAAAATTAAACAACTCTTTGTTTCTGAATGACAGCCCAGGGACTGCACTTCTGCTCTGGCTTGGTGTGAAGTGGCTTCATCCCAGCGCGGGTCCTCTGGGGCCTGAAGCCCTCGATTCATTAGTTGTCAGGCTTGTAGGTGGATTCTGCATTAGGCCTTTAATTTAGTGTATTGCCATGGGCTACTGACCACATGACACTGCTCAAATGTGAGCAAATCTAACGAGGATCCGGGACTGCTCTTTAATTTGGTGAGAATAACAGAGTGAGCAGGGGCCCAGAGAGTGTTAATCATGAAGGAAAACTAGCTGAAACCAGGTCAGCCTGTGCTGGTTCTCGGTGTGAGGCGAGGGAGCAGGGGGGCTGAGGAGGGAGCGCGGCGAGCCCCAGCACCCTGCGGTGCCGGCCATCCCGCTCTGCCCCGTCGGGAAGTGCCATGGCAGCAGCAGCACGCTGGCCCGGCGGCCGCCTCGTCCTCCCCCTCCAGCTGGGCCCACAGCCCCCCGGGTGGCCGGTGTCCCGGGCAGGGCTGCGCCCAGGCCCCAGCATCATGGAGCTGGCCACCCCCTCGCGTCCTCGGAGCCCGTGGGAAGGCGAAGGTGACGCTCCCTGGCTGCCCTTGTGGAGCCGGCGGCAGAGGCAGTGCCAGCTGCCGCCCTCCTGTCCCTCGGTCCTGCGTGGAGTCACTCGGCACGAGCGCCCGGGGGACGCCCGCTCCTCGTGTGGAGCGGCGTCCAGTCCCCGGGGTGAGATTTGTTTCATACAATAAACAAATTCGAGCTGCTTTCCTGCTGGCTGTTCCTGGATGGGGCCAACTCCCCTCGGCATGCATCACGCAGATTTATTGCGTTATACTGGAGCGGTGCCTGAGCTTGGCTGGCTGCTTTAAATCTTTTTTGGAGAGGGCTGGGCTTTGGGAGAGGGGGCACAGAAATCCTCTGTAGTAATTCCTGTTGACTGCAGTGACCAGCGAGGCAGAACTGATCAACTGCAGGCTTCCCTGCTGCTGAACTCTGCCAACAAAGTGCTTACATCTGCTTTTACACTAATGGGAACTTTATGGACTGGCGTGTCCCCCCAGGAGCAAATTCCAGCAAGGTCAGAATGCAGAGGGTTGCCACTTGACACCGGCCGGGGAGCCCGGGCTGCACGGGGACCTTCTGGGGCAGGAGATGGAGCGCTGCTGCCCGCAGCTGATCGGCGGGAGGACTCCGAACGCCGCTGCCGCCATCCCGCTGCTCGGTGGCATGGCTCGCTGCCGGAGGAGCCGCGCGGATGGACGCGGTGCCCAGCGTGGCGCTGCCTGGTGCCGCTCAGCATGCAGGCAGGCGCAGGGAGAGGCCGGTCTCCAGCGGCACTCCGCGCTCTGGGAGACTCTGGGCCACGTTCACTGTCAGTGCGGCCTTACTAGTGCTGCTCACGTGCGTGACAGCCAGTGCCGTGACAAGGACGTGTGGGGGCAGGGTGCGGCCGGGCGGGCAGCGGGCACCCACCGGCTCGGGGCACGCTGCGCGTGGAGCAGCGCGAGTGCTGTGCTGTGAGCCTGTGGGTGCTGAGATTGTGAAATGGCTGCTTTGAGGGCGTGCGTTTTCCTGAATTTAATGAATGACTGTTCCGCATTAATGTTTATTAAGGTGATTAATACTTTAATTTGTGTGGAAGAGAGTTTGCAGAAACATAACTTGCTTCTACACAAGAGTTACTGTTCATTTTTCAGGAAATATAATCAGTCCAGACAAGGCCTGCTGAATTGTGGCCTGCTTTGGCAGCCCGAGTGTGAAAGATTGTGGACGGTCTCGGATTAGCTGTCTCTTTTCTGATCTAACGTTGCTGGGGCCCAATTGCTTGGACTTTGAAGAGAAGCTGATTTCCGTAAGGGTGTCCCACAGAGCTGTACTCTGTCTGCCCCGGGGTTGGGGCTCCAGCCTGCCCCGTGCCGCTGCGGTTACCTGCTGCGGCACATCCCATGGAGTTCTCCCGGGATGCTGGCCAGGTTTCGCGCCTACGTAGGGTGGTGGTGGACCCAGCTCCTTGTTGCTCCTCTCCTGAACGGGGAGCAGCCGGCGCTGAAGGGAATTCTGCATCCTGCGCGGTGGGGCACCCGCTGCCATGTGCCGTGTGCCACCCACCCAGTGCGAGGCCCGGGGCCGGGGTCGCGTCCAGGAGCGTTCGGCAGCAGGGTGGGATGCAGAGCGTGGCTGCGGGAGAGTCTCCGCATCTCCGTGTGGGGCAGCAGGGGCAGACCTTCAGCCCGTGGTGTTGTCTCGGCAGTGCTGGGGCCCCTGGGGTTGCAGGGGGTTGGTGAGGAATCCCCTGCCGGCACAGCGGGCGTTGGGCGCCTGGGGCTGCGCTGGACCAGCCCAGGGCTGGATAGGGTTTGCCTGGCGAGAAGGGCAGCTCGACTCTGCCGTGAGGGACGCTGGACATGACGTGTCCGGGCACCCAGCTGGCTCCTGACGCGGGGCAGCAGGGAGGTGGGGGTCTGTCTGGCCCAGCCGCTGCCCTCATCCCGTGCGGAGCGCAGCCCCGGTGTGGAGAGCATGGTGCTCCGGACCCCGGACTGCAGCAGGGGATGGCAGCTCCTTGTCGCTGGAGACGTGGCCGCTGTGCCGCAGCTGGCAGCAGGGCCGACGGCCGCTGCCTGGTGCCGGGACCCGCTGCCCTCAGTGGCAATGTCCGGAGAGGCCGAGCGCGGGCTGTGCCAGCCTGGCTCCCCACCTCCTCCCCTCTGCGGTTTGCTGCGACTGCTGCCTCTAAACAAGCTGAAAGGCAATTTCAGAGCAGGCAGCAGTGAATGAATTCTGTTTTTCTCAAGCATTTAGTGTTGCTTTTGGTTTGCTTTGATGATGTCTTCTCACAAACAGTGTAAACAGACTGCGCAATGGGGAGCACTCACATGTGTACAAGAAGCTGCACATGAAAGACAGAGGCATCTTGAAAGCCATAATAACGCTCTGAGTGCCAGTTAAAGGATTTGTCACGAAGAGCACTTTACAGATAGAAAGAACTTATTAACTAGTGTGACTAACAGCTTGCAAGGTCTAATTGATGTGTGTTTGTTGTCCTTTTATATCTCTCCCCCTCGTCTTCCTCTTGGCACGGATTCCAGCAGTTGCTGGTGCAAGAGCCACAGCCTCTAAGCTGCCTGAATAGGTACCAAGAATAAAAGGAAGGCCAAGCCCTGCCCCGAGTGCCCCCGATCCTGGGCTGTGGTTGGGGCTGCAGCGGCCCTGGGAGCTCATCCCTGCTGTCCCGTGTGCCCTTAGGAGCTGAGGCTGGGCTTATTTTCTTGCTCTGGGTTCTGTTATTCCTCCCTAAGCGACGCTGAGTTTTTGAAGATAAAGCTTTTCAATGCATGAATAGTATGGGTAATTAATGTTTCTGCCAGACAGACTACTCATTGCAAGATTGATTGACTATTAAGGTCATAACGCAGACACCACCCACACGAAACAAACAGGCTAATGTTAGACTTCAGCTGAAGCCGAGAGCTGGTCAGCTGTCCACGGTCACAGCGGGGGCTTCCAGTCATCTGTCAGCAAGTGATTGATTGATGTGGACACCTTCCAATCTTATTCTGATTATTCTCAGCAGCTTGCCTGGTGGCCATTTTTCAGGAGTTGGCAGCACTCAGACCTCCAAGACTCAATGCGATGACTGCATGGGGGTTAACCCTTTCCTTTGATCTGAAACGTCTTTGTTACGGGCAACAGCAGCAATGCACGAGGGAAGGGCTGTGCTTATGAGCCCTGCTTACAGAGCATGCTGGGAAACTCCCTGAGATCACAAGTGAGAATGACGCTTTGACTTTCAGATGTTTCTAATTGACTTGGCCTGAGTAAAGCTTCGAGCGGGGATCTGCAGAGAACCCATCTGGAGCAGGGCAGACAGAGCTTTCTAACGGGGCTGCTGTATCCTGCTGCCTTTCGTGGGCAGTTTGTTGTGCCACAGGGTGAACCGTATGCATCAAAGCCCCAGCAGCAGGAAGGCAAGTTCCACTGACTCGGGCAGGAGACAGTTTGGTATTCAGAGAGGGGAAAAGCAAAAAGGGATTTGGATGAGCTTGTTCTGGTGTGAGAGACGATGAGTTAGAGGGCTCTGCTGTTTTCAAGCATAGCTCCTCGCTCAGCACTTTGAATTCACTAGAAGTTTGTTGCCTGGTTGCTTTCTGTACGTGCACATGAAGATGACAAATATCTCTCTGTAGTATTTTATGTACATGTAATACTTGGTGTGTGCCCACACACATGCCAGTGGGAAAGTGAAATTATAATTAGGTATGCTGTATAGCGTGTGTCTACAATACATAAACACGTTCTAGAGCTCTTTTGGTTGCAGGCATGTCACCTTGCACGTTTCCTTGTGGGTTTCTCAGCAGTTTTACTGCAACTATTTTGGAGGGCCCTGACGCCTGGCTTCACCTTCCCATGCACTTCCCATCCCTGGTTTTAGCATGCATAACTTAAAAAAGCCTGCCGTGCGGAAATGTCAAGAGGCCTTTCTCCAAGAGCTGGATCTTTATGTAGCTCAAGCGCATCACTGCATTTTTGTGGTGCGGTCCGAGTGCTGTGACGTAGCAGAGCTGGTACGGAGCTGTTGTGTGCAAGATTGCAACAGGAGAGCTGTGCTAAACTGCTCTGGGTGCTGGTGTGCTGGCACGTGCGCCGTAGGACCCCGGCATGGCCTGGAGGCCCTTCGTGGGCCCCAGCGATGGCTGCAGGCTGGTGCTTTTCCCGTGCCCCGGCAGCGGCGCTGACCTGCGCTCAAGCGAGTGCGGTGCCCCGTGCCTGGTGGGCTCCCGGCGGGAGGCATGACGGACACGGGTTTCAGCCTGCCGTTGCCCGCAGGCGGGTGCACCACGGTCGTGCTGGTGGAGGGAGCGAGGTGGGGTGTATGTGGCTTCATGAGGGTGCGCTGGGGAGCCCTACCATCTGGGGAGGGCCAGCTGAATTCATGGCTGCCACCAGCAAGCTGCTTTCGCAGGCACTGCCTCCCAGAGGTGTCTTCTGGAGTGGGGTGTGAGGTACAGGACGTGGCTCTGGCCGGGGGTGCTGACCAGCCCCTCGTGCGGGAAGGACCCTCTCCCCAGCCGCAGAGGGGAGGCAGCTGGGGCACAAACGCCTCCCTGGGCTCTGCTCAGCTTCCAGGGCAGCAGTGAGCTGGGCTCTGTGAGGCAGATGCCTGCCCGGGCAAGGTCCAGCGTGGGGGTGCTGCAAGTACATCCCGTGCAGCTCCCTGAGAAAGGCCGGGCAGGGGCTTCTCCCCAGCCCTGTGTGCACCCCTTTGCCAGAGAGAGCAGGGCTGTGCCGGGGAGGGAACGGAGTGACCCGTACTGGTGTAAACTGAAACAGGGGACCGAAATGCCACATGCCCTCTGTAGAGTTTTTCCAGGGCACAGCAGAACCATGTGCAGGGCTTCAGCCCTCCCGTCCAGGGCTCCGAGGACTCTTGGTCTGAGTGCATGAAAGAGCAGGAATTTGTCTGCAAGGGCTTTTGCACCAGCACTGCGTCCTTCCCCTCTGCTCCTCATGCACCCCATGCTCACGCTTGTTTTTAGTTCCTGCTTGGCCGGGCAGAGGGACCCTTGTGGTCCTCAGGAAGGCCGCTGATAGTAGGGAAACAAGATCACAAAAAGCAAGTGGGTTACTTTTTTTTTGACCCTGGAGTTGTACCATGAGTTGCTCATCTTCCCTCAGGAGTCTTTCCCTCCTATGTCTTGGCCAAGGGGCACCACCACTTGATGCAGCACAAGGTCTCGGGCATCTTCAGTAAAAGCTCTCTGCCGCCGTTGGTCTTAACATCTGTGGGATGCAAAGTGCTCTATCATTGCCACAAAGTGCAGTGGGAGTGCAGAAGTTGATGAATTGGTTCCCGTGAAAGATTGTAGAGCTGCTCTTTTAGCTTTTGTTGAGCAGAAAGTGGGTTGTTTGGGTGTAGCCATGCCATGCAGCAGTGGTAAGGCTGGGAGAACCCAGCCTACGTCCTTCATCCCTAGCGGCCTGCGTCCTCTGGATGGTGAGCATCAGCCAAGGAGGGATGCTGCCGCGTGCTCTTCTGGTGACTGCAGGTGGTGAAGAGTTGAAAGGCACCAGCACTGCTTACTGACAGCTCCAGCTCAGCAGGCTGCGTGGGGTTTCCCTGGAGCAGCCCCAGACGATGGACCCAGAGCAGTGCTGGTGGTGCTAACCCCAGGACACGTGGTGCAAACCTTCCCTGTGCTCTGGGGAGGGTGTACCAGGGTATCTCCTGCAACTCATTACGTAGGAGAGAGAGAGATACCATGTGGTTATTTCCCCTGTCTGATCTCTAACGTACCACTGCAGTAATTAAGATGGTTTTGTGTATTAGAGTCCCTCTCATAGGGGTGCGCTCAAGACTTGAGCCTCGAGGCTTCCCGTTAGGTTACATAAATCTAACAGAGTTTAATGACTGTGGGGAGCAAACAGTGTGGCTGTGCCGGTTGCTGTCCTGCCGGGGCTGTCCTGTTGCCCCTCTGCTGTGCCCCACTCATCCCTGGCTCCCCGTCCTGCGTGGGCTGGCTCCCGGCAGCGTGCGTCCCCGGGGCCCTCAGCTGAGCGGGCTGGGTCGGTCCCTGTGGGTCCGGTGGCAGCAGGGTGGCCCTGGTGCCCCTCTTGTGACACCCAGCTTGGCCGCTCCTGGCCTGGCGTCTGCTGCGGGCTGGCCGTCTCGCCTGGCTGCCTGTGCTGAGCACGGAGCTGCCGTGGCTGCGGGAGCCCGGCCCTGGTCCTCCTGCTCAGCGCGGCAGCCACGCGCCCGCTGGGCAGCCCACGGGCAAAGCCTCCGCCGCGCCGCGCGGAAGATGGGGCAGCCCGCGAGCTGGCAGCCTTGTGGTGTGGGCGAGGGCCGGGAGTGAGCAACTGGGGTGTGCTGGCCCTCTCCGGTGTCCTGGTGGCGCGAGCCCAGCCAGCGTGGCCTCGGGGCTGCTCTGCGGCAGCGCTGGTGTAATAACACTGATGAAAAGCTGATTAATCCTGGTAAGCGAGCTGCAATAGCTTCCCTCTAGAACTGAAGAGATTACCACTGATTTGTCACCCTGATTGTTTCAAAGAGAGGTGCAATTAGTTGCTCTAATTTCGCTTCGCTTCGCACTGAGTGGCGTGACAACCGAGATGTAATCAGCGGATCTGCGCCATGGCAGCCGCTGGCGGGTGCAGCTGTGCCCGCCACCATCTCGCGTGCCGAGGGCGGCCGCCGAAATGGTGGAGCATCGCGCGCTTGTGCTGGAGGGGCGAAGCCCCCTCGGCCGGCGCAGCAGGTGGGCGTTTATTTTTGCAGCCGCTGGAGGAGGCAGCAGGGGCAATGCCGCAGGAATAGCGACCGGCTCTGGGCTGGGGCTTGGCAGGCCCCGTGCCCGGCTCGCGCAGGCGCTGGTGGCTCGGGGGGCTCTTGGGAGGGCAGCGAGGGCTGGCCTGAGCCCCCCGCGGGGTGGTTGGTTGCATTGGATGTTGGTGTGACATTACACTTAGTTTTATTTTAAAAAAAACAAACACGTGGAAGGAAGTCTTGTTTTTCTTCCTTCGCCTTCCCTAGCTGTTGTCCCTCGGCTTCGCCAGGCGCAGTGAAGTCAGCTCCAGGTACAGGAGAGGGGTGGGTGTTTTGGTTGAGGCTTCCCCTTTTGGAGGACTCTTTGCTTTGGAGAAGGTGCAGAGCTGCTGTGGGAAACGAAGAGCTCGTGGTGCGTCCCTCCGCAGCAGGCGCAGCCTCCGGCTCGCTGCTCTGGGTCGGCAGCCACCCTCCCGCGGGGCAGAGGGAGGGAGCACACGGCGTTTCAAAATCTGTCCATTTTCACTGAAACAAACCAATTCAAAATGAACAAAATAATAATGCTTTAAAAACAAAACCTGCCTGTGGCTATTTCTTGGTTGAAGCTGTCTCTTTTTTTTTGTATTCTTTTTTTTCTTTTTTCCCCTCTGGGGTAGGCATTTTGTTTTCGGAGCGAGCTGGCTGTGCTTGCCAGGGAAGGGTCCTGGTGGGGCGGTGCGGTGTGGAGCAGCTCTGTGTGCTGCCCGCCGGCAGCCCGTGCCCCTCGGCCCCTGGCCAAGCGTGGGGCAGCTGCTCGGCTCATGTTCCCGGCCCGGTGCTCCCTGTGTCACGGCAAGGTCGTGCTTTTCCCGGCTGCGCGGCCCCTGGCTTGGCTGTCAGCTGTCGTCCCCCACGGGGCTGGCAGCCTCACGGTGCCCGGGGGACTCCGCGCTGGTTCAGCCGTGGGGCGGTGCGCGGTTAGCTCGGTGCGACAGCCCGGCGTGTGGTGCCCGGCGCGGTGCTGGAGCCGGCCGGCTCGGCGGGAGCACACCTGATGGCACTGCGGAGGCGATCCCACCCGCAGCACGCTGGCCCTGCCGGCGCTGTGCCTGTCCCGTGCCCGCCTCGTCCCCGGGCGCGTGCAGCGGGCACGGCTCGGCACAGCCCGGGGGCAGCGCTCCCCCCGCCGC
>Ga0065711_1002497_pt1 | contig 33483 bp, 16 predicted proteins | sample Hoacrofraction12_FD_59098 | JGI IMG/M metagenome (GOLD analysis project Ga0065711, IMG submission 59098) | Hoatzin crop microbial communities from Cojedes, Venezuela - Epithelial fraction 12 v2 (version 2) | ecosystem: Host-associated > Birds > Digestive system > Esophagus > Crop | place...
CACCCATCAAATCCATGGCTCTCCAATTTAGAGAGAAGGATGTTGTGGGGGACCGTGTCAAAGGCTTTACAAAAATCCAGATAGATGACGTCCATTGGTTTTCCCTTGTCCACTCTTGTTGTTACACCATTATAGAAAGCCACTACGTTGGTCAGGCAGGACTTGCCCTTGGTGAAGCCATGCTGGCTGTCTCGAATCACCTGCCTGGCCTCCATGTGCCTTAGCATATCTTCTAGGAGGATCTGTTCCATGATCTTCCCAGGCACAGAGGTGAGGCTGACAGGTCGGTAGTTCCCAGGGTCTTCCTTTCTACCCTTTTTGAAAAGGTGCACAATGTTTCCCTTTTTCCAGTCACTGAGGACTTCGCCTGACTGCCATGACTTTTCAAATATCATGGAGGGTGGCTTGGCAAAATGTTACCATTCTCTCTAGGTTTCTTGTTTACTCCTCTCATATGAAAATTTTACTAACTAAAAAAGAGAAGACTCCCAGATGCAATGTACATTCAACACAAGTTAAGGCTGGGAGTGTGCCACTAGTTTCTCAGCTGTGAAACCACTGCAGTAATATTTCAATGACTTCGGTAAAAATTATGTTCTTCGAAAAATCAGAAATAGTATAGCGTCTTACTGTGCTAAGGTATGGCAACGTAAAAATTAAGTCACTCAAAGAATGTTAGCACTGCCCAGGATAAGTAGTATTAAAATATCAAGTGAGAAAAAGTGTCCTTGCCATTACAATCTGAAATTGCAAACAAAATGTATATTGCTCTAAGAAGTACTGCATTCATCTTACATAAGGTCAAAGGCAAGGATAACTTTGTTAAGTGCTTCAAAAATGCATTCCCATCAGGTTACAACATATTTTTCTAGATCTTTGTGATGGATCATTTGAGAATAATGACAAATTCCCATAATTTATTTACCTTATCATAATGGCAGTGCACTAGAGACAAGTGTCAGTTGTATTTCCTGTTTGCCTGTATTAAAATACTCACATTACCTGAGTTATCCTTTTAACCTCATGTGTGAAAATCTCATTTTCCAACTTCTGAAAGTTCTGATAACTGAACTTTGGCTTCCCCAACTTCACATTATTAATGAAGCAAAACACAGTGTACAAACCTCTGTACAAATGTAAGATTAGATTGCCATGTTCCTCTTTAGCAATCCTGTACATGCAGCTTACCCAAGTCTGGTGTAGAGCTGAATTCTAAGCATATTTCCTCTTTTGGGAAGGTGAAAAAAAGTAGAACTTACTAATGTTTTCACTTTGCTATAGCAGTCATGCACGGACTGTAACTCCAGCTCTTCTAGAACTGTTACAGTCTGGTTTCTTACTGCAGATGCCTCCTCATGGATCTCCTAGACTGGCATAGACAAAGAAAACCAGGTCATTTGTAATTAATTCTAATCTTCTAGACTATTTGAATACTCTTTAGAACTGCGAAATGCAGTGGGATCCAGTTAAGAGTTTTGCTATGGCAAAGCCAAGCCTGTGTTTCTCAACTAAGAGACTAAAATAAAGTTAACAAGCTCCACCGAGCTAAAACCAAATCATATGATACAACATGCTTTTAATATACCGATGTAAGAATATTTTTAATATGTACTAAGAAAGTGAAAAGGAAATAACAGGGCATTTATGTATTTAACTACACAGACATTTAATATTTCTAATAAATGCAATATTTTACTTCAAACATGTAATATTGAATAGCTTCACATACGATGCAAAAAACAATATTCATGAAAGAATTTCTTTTCCTTCAAAATCTCCTTCTGAGGCAACTTTAACAAGATAGTGTTCTTGTTAATCCTATCATGTGGAAATATTCCCAAAATACACACAATGCACAAAATCTAAAAATAAACAGGATATTTAAAATTATATTCAGTAGTTAAATATTTCAAAACTTATCAAACATCTGTCATGAGCTGCTTGTCCAATCCTCTTCCCTTTCCCTGTCTGCTTCATCACACCATTTGGTAGAGAGAGAAACAAAGTGAACAACTGCCATCAGATGTGTGGTATGAAGTGAAGGCATTTAGGCGCATCAAGAAGTTTTTTCCCTTTTGAGAAACTCTTCACAGAAAGCTGGTGTTTGTCCTAAATCTCCACATATCTGAACTGATATCACTGAAATACAAGCCAGCCAAAAACAAAACAACCCCCCCCACCACCTTGAGATAGTGTCAGGAAGGACCTCCTATGATAGTGCCATGGAATCGTTTTTATGCCACAGCATCAGACACAGATGAATCATGAACCCTACACCAGTTTCACATTTCACACTAATACACACTAAGTCCTATACCTCTTTCTCCAACTTTTCACCTCTTAGGTGAAACTGATAACTAAGGTTTTATCAGATCTGAGCTAGGGATAGGGGAATGTTAGCTGGATTTCTTTCACCTTGCCCTCACACACGCACAAGCACATTCATCCACATGCACACTATTGCTGCATGCCATGTAAGGTAAGCAGTTACACTTCACGCATATGTATTGAGCATTTTGCTACCTTTCTAGATCAAGGAAAATGTCACAGACAATTTAGTTAGCACTTGAAGTTCAGAGTTTTCATGTTGCCCACAGGTATAACAAAATGGGTTAGATTCTGCATATTTTTTTACTTCTTTTTTTTTTAATTTCAAACTTTACTGAACTCAGTGGAGGGGAGGGTGTGAAAAAATATTCAAAATTATCCATTCCAGTTAATAATTTGGATATGTGAATTCACGTGAAGCTACTCTTCTCAGTTGCTGGAAGAAATCATTGGCCAAAAACATCAGCAAAAATCAACACAGTCTTTTTATTAATTACTTTAATTTCACAAACTTCTGGTGAATGAACCTAGAGCCAAAGTCCAGTTAATTATCTATTCTCACAGAATGTGACTTATGCCAAACAAATGGAGATTCATAATCAAGACAGAAGTAATTAGAGTGCATCCACAGTGACATCCAATGTCTAAATTCTTGACACCCATTTCGTACCAGCACTGAACTCAGCTGAAATCCTTATATTGTGTTTCAGCATTCAGGTATACTCCAAGGTCCTCCACACTGGCCTGGGGACAATCTGACCTTCTTCTGACTCTGCACTTGCTAAAATACAGGTCAGAGGAGTCAAGCAAAAAGGGCGAGAAGCCAGGAAGTGTAGGATTGCTGCTGTCAGACTGGCTGTTTGAGAGGCTTCTGCCTTGTGGTTATTCAAAGCATAATGATGGGTGCTTGAGAGGGAAATGGTTTGGTTTGGTTGAGCTCAGGCTCAAATCCAGAAATTCAGCAGGGCTTTGTTATCTGTGGATCAGACAGAGGGGTATACAAAATATATTGTCAATGGGAATAAAATAGTTTGATGAGAAATTTAAGATCAGCCCAAACTGCCAGAAGAGCAACAATCTAAAAAGACTTTAAGAATGGGAAAAAAAACAGCAGAGCAAAGGAAAGGGGGTATATGGGAAAATATAGGAAATAGGAGTGGTTCCAGGGACACACAATGATCTATTATTCTAATTGTTCTGCTTATTATTCTGTAAACACGCCATCAAATGTTCTCCATGGTTATCAAGCCTATGTTTTGAATGCATTTTCTGAAACAATAAGAAGCATGTTTCCTTTTCTATTCATAGAAAAATGCCAATATTAATCTTATTCTTACAGTCTTGCTGGAGCTCTCCTTTGGCTAGACACTCCCCATGCAGCTGTGTTGGACCCCAGTCCATTTGACCTCTTCCTATTAAGTGCCCCTTTGCTTTTGCAGGTTCTAAAACCGGCGCTTCTTTCAGCCTCCCTTCAGCACATTTCCTCTGCACACCTTCTTGTCCATTACACAGCAACCCCGACCCTTGTAACTCCAGTACATAATTTATTTCTTCTGCATCTCTGGCAGCACGCATAGACTCATGATGTCTAAGGAAAGCCTGGGTTTACAGGTCCAGGGCAGCTCTAACACCAGGGACAGTGACATCTATCCCCACCAAAACCTGACTGAGGACTGCATTGGTAAAATCATGCCTGAGTTACTTCCCTCTTGCGCTAAGCCAGGATGGCAGCAGTGCGTATGCCAGCACCACCCCTGCCACAGCAGAACTTGAAGTGCGTGTCAGAACCAAAAGTACCTCCTGCCTGCACAGCAGCACTCTGGAGGGAAATGCCCAGCCAGCTAAAAGGCATTAGAGCAGCCGCTGTCACAGGTTAATGCTTACACACAGAGTGGTACATGGTTAACGAAGCAGGAAAGCAGGAAATAACTTATGGACAAAATGGAGTTTACAGTTTATTGGGTATTCTGCTTGCTTTTCTGCAGACATACACGCAACCTGCTAGCAGACGGTTTTCTCACAGAAAACCTCCTCAAGAAAGGGATATAAGGAAAAATCCTAAAACCCACTTATATTGTAATGATTATTAATATGACCCCAAGGTCAATGAGTACAGAAGGTCTTTATACTCCAACATTTGCTATTCCAAAGAACTCCTGGATGGAAGGCAATCTGGAACAAATGTTCCTTTCAATACTAACCTGAGGTGGAAATTTTAAACAGTCAGGTATAGAAAACACAGTCTTGAAGATTTTTTAAAATAGCTTTTCCAGATCACCACAACTGTATTATAACTTGTCCAAAATTCAAATATCACAGTCATTTTTTTTTCCCCAGCGTTTTGAAATTTTTGTTGCTGATGATGACCATGGGAAAAAAGAAGTGTTCATGAATGTCATAAGGAAGGAAAGGTCCTGCTTCCCCCTTCCAGAATAGAAACTAATGATCTAGGGAAGAAAAATTCAAAGTAGCTTTAAGCTATTCTCCTTGCCTCTGTAATAACCAGTCTTTTGCTAGTCTACTGTTCAACTACAGGAATGTCTGTTTGACAGCCCAGCACCCATCCATGGGCAGCTTCACAAAAATGGTTGGCAGAAACAGCCCATTCTGCAGACAAGCTGCAAGGGGCACGAAGTGGGAAAGGAGACCCTGAGCAGAAAGGAAACTTTGAGCAGAGTCATTCTTTTGCTACACATTAGACCAAGCTTTTAAGAAAAATTGGTTTAACTTGTAACCACGTATAAAAGAATATAAACCAGCTGTAGTATCTCTTTAGAATGAGTAAAAACATCTTTTGGAAATGCTATGGCTTGTTGGTGTAATACATGCCTCTTAAAACTAGAGTCAGTGACAGGAAAACAGTGACCTCTGGACTCTCTTATTTTCTTAATGTCTTAATAGCTTTGAAAAACCTCTTATAGTGCCACCTTTCCTTTTTTAATGAAAATGATAGGCAGTTCCATTTTAAAAAAGGAAAATAACCTCAAAGAACAGTACATTGGGAACTTAGTATAAAATTTTAAATAAATAAAAGAACATATTGCCCACAAGTCAGCAAGAAAAAAACACTTCACTCTCAGTAGAAAAAAATAAGAATGGCAAAAGCTTAGTCAAAAGGCAAATCTGAATTAGTATTCTGAACTTTGAGATCCTTGCGTTTGTAATGAAAGATCTACAAACAAACAATGTCTTTGTTCAAAAGAAAAAAAATACTGTGCTAATACATATATTATTTAAAGTATAAAATTTTTGGTAATGTAATGTTGGAAAATATTTATGAAGTACTGATTTTTAAATCAGTTCTTCAAAATCAGAGTTTTACTGAACGGTATGACATTTACACCATTAAAATTGTTGCAGAGGTTAAGTAACATGATCAGTAGTACTTTTATGATTATGTCAAACAAGGATGGTTACAAAACTCAAAGGTAAAGAATATTTTGGGAATAATATCTATTTTATTGTTTATTTGCTTTTTCCTTTAAACCCTATACGGTAAGTTGAACAATCATTTTTAGTATATTTTGGGAAACATTTCAGCAAAATGTATTTGACTTAGACTAGGCCCTGAAGGAATCGTCAGCAATTATGGGAAAAGAAACTTCCGAATGATGAAACAGGTTATTACATTGAAGTAGGACAACAGCATATGTCCCAGTTTTTGAGACAACAGGATGTGATTTAAAAATTCATCTCTTCCACACATGATACTGTGAAAGACCGAAAAAGGTTTGACACAAAGAGGACACAAAATAATCCCTTCCGCTGCAGCATGCATATTGCTCTAACTGTGGTGGGTTTTTTTCCCTCCTTTCTCTTGGTGGGGACATAAAACCCATCACTACAACAACCACCAAGCTTTGAGAAAGCTAAGCCAGGCACACACACGGAAGCCTGGCTGATTTTTTTTATGAGGCTCCGGCAGCCTGCTCCCTCTCCCAGCCATTTGCACACATTTCTCCTTCCCAGCACTGCTTGAGGTTCTCACCGTAGTATAGTGGCTTTACAACCTAGACCCAAAACAAACACCACAAAATTGAATATTTTAAAACATAAATGATTTGCAATATTCATTAGTAGAGAAAACAGTTACAGGGGAAGCAAGATAAAGTTTCTAGGGTTTTGCTAGTATTTTTCTGTTAAATGCTCATTCCAGCACTGATGTCGGAAACAGTTTTACTGACACCTAAACTGGATGATCCACATAACTCACTAATAGCTCTTGTGTTTTCAAAATAAATGAAACACTAATCCAAAATAGACAAAACTATGTAATTTTTTCTGGAAGCATCAGCTTTTACTTTCCATTGAAGACACTGCCACCATTAAATACAAGTTAATATTTCAGATGGAGACAATGGAAGTTAAACGCATTTAGTACCTTGCAGGACAAAACTATATGATACTACAACAAAACATATGATTTTTTTTTTTCGTTTAGTTCATCTTATACTTTACATCAATATCAATATTACAAAGATGAAAAGTTGTTCCCCTGGTACACAGACTGAATAAACTCCATGCATATCCTGTCACGTCAGTTTTCTGAAATTCTTCTGCTTCTTTGGCTCAATCCAAACCCACACTAAAACATACTGATTTGTTGACAAAATCTGTTTCTGAAAAGGTCCAGAATGAGCACTACAGTTGCTGGGCTCATCGTCCACTGGCAAGCACTTAACCACCTGCACTACTGATGTGCAAAACTGATCTCAACGGAAGAAAAATTTGCACACACTGGTCTGAATACTTTCATGGGTACTAATCTGGAGCTTCTGCTTCAAGAACTATCAGAGATTATATATATTTTTTTAATTTACTTTGTCACACTGCAGTCACGAAAAAGAAGGACCAAGAAATTAGGTAATTAAAACATTATAATGATAAAAGTCCTATAAATAATTTACTATTTTCCAGTTCTGACCCCAAATCACCTGTTTATAAAAAAGGGAAAAGCAACAAAAGAAACAAATGCTCCTGCAGCTGTTGGCAGTGAACTTAACACAAGCAGCTACATCACCTGTTATGACCTACTCACAAAAAAGCAGTGAAAAGGGCATCCAAATGCAGTATAAACCATCTGCTAACCCACCAGTTTACTGCAGTATTAACAGAAATGCTTACCACAGATTTTCTGATTCTTTTTTGTTGCAGAGAGAATAAAGCCTATGACACTGAATTGTGAATATCCCAGCCATCCAGCAGAATTTTGTGGAAGACAAGTTGTCCAATATATCATACGCAAAACACTGCAAGAAGAGTTACCCCTGACCTTGAGCAGAAGAGCATTCAACATATGCAACTGCTGATTTTGTAACTGTACAGCCCTCCAAGCGTGACTCCACCTTTATCTTCAATGTGACTACGAAACGCAGGCTGATCGGTGTCCATCTGCATACTGAAAACTGCCACCGAAAAATTATGATTAAGTCAATATTTACACACATAACAGAAAGAGATCATTCTACATATTGCTTTGTTTGTTCTGCAGGCAGATCTGTGAAATAGGTTCAATGCATGGCCCAAAAAATAGACTGTGTGTCACACGTTATCATGACTCAAATTCACGCTGTAGTTACAATGGGGAGAAATATTCTATTAAGTTCGTTGGAAATTTGTTTGGAATGCAGGAGTTGTTGGTATTTTGTAAAATAATCAATGGATATGGGGTTAGCAGGGTCATTCTAGATTGTGGCATATAAATGAGATCAAAATGTACCAGCATGCATTTTCTTGTGGCAGGAGGAGGGGGAGAAAGTGACTTTAAAATACTAACTATAAATAATAAAATATTCAAAGATATGGCAACGGCCAAAATGGGTCATTTATATAAATGACTATGGCGTGACTGACAGAGAGAACAGTTTGTCCCCTCACTCTGAACTTCAGTGAGAAGGCCAGCCTGCCTGGCTGGCCTGTGCTGGGACGACAAACCTGAAAGTCACAGGAACTTATTGAAGATCAGTAAGTGCAATGTTTATATCTAAAATACTACACATTTTAAGAGAAATCTTTATATATTGACTATGTAATGTTTTCAAGAGGCCATTATGACCATGTCATTTAAGTACTTGCAGAGGGAGTCTACAGCATTTAGCAAAGCATGGCATGCTTCGACCCCACAAGTTCCTGAGGTGGAACCTGGAGCATTTTACTCCCTTTGAAACATCTGGCAAAGTGAGCATTTACGTAACAAAGGCAAACAGCAAGTAGCAACATCTATCTTTATGCTTGTTCCCAGCAGCCAGCTCCAGGCAGGCAGAGGTATTTAAGAACACACCTTCCTCCACAGTCAATGGCAGGTAGCTGCAAAGCAGCTTGGAAAATCTGAGTCTTGACCTAGTCAACAAAATCTGAACTGGTGCATTGCAGTGGTCATTTTTGAAATGCTGAAATTGCATGCACTTAATTTCCACACCGCCTCATATCCCACCTTCACAGAATCACAGAATCACAGAATGTTCGGGGTTGGAAGGGACCTCTGTGGGTCATCTAGTCCAACCCCCCTGCTGAAGCAGGGTCGCCTACAGCAGGTTGCACAGGACCTTGTCCAGGCAGGTCTTGAATATCTCCAGAGAAGGAGAATTCATAACCTCCCTGGGCAGCCTGTGCCAGGGCTCTGTCACCCTCAGAGGGAAGAAGTTCTTCCTCATGTTCAGATGGAACTTTCTATGCTTCAGTTTGTGCCCATTGCCCCTTGTCCTGTCGCTTCATATCACAAATCTGAGTTTAATGGTTGCATCTGCCAAACTCTACGTTTTGGCCATGAGGACTGTGTTACCAAAGTGTGCATAGCATGTAGTAGCACTGTCTCATGCATGATACCTCAGATAAAAAGGAAAATGTGAGAAATATCCAAATGACAACTCCTGTGACTTCCAGTTAGGTCTTGTGCTAAAACATAGTTTGCAAAATGAATGCAACAACTTGCCTAGAACAACTATATAGAGTCCCCAGAAAATGCGTAGCCAAAACCCACATCCTATTTGTTGGTTCTCACGTTTTAAGAGCAGCTTATCACACATTTAGAAAACATACATTTTCATTCTAGTAATTAGCAGTCAGCATTCTGCCTTTTAAAGCCCTCATGCTAAAGGGCAACTCAGAGCTGATGTCTCCTCATGACTTTAAAACTGCTCCTGGAGCTTGCATGTGGAAGGGAATACCCTGTGTTTTTTCATGTGTTTGTAGGTTGTGAACTCAACAAGCTCATAAACATGTCTAAGGCTGACTATAATTTATCCTGATTTAGCAAGTCAACTCGTGCTAAGTGTTTAAAGTAACTGCTAAGTTGTCCTCCAATTTCCAAAGGGCATATTTGGTGCCAAAAAGCAGTGGAAATTCTAAAGAAATATTAGCAGAACAGGTTTTTCACTAGAAAACACGATTTTTAGTGGTGAAAGAAATTGAAAAGGCTGTATTACATTTTGACTTAAACACTGGTATATGTCAGAATTGCACGCAGAGCATGGAAATCCCTGTATTTCAAGCACCATTAACATTCATTTCTGAGTGACTATGTCTTGCTTACAGTAAAACTCACTAAGATAAGTAGTCTCTCAACAATTCTAAACAATAAAAAATCTGAAGTCAGGCACTGAAAACAATCTTGAATTTTTCTTTTCTAGATTTTTAAAATTTTATTTTGTTCTTTTATATTTTCTTTCTGACTTTCAAAACTTCATGGCACACATTTTCCAGTTTCTTTCACAGCCACAAGGGGAGATTTGCAGATGTTTTAGAACAAAAAATGAAAGGCTTTTATATTCCCATGACCCCAAGAACTAATGCATTAACAAACACATCAAATAGCTTGATACTCATTACGACAGTGTAAGATTGTTACACAGGTCATAAAATACCTGCAAGAAGGATCTACATAATGCCATTGTCTTGCTTAGATTAAAAAAAAAACCAAGTAGGTCTGGCAAAATTTTTCTTCTTTGGTGTATGTCCAGGTATTATAAGTCACATAGTGTATGGAGATTAGCAACAGTTTGGCTATGCAGGGTATCTTCTAGTGCTTTTCACGGCAAAATGCCATCCAAGCTTAGTATCACTGAGACAGTAATATCTATACCTTGCAGGTATGTGAAAAAATATATCTGAGAAAAAGATGCCATTAGCTCCCCTCTGTTTAATGTGAAAACTTTAAGAAGATATTAAGTGAAGCTTATTTTTCTCAAAAAAAAGCCAAAATAATAATATTAACATAAGAAGACAAAGCATGGAACAGTGAAAATGGGTAAGCATTTCTATGTAAATGAAATGCTTGCAGAACATCCTAATTGCATGGCCAAGGACAGATCTAATTACCTGCCTAATCCACTGCATGACAAACTTGGCAATATGCTGGTTTTATCCATATTTCTATATCATTTTCATAGCTTCAAATGCATAAGTTATATCGGAAGTTCAACTGGACTGAGCAGTTCTAGGATAAAGCCTATATTAATTATCAGTATCAACTGTTTGGGAAATATGGGGGGGTGGGTGTGCAGAAGTGCTCGAATACCCTAGATTTCAGGGCTATCTAGATTTTAAGAACTGTGTGAAAAGAACAAAGAAAACACCCTTCCCTGTAGCTTCAAGAAAAATCTTCATTCAAAGCTATGAAAATCTTCCAGTGGTTTCCAAAACAGGAATGAATTCAGCAAGTACTTGTATTTTCAAGGCAGGGCTTGCTGCATCTCTCACCACAAAGAACAGAAAAGACCCAGAATTACAGCAGAAACTTTAGTGAACTATGGATTTTATTGCACCTTCCCAGGCTCATTAGTTCAGCTAAAAGCTTCTACTTGTTAAGAGGCTCTGTGGGTAGCAGCCGCAGTGGCAGCAGTCAGTGATGCTAAAGCAGAGGTACCTGCAGAGACCGTGGCTTGGGCTGTCTCTTGGGCTGGAGATGACACTGCAGACCCTGGTTAGGGAATATTCTGTTTATTTTCATTTTATTCACATTTCATTATGATTTTGATTTCACACTCAGGCCAACTTCACACCTCTCAGGCTTGCCTTTTTTACCTCAAAGGAAAATGAAGAATTATTGGTCACATGTTGCTTTTACTTACTTCCCTTTAACCCCCATTCAGGCAGGGTCATATAGCTGTGAGGGGAAAAAGATGCCCTTCGTGTTAGCATCCCTCTGTGGAAGATTTTTCATTTCTTTCTATATTTAGTCATGGTGAGCAATAATAGAAACTGAAATCTTGCCTCCTGGAATACAAAGGCTTAAACATTTCAAATGCTTTTGCTGGAGGGTGCTGTTAGCAATTCTGTGCTTTTCTTTTTCCCTTTCCCAATCCAGTATCCACTTCTTGCTGTACTGCATAATGAATATGAAATGTATTTTTGATGGATATACAGTCAACCAGCAAAATCTCCAGGTTCAATAACAAAAGCAACAACAGATCCATAGCTGTATACACCCATGTATTGCCTTTGCTCTTCCACTGAACACTAGATCTGCTGATTAAAGGGGGGGTGCTTTAATAAGGTCCTAGTGTGGTGCAAGGGTAAGCTGTGCAGGAAAGATTTGAGGGTGTAGCAGAGTCACCGACACACTCTCTACTGCAGCAGAAGTTGTTCCTAGAGAATTAAAGAATCACAGATGAAAATCACTAGACTAAGGGGACTGATCAGTTTTTCCAGAACTGGATCAGTTAGCAACCTGAGCAAGCCTTTACCTTGACAGTGTAAGGGAGAAAAGTTTTACCATCTCCAGACAGTAAAAGTGCCAGTGCCTGGGGAATATGTTTCTGTAGCAACAGTGCTTGTCCTTCCCTGTGCATCTGTGTCAGAGACAGCACAAACTTTATGTCTTCCTTGAGCTCTTCACAGAAGCTCAGCTAGGAGTTGCAAAGCACATAAAACATCGTTCATTTAAAAAAAAAAAATTTACTTCCACATACCTTCTCCATGTTCATGGTACTAGCTGGCATGGAGAAATTTAGACTGCTCCTCCTCATGGAGGGGTCGTTGCCAATATCCTGCACTGCAAGAACTGCATGTTCTTCTCCCCTGGTAACAGCTTCCAGCTGACAAGGTGTCACAGTTCGGGTATCAGTGTCACAGTTTCATGTCAGTTTGTATCTTGTAAAATAGCTATTGGTAACAAAGCAAGAAAGGAGAACACAAGCAGACAAAAAACATTTCTTGTGAAAACAACAACAGTGGACAAACCTCAGATTCTTTTACAATACAGTATTTTCTTAACAACTTCCTCCCCTAAAATCAAAACTAGAACAAATGCTGCTGCTACAGGCTGCACTGTATAATCAGAACTTGCCAGTTTGCTGTCCTTTTCTGTCTGCAGCTACTGCCTTTTCTCATGCCTGAGAGGAAACAGATGATCCACCAGCCAGATTGCCAGGACAAGTCATTCAAGAAATTGGATGCTTTCCTTTCACTGCCAATGGGACCTGGAGCAAATCACGCAGACCAAGCTTGGATGTGATGACAGGAGCCCAGACATTTCTAAATATCTCATTAGCCATCACTGCATCACTGGGACCCTAACTGTAAACAAAAATACCTCTCTGTGCTAGTGTCCAGTTTGTAACATAGGCATAAAGACATTTCCTACCTCGTACATTAAAGACACAAATTATGATCTAAGTTCCTACCCTAGCTTCATGGAGCAATGCTGAGATAAAATGGACATAACTTAATTTGATATCTACACACAAATCTCATAGTGTGTGTAACAAGCAGTATAGCACTGATGACTCAAATGCCTATATACCCTCAAGAAGTGGAAAGCAATCTTTATATTTTTTATGTGCTAATGTTTATAATATCTGAAAATATTGCACATTTCCAAACCCAGAAATAAGACTTATAACCTTCCTTTTTTCTCTCACTTTATACTTCCTTGATCAGTCACAGGAAATAGCTCATCTGGTTTGTATACTTCGCCTTGTTTGTGTGAGTGAATGTGTTGTGTGAAAAAATGACATTGAGTCAAAAAGCAGTAAGTTCACATGCTGTTTTCAGAGTGAAAAGGCACATGGCCAGTCTGATGTCCCACTGCACTGAGTTTCATAGTAATTGCTTACTTCTCTGAGGTATTTGCTACTCACCTGCACGAGCTTTCCTCATAGATGACAGTTTCAATTTTAAAGCTGAAAATTCCTCTCAGGAAAATTCTCCATGGAGATTTTAAATAGCAAGATAAAGACCTTGAATCAGCCTGTATTTTGAGTCTTTGGAGGAGTGTACACAGCAGAACAATGGGGTGATTTTTTTTTTTTCCAGACCGAAGGGATTTCTGTCCTTGAAACTATTCAGACTATTTTCAGCTTGTGAGACTTCATTCCTAATTGCGAAGAACTCATCTAATTAGGTCTCAAGGTCAGAAAAATATGTGTCAGTGTGCCCTACTCTGTGCTGGCAAGGATAACAGGTAGGCTTGGGTTTGGGGTTTTTCTTTTTTGCTTGTACTGTTGTTTTGGAGATGGGGTTATGATTAATTGTTTCAGGTTTGTTTTTTTGTTTCCTGTGATCATAGAAATAGAATAATTGAATCATTTAGACTGGAAAAACACATTAAGATCATTGAGTTCAACCGTAAACCTAACAACGCCAAGTCCACCACTAAACCACGTCTGTAAGTGCCACATCTACATGTCTTCTAAATACCTCCAGCGATGGTAACTCAACCACTTCCCTGGGCAGCACTGGAGAGTAATGAAGCAAGACTCCTTCACGGTGGGAGAGAGTATGGTAGAAAACAAGTTTTCCTTTAATTTTTCAATCAGTCAACATTCGCTAACCATGTGGGTTGAATTAATGTGCAAAATGCATCCCTACAGTATGCATGGAGATATGAACTTATGAATTGTATGCCCAAAAATGCTGGCACATGTACCACTTTCCTCCCAAAACCAGATCACAAAAACTCATTGTTGAGCTCAGCCTAAAAACCTAAATCCTTTGTTACTTTAGGATCAGTGGTTCATGTACACACATGAAGAACCACACACCAACCATAAGGCACGTGATCCTGCAACTGCATTTTTAAGCTCCAAAGAGTAAATCCTCATGAGAAAAAGAGTATCTTGGAAAGGACTGTCATATTACACAGATCAAAGCTGGATCCTGTTCTTCTAATCCCAAAGTGAAGGCAGAAAGCTTGTTTCTTTGCCCAACATACTATGCACATACATTCTTAACTGCTTCATGGACATACTGAATGCTATCTGAGGAGATGTGATTCCAAATGACCACCTTTCATTTGAATACAAACAAAAAATGATTGACATTTTGCTGTAACCAACTTTCTACCAATTGGAGATATTGCATTAAAACAAAGACTGATTTTAACAACAAACACTGTTCTTAGTTAAACAAATAAAAAATGCCTAGAAAATAGAAACTCTATTTTCCAGGAATTTTTGCCACTACAGCTACTTGTTATTTAGGAAAAACTAGTTTCTAAACTAGATATGTCTGTGAAAAGTAACTATTCCACATTCACTTTTTCATGTACTTTCACTCTGACAGGTAGATGGTAAGTAGTTTGACAGTGACCACAGCTACTTATACCACACTTCTCTTAAGCTTCACATCTGCACGGTATCATTTTCAAGATGAAACAATGAAGTAGCAGGATTAATTAGCTATTAAAGTAGCATAAAACTGCCATATTTTACTTCATAAAACTACCACCCATCTCAGGAAACAGAATACACTGAATTCACTCTATAAATCCAAACAGCTGTAATTAATGTCTTGAACTCATGCAGTCCTAGTAACTTATTTACAGTGGGATATAGTTCTTGAAATTTCCTTTTGCATGCCTAAGGTTTTCAAATAAAGAAATAATGTTCACAATCCTATCTCTGCTTTGACAGAATTGCAAGAACAAAGGGGGTCAAATTCTGCCTTGGCCAAAATCTCCTTATCACTCTGTAGATGCTCTGCCCCTGTTTACACAGTTGGTGGACAGCGATCCTGGCTTTCAGTATGAAACACCTCTTGTATTTATAACCTCAGAGGTGTTCTTGATGAACAAACTGGAAAAAAAAATAAAACCAAAGTAATTCAAATTCTATCTTAGAGAAAACAAAATAAAAAACCTGTCAAATTACCACTTCCACAATGTAAATGTAAAAAAAAAAGTCTCATTAAGAGAACATTTTCCTACACTGAATTAGGAATCTCCCAGGTTTTAACTACAGAGGTCATGTGCTCTATTGCAATAAAGGGATAAGGAAATATTAGTGCATTTGGGCAGAACGGGATGTGCCCTCCTAGACTTAGGATGAAAGGCTCCCATATGTCACAAGGAGCCTGCTATACCAAGCCAGTGTGACCTGCCTCGTATTTAGTGAGCTGGAACTGTTATTCTAGAAAGGAAAATTAGTCCAACCAGTTGTAAAGAACATCCCAATCTGCAGAGATTCTCTGAAAGCTCAGTGAAAATATAAACAGTCCTGATTTTTCAGAACTTCTAAGAATGAAGGCTATGAACTTCTGGAACAAGATTCAAGGAAGCATTGATTTTCATCAGTTGATGTCTCCAGACCAAAACTGGGTATTTTTCCTCAGAATGGCTTTTAGCCTGACACAATTTAGTGGTTAGATAAACAAAATATTCTATTTTATTCCAGATATTAGACTAGATACTGCATCCAGTTTTTACTGGTTTGCCATAATCTAAGGATTTCTAATGGCAGAATAACCCATGATGACTTCTGAGATGCATCAGGTCTCATCACTCAGGGAGCACTTAAGTGCAAGTATTAGCATTAGCACTGATGCATGGCCTCACAATACTTCCCAGCCCAGAAAAACTGAACTACCATTAAAACTATTCAGATACGTGTAGATAAGTGACTGACAACCAGGATTCACCAGCTGAAGCACCCAGATGTCCTTGAAATCCACATAAGAATAGGAAGTTGACTTTTGGAAGGTGTTGCCTAAGAATGAATGGCAGCATCTGGTTCTAAAGCTCTGAGTCTTTACCCTTTCTGGTAAACAGCTGAGACTCCATTTAAAGCAAGGGAATCAGAGATTGTTTTTTTTTTATTTCTCATAACAGTCATAAAATTGGTGAAATGATCATGTTACTGTGCTTTATATCTATGTGATAGTGTAGCAGCAGGAACTCAGGGAATCAGCATATTACTTATCTTATTACATGTCACTTTTTAAACTGCAAGTTCCCTGGGATCCAATGGTATTTAAAAAAGCAGAGAGGGAAGGGAGTCAACGGGAAAGTGACAGAGATCTTTACTGATAGTGACAATTTTATCTGGTACATAAAAATGGTTTGAAAGTTCTCAGTTACCTGAAAGAACTCAGATCAACATCTAGTGCCTGCAACCCCAACAGACACACACCATTAGATTCTGCTAGTAGGGAGAACAATATTGTGCCCAACACTGAATACAGGAAATTCATAGGCTGTTTTTAGGATGGCACCAAATTTAGTTGAAAGGCAAGGCTTGATCCACCAGTAGGTGCTCTAACCTCAATGTATTACTTTACAACATAAAACTTTACTGGGCAATTCTGTCATCAACTGCCCCTTTTCCCTCCACGGCCTCAACATACTTTCACTATTCAGGGAACAGCTTAATTTACAAACAACTATGAAAAATAAGTCACAGAGAAGATTCCGGAGCATTGATTAGTGATGGTTCAGTGTAAAATCAGTTAATTAGGTACAGAAACAATTTCAAACCTGAGTTGTTTAACTTCTTATTTGTCTTTGCTACAGCACTAAGACAACTCATAATGAAGAGGCTTGTATTATGTTGACAGGTCTAGGCTATCTACCCTTTGAGGGCTAAATTTCATTCTTTTTGTCCTAGATAATACATCAGAAAAAAAATATCACACTTCAGTAAAGTTTAAATGTTGTGTAGAGAGTACTGAGTGGGCTGAAACTGATGCCTTCTTTAGCTAAGCCACCACCAGTCACTCAGACACTGGGAACTTCAGCTCTTCCCTGCCTGTGCTAGTGGATATGGATGCAATAGGTTCAAAATGGCTTTGTTACATGTGAGGATTAAGACTTTGCTTCATAGGATCATATACTGGCAGTATGGTCAATTCTTGATTTGAAGGCAAGTTCAACTTTCTTTTTTATGGTGTAAGATTAACATGTTTTCAGTTAAGTTGCCATTTCAAAATTAAGCTTCCTGAGAGATCCTTGTTAATTTCAGTACAAATTTGGATCTTGCACATGTATGGTAACCTCCTTCAAGCACTTAAGTTTAGCTAGATTCCATGCTGATATCATTAAATCCACTTTCTGCTTTCAATGTTGTTGATCTTAAAAGACGTTGACTATCACTGATGTTCTACACCGGTAAGATAGTTACATGAGCAGTCCTGCAGCGTCACTCCAGAGAACTGGATGAGGAATTTGCTTTTCGTGCTTGGTGAATTTTATTTTGCTCCACTCATGATTCACCAAGCATATTACTCCATTGGAGGGACTTCTATTTCTTTCTGCTGCCACCTTGGCTGATATAGCACAGACTGTGGAGTGCCTGTCCCAGCTTGGTTTGAGTACTGGGGCACGGATGTGAATGAGTGAAAAAAAGGTAAGGGAAGAGAGCCGTTTGTCAGTCCTTTCAGATTAAAGTGTTCAGTCATCCGCCTCCTCAGGTTTGATCGCATGGTTTCAATCAGAGGAGGGGCTGCATGTAAACAATCAAGCTGTAGCTGTGTTTTTATTTTCCATAGTTGCATATGAATACCCACAAGCTAGAATACATTTGTTTCACTCCATATGCAGGATTTGTTCTTAATCCTGAGTGCTCTGAGGCCTCTGTGTCCTGGTCCCGACTTTCCAGGGAAATCCCAAAGACTTTATGAATAGGGGCTGCAATGCCAGACTCTACAAAGAGAATAGTCTTACCTAGAAGAGAAGAGAGACAAAGACGGAGCTAAATGTTAAAACAGATTAACTTTTAATGGCATGGAGAATATGGCCAGATTTATGAAGCTGCAGGTACTTCTATATGAAGCCAAGGAATGTCTTTTTTATCTGTGTGTAGATGAGAAATCTGAAGTGATTCCTACTGACAGTAATTGCATCCAAAGCTAAATTCATTACAGGTGAAAAATAAACAGCACCAAAAACTTTTCAAAAATGTTCTCCTCAAAAGTATGTGTACACTGGCAAGGCTTTCTAACAAGAAGCTGACCAGTGTAACAAGTAATTAAGCCTGATTAAGATGGAAAACTTTCACACGAACCTGAACAGGTGTTGCTGCAGTACTAAGTCAGCACACTTTTATAACAATGTAATAGGATACAACTCTTGGTTCAGAGGCAGTAATAGGCTAAAGTTTGTGGCCAGTTCCCTATTAATGAAAGGTTATCTCTCCTTTAGAACTTAGGACTTCAGTAGAACTCCATCTCCATCTTTGTGAATATATCTTCATTTAAGTGTGTTAAATACACCCGTGTAAACACGTGTCTTTAAGAGGGTAATTATGACAAATGCACACAGAAAGAACAGAAACTTGTCATGTCAGTAAATAAATATATGAACAATTTTTAACAATCCAGCAAGTTGTAAAAGGCAATTTAACGGACTTTAAAAAACAACTCTGGAAGTACAAAATATAAAGGCTTGTACCTACAAAGAGAACCTGAATGAAAACACTGGCCTTATCAAAGTTTTTATTTGTTTAAAAGAATTGTGAGTAATTCTAACAGCTTGAAGGAAAGTTTAATGGGTCTTAGTGAATCTATATTTTCATATTTCAGATGTCCTGCCATGTATACTGGTGATTGGAAATCTAAATTACAACTTGTGCAGGGTAATGCCAACAGTATAGATGTATAATCTTGGTGGTAATGTTTTAAAGAATATTACCATGTGTGTTTTACATAGAATATTCATTTAAATTATGTATCCTTTCTGTGGCCATTTTCAGTTTCTGAAAGGCCAGAAGACTTACACTGAGCTCTAGGATATCTAAGATCCCAAGCATATTTTTCTACTTGGATTTTCCTTTTTTTCCTTCAATAACTTTACGGTTCATTGGGGAATGTGTGGCATAGCAACATGTTCAAATATCCCAGCATTTCAAGTAAGCTGGTTAGTAAATGTTTAAACTGTCATGCATGACTACTATTCTTCATAAATAAAATATTTCGGAGTGTTTAAAAGGACTGCTATTCAGGACTCCCAAGTTTTTCCCTCCGCTTAGCTTGTGAGCACTTATGTCCTGAAGGATCAGTCCCTCAGCACTCAATTGTCTTCAGCACTTTTGCTAAAAATCAGATTCTCAGGCTTGCTTAAGAAGGGGAGAGACTGCACAGTAGTCCACTGTGTTACTGAGACTACTGAGGACAGGCTAACATAGCACTTGCAACATTATCCCAAAGCACACAGAAGGAATTACTATTTTGCTTTGTCTTACAATGTTCACAGATTTTTATGCAGTAAGAATTACTATCATCACCAAAAAAACCCTCCTAGATGGCATAATACATAGGCTCTGTTGAAGACTATTCATGGTAGGAGTCTGCCATTCTTGCCTACGTACTTGTGTATAGTGAAAGAACATACATTATCAACTTTGAAGAGCTGAAATGTTCAGTTGTTTACTATATGCAATGTAATTCTGGACTAAATATAAGGAATGCAAAATTTGCAATGATGTACTCCATCATTAACATAATTATATGTAATTTTACTATAGTTGGGATATCTAAATAAAGTATAAATCACAGATTTAACTTCAGTCTGGGACCACGGACCGTATATAGAATACTTAAGCCTCAAATCTCAAGAGGGTTAAACATTATTTAAGTCTAAGACTGTATCTAAAATCTACTCTACGTTTGGAAACAATGTTTTAAACTTTGGTTAAACAGCTACCTTATATTTTTTATTAAATTCTGTGTTATCTTAAAAATACTTGTTATCTATAAGTTGCATTTCTGCACATCCCCTGTAAATTTTATTGTACCTATAGTAAAGTAAAAATTTATATCTCTGCTTATATTAAATGTATACACGTCACTGATTTCTAAGCAGGGCACTTACATACCAAAGAAATGATAAAATCCAAGCAGAGCTTTATAATCCCATGTTAGGAGACTGTATGGTACTTTGCTTTTAGCCAAGACACAAACATATGCCCTTTTCTTCAGAGGATCTCTATCTGATGGCCAGGGTCACACAAAAACATGGACAACAAGGAGGGAGCAAAGTAAGCTCCATATAAGGCCTAACAATACCTATTTTCCAATTCACTCTATTTCTTAGGTCTCAGATGATCCAGGACACTGATTTCAGGACTCTTTTCGTACTCCTAATTATTTAAAAAATGCCTAACTAGATGAAAACACATTTCATAGTGTTAATTGCAGCTTAGTTTTATTAATGTACCCATTCCCTGAGTCATATAACAAACTGAAGAGAGAGAGAGAGAGCTTTTCTTACATGTAATCTGCAAACATTGCATTGTTGTTAGGTAACCATATAATATTTCTATAGCATGAATTCTAGACATGGGCAATACATCTTTGTAAAACTGTAATTCCTTGTAAAAAAGTATGTTTTTCTGCATATAAAGATTGCATAACCACATACTGTGCCTTTACTTACTCATTTTTTAGTGCGCAGCATCTGTGACCAGAATTTTGTCCTGAATTTAATCTCTGCTGTAGGAGGAGCAGCTTCAAGCAACCCTAAGGACACTTGAGCTGGCACTCTGCAGAGAGGCTCTCCACGGCACAAACGCAGAACACGGCAGTGCCTTCGCCACCACCCACCCAAGCTCTTGGGGTGTATGTAAAGGAGGAATGGTGTCGTGACTGGTTACAAATTACTAGCACCTTAAATAACCCACATGACATAAAACTGCCTTCAGTCTCTTTCTACTGATTCCAGGGATCAAAGGAGCATAGTATTGCTCAGGGCTATATTTTACATGGTACTTAGATGCTATAAGGTTCAAGTGGGTGCTTAGTGAGGCAGATAAATGTGCCTAAGCATCTGAAGTCCATTAGCCTCCTGTTTTTCATCTGTAAACCCATGCAGTTTCTTAAATTTATCCTGTAAAGCTATTTGCGTGTGAGGGTGTAAGTGAGTGTATGTATATAATATCACTCCTGTACCTACTCTTCTGAAGCTATGCTATTCACTGCTCAGCTACTGCTTAAAGCCCAAGCCATTTCTGTCTTTCAAACAAGTAAAATGGTGAGCAACTATGAAAACTAAATGATGCCCATTATTTTCAGCCAGTCAAAAAGTTAACAAGCTAAGAAACACTTGTCAATAGGAAACTGTAGAATTTGTTTGTTTAACCTGGCATTTATAATAAAGACTTCTGAAACTAAGCAGTTAACCAGCTCGCTGAAATGTGATGTCATGAAGGACATGAATGGTGTGACAGACTTGCAGAGGGGAATATTAACCTGCCGGTTTACCATTGGTGGACAATTTTAGAGAGGGAAAGAAAATATTAATACTGAATATTTATGAAGCATTTACTTGCCTAACTGTTTCTTCTTTTGAGTGTCATTCCGGAACTAAAGCAGAGGTTAAGCACTCTTTCAGTGTGTCACCAAAAAAAAAGGAGAAGTGCCAGATCTCATTACTAAGGCCCTGAAGCCACCTAGTCCCTTGTGAGAGGAGATTCAATGAAATGTGTAGGAGACAAAGAACACTGTACAATTTCATCCGAACTTCAGAACCCAGCAGCTCTATTTGGCAATTTCAGATAAGTACACCTAGCATTTCAGTTAGTTATAAGTTGCTTTTCTACATTGTTTAAACTACACGGGGAGCATATCTACACTATTCCCCTACATTCCAATCAAAGTCAACTTCAGCTCTTTCCTGCTTATTTTGTATTTATGTGCTGCATTTCTGCAAGCAATGCACAACTTATTCCTGGGTATTTGACTGTGTTATATTTTATTTGTCATATTCATTGCTAGGCCAGTCAAGAATAATTACACAAAATGGGGCAGTAACACTTGGTGGAAACAATGCATCTTTGAACGTAATAGTTACTTTGCCTGTAACACAAACTATATGCCATATACACAACACTTGGTATTTGTCAAGGCTTTGGTACTTGGATGCTTCTATTAGGATTAATATGTTTTAAGAAAGCCAGAATACTGCAGCAATTAATCAAATTTTTGTAACAAAGGTAACCTTGATTTAAGGTTACAATTATCCTTAAAGCTCTCAAGAACGAATGGTTTAGATAAAACTGCTAAGTCAGTAGCTCTGTGGTCTGTAACTGGATTCTTAAAGTTGATTTATGGAATAATTTCCACACTTGAGTCCTCCCCTCAATACCTTTAAAATTCAAATCTACTTACCAGTCCATACAAATGTTCTGCAGAGGACAGCCCTGAGAGCCACCTACCAGCCTGTAACGGCTTCTCAGGGCCTAAGCTGCAGTCACAGTAACTTATGGCTGCAGCACCACGGGCTATATAACATGCCAATGCAGCACCATTTCCTCCTCCTCCAGTGTTTATTGAAAAAACATCTGTCTGTATGTCTGACCCTAAAGTCATGACACTCAGCAGCAAACTCCTAATGGATTTCAACGGGAATAAAATTGGGTCATACAAAACTATCCAATTGGGTTGAAGTAGCAAAAACGTTGTCCATTTCTAGAGTCTCTTATCAATGCAGAAGAGCCACAGATGTTTAAACTTGCCAATCCTTCATTTAAAAAAACAGGCAAATATTTTAGGTTATTTAATTAATTACGTGAAATGAGATGAACAAGGAAAGTAACCATCCTTGCCTTCCAATGGAAAAGTAACAGAAAAAAGGAGAACTAGGGAACTGTTTTCATCAGGCTGTACTGCATTCACTTGGTTAAGTCTCCAAAAAGAAATACAAACCAGGGACAGCAGAAACAAACACTAACTGCCTTGAAGAGATGTGGTAGAACAAGAGTCTAAGGAAGCAACAGTTCAAATGCTTTTACAGAGAGCAGCACAAAAAATTATGCACAATAATTGAGTAAGTCCTGCACAGAAGACAAAGTGAAAATCTATTGGCTGTGAAGAACCCAGGAGGTGTTTTGGAGCCTTTTACAAATCTGGTCTTAAAATGTTTGTCTTGGTGGTGGAACACAGAACTCACAAACAAAGAATAAAGGATAAGCACTCTTCCTTTATAGAAAAAGTAGAATGCCAGTACGATCTGTGGAATAATTTTTTCAGGAATTTCTCTCTCAAGGCTTATCAACGTGCATTTACTTTCAAAGCCAGACATCACAGGCGAAATTGTCAGATATTAGAGGCTGGCCTGTTACGTTACAATGGCTGGCACCACTGCCCCATTTCACCTAAAAGGACTCACAGTTGTTATCAAGCAAACCATGAGTCCCAGATTCCTTACTATTCATACCCACTAAAGTCCAAAGAAGAAAACAAAATACAAAATAATAGCAGAACTTGTGGAAAGCAGGATGACATGTGAAGCACTCCATTTAACAAGAACAGTAGTATTGCAAAATTTATCTTTGTTTCATAGAGAGGTTTATCAAATGAAACCAGAAAGAACACAGTCTTAGGGAAATCTGGACCTAATCCAAAGTCCATTGAAATAAACATAATGTCTCCTACTGATGTCCACGAACATTGTTTTGGGTCCTATGTATGAAAAGTGACATATCCTGTGAGGGAAATCAGCAGGCCATGTACACTAGCAGTATACCTCATAATGCTTTCACGGGGGGGAGGAAATAATGAAGAAGCTTGCACAAACAGATTCTGGTTCAACAACGCTCCTGCTTGTGCATGAAAGTCAGTGATACTGCAAAGAAGACAGGTGATCTTTCTTCAGGCCACACTGGGATTCATTGTTAAGCTCATAGTGAGATGAAGACTGACACCACTGAATGAAAAATTTCTGAGCCAGATGCCATCTATCTATAGATAGATGCTGAGATTGACACATGTTTGAGAAACATTGAGAAGCTTAAGTAAAAAAGCGTATTGCAAGTTTTCTGAAAGATCATCTGCAACATGTTCAATTTCTTCTCCTCTGGTCCTAGATCTCAGCTGCATTTAAGTGCTAAAGTATATTTCTGCTCAAGACTCAGTATTTGTCTGTCTAGATGCATCTGTGCAGGTTGTCCTACCTGTTTGAACTGTTTGCCAAGCAACACAGCAGATTTAAATCTGCTCACATATGTGAGGCTGGAAAGCAAAACAGATCAGGACCTCATAAAGAAACAGAATATCCTGGTGTGAGTCAAAATGGATCTCCCACCAGGTAATCTGATGGGGGTGTGAGCTAAAGGCCACTCTTTCCACAGAAGTGGTGGATAACGCACATGCTCCTTAATACCTTCAAATGTGAGGTTTCAAATTGTCAGAATCATACTCAAAAAGCATCAAGTCTTCCACTGCCTGTAGCTGGCTTCAAGGAATTTGAAGACTCTTATTTTGGAATCCCAGGCCTTTCTCATTCCTAAGCACAAGGCAGCTGGTCCCTTTCTACCTGAGCCTTTTTTGCCTCGGTCAGATTATACAACATGCCAAGAAGCCATTGTATGTATCATCTCAAGACCGAGACACTGAAGCCTGAGAACAGTCAATTAGATCAAATATAAATGTGAAGAAAAACCCAAAAATTTAATCAGAACTCATTACTTAAACTTTATTTGGAATCTAACACCAGCTCCTTATCGTGTCTTTTGGTTTGTATCTAAATATAATGTTCATGCCCAAAGAGTGAAAAGCAGATGCCTCTTGAATTCAAGTCTGTTAGAAACGACTGCCACTTTTGGTATCTAGTGCTGCATAATGTGTAAAAATAATGTAAATGTATTCTGTCAGTTGATTCTAAAACATATCTCAAAGTACTTTCCAGGAATATCCAAATACTGCATAACAAACTTAATCCTGAAATAGGATTCAGAAGGACAGATCTCAAAAAGAAGCCTTGGTTTGTCAGAAAACATAAAAAACCCTACCAAACAGTAACAAGCTTAGCTTCATGATCATAAAGTGCCCCCACTCTTCTCACTGGAGTTTATCAGTGACTTACAAGAGGCATAATAAGCCACTGGCACATAACTCTTTATACATAAAAAAAAAAAAATAAGAGGAAGAAAATAAGAAACTGACTGGGCATTGGAAAAGAGGAAAATCCTTAGTTTTAGTTGAGCTTTGCTGTAAATGGAGTATCAATAAAGAAAAAAAAAAGATGCACAATAACCATCTCAGGTAAGAAGAAAGGCAGAATATTGAAGTGGCAAAGTGAAAAAGAGATCAGTGCAAGGCGAAAGTCAAAGCAGAAGAGAAGCAGCCACAAGCATACTCCACAAGGTAAAGCTCAACTACAGCATTGAGAGTTTAACTTACAACTGATTTTGTAACAATTGAAAAGACCGCTGAAGGCAAGCTGAAATAGTAATGCTAAAATGAATGACTGCATTCTGTAGAGAGAGAATTCTCTTCAGCATTCGTAACCACACAGGACCATACTTATCAGTTTAAAAGCAGGTAGAATTTTCCCATGTGACAAAAGTACTTTTAGCATTTGAAATTTCACTTCTTCTAAGAAGGCATTATCCTATACTGGGATTTGGCAAACAATTTAGCACAATTCTGTTTAGAATAAGATATATTATTTTTAAAAGCAGAAGATATGCACATATGAGTAGTGACGGGCTATTGCTCTTCATGAGTGATTCACAACCTGACTCAATGGAAAGAAGAACTTTTTTATATATTAATAATAAACCAATGATTTTGAAGTGCGGGAAGACATGAAAAATTCAAGGTTTTCAATCAAAGATGGACCTAACTGCATTTCAAGATTAGAAGTAATTTGTAGTCTATCAGATCACTAGATAAACCTTTCCAGAGGTTAGCAAGCCTCACTGATAAACATGTGCAGTTTATTTCTAATCTGAATTTCTATTGTTTGGGTCTTTTCCTGTTCTTTTCTGTTACATATAAACAGTCATCTGCAATGAGGTACATTTCAACACTTCTTTATTTGGAAAAAAATTTTAGATGACAGTGCTCAGGCCTCTAACGAAAAGAACTTTGTCTTTGGAACTTCAATCAGGTAACTCTTAACTATTTTCTGCACACCTCCCAGTTTTTTAACATCCATTAAAGGCAAACCTCGACACATTTGTCTTATTTACTTCATATTCAGAGATAATATCAGGATCATGCTGACTTCTCTATTCTTGCTCACATACATGAGAATTTGGTTCACTATCTCAGTTACAGCACTGAAATAAGCGCACATGTTCAATTGTTATTGCCACTACTTTGCAAAACATCACAGCATCAAGCTCTTCTAAGACTATGTATACTGAGTTTACCCAAATTTCAGGCGACAGGAAAAAAAGAGCTCCAACAGCACAGAGACCAGAATTCATCAATGTGCAGAGACGTAAGGGGCTACTTTGGAGCAGTTTATAGACACTGTTCACTTGAGCAAGCAGTAAACATGGGAGTCACGATATCAGTTTCGTCCTGGAGAGAGAGCAAGAACACCATTTTGACTTAATTATGACCTACTGTAGTAATGGACAATTTTCCAGTGGGAAGAAAATCTTAATCCTCTGTCACTTCTCCAGTGTTAGAAAAAACAGTGTGATACAGACTAGATGTCCTTTAAAAAAATTGCTGATAGGCATGTGGCAGAAAAGCAGAACTGATATTTTAAGCCAGTCCACCTAACCCTTCATCATTCTGCAACCTTGATATCTACAACCCATTAGTCCTATCATACCTAGAGGACTAAATATGAATCTGAATTTCTTCATTCATGTCAATAGATTGTTTACCTCGGTAATGTTGTTCTAAAGTTAATGCTGTTACCTCCACTGCTGCTAAACAGAATAATCACTTCTTCACTCAGGGTGACAGAGCACTGGAACAGGCTGCCCAGGGAGGTTGTGGGGTCTCCTTGTCTGGAGATATTCAAGACCCGCCTGGACAAGGTCCTGTGCAGCCTGCTATAGGTGACCCTGCTTCAGCAGGGGGGTTGGACCAGATGACCCACAGAGGTCCCTTCCAACCCCTACCATTCTGTGATTCTGTGATTCTGTGATTCTGTGATTCTGTGATTCTGTGAATCAAAACATGGACAGTCTTATACAGGAAGCTTCAGCATCCTCTTAAGAAATGACGCTGGTTTTGAAGTGATGTTTTATTTTCAGATACAGTGTAGCATTAACACCTACTACTACAGTGTAGAGTTAACACCTATTATTTTAATTCTTATGCTAAAATGACTCCTGTCATCTGGTTTGCATGATGTGTCTGAGGCCTGTCCTTTTTCTAAAGATTTATAAACTTCAGGACTCAGATGCTCTTTGTCTTGTAAATGGAAATATTTAAAAAAAGCTATTTTGGAAGTTAGGTATTTCATTTTCATACTTTTGATAAAAAAAAGAGAAAAGGAACTAAAAGACATCATACCAAAATTTTTCGCATTTTCTGTCCGCATTCTGTCTAGAAATAAAGCAAGTACACCTTTCTGCATCAGATTCTGGCACCTCTTTCTTCTGTTTCAGTGACTGCAAAGGAAAACTGATGTGAATAAAAATTGATAAAACATGGAAAATTACACTTAGAATTTTCCTGATTTCAGAGTAAGTTGTGTGTAACTTCTGGCCAAGCATTTCTCCTTCCCCCAGTTGAACTCATTCTAGTGTTAATTCCTATTTCTGGATGATGTCCTAAAACTTTTTTTTCATTATTTTATTAAAAACAAATAACTGTGAAAAAATCCTGAAAAATAATTTTGCAGAAAGGCGTTGTATATTTAAACATAAAACTAAGACGAGTAACAGTTTAACATCTCTCAGGTCCTACCCCTGACTAATAAGTGGTCAGCAAATAAATTCCCATTTAATTTATCATTTGTAAAAATACACTCCTGCAAATTACTTCAAAAAAATCTCATTAGTTAACATTTCCCACGTGCACTGATATTAGATCTGTTAAAAGGTAAAAGGAAACATTAAAACTCGAAGGTTTCTGTGTGAAAGCTTTGATAAAAAGCTATGAACAGTATTAAAGTGAAAATTTATATTAATTAAAGGGAAATGCAAGGTACAGGGCAAAGTTCCAGCACACCAACAGAACTAACAAATTATAACAGAATTTGTGTCACCATGTAAGTGGCTGCTTATGTGTGTGTAGGTTAATGACTAAGTACAAAAAGGATTTGTATATTGAATAATAAAGTACCAGAGCAGAGAACTGAATCTCTTAGGTAACTTTCTTCCCTTCAGCAACTGCAACTATGACACCTTTTGCTAACTCGGAAATCACGCAGTTCCATGAAAAGCCTCTACGGTAACTACATAATGTAAAACAAAATTATTAGGTGTACTACTTTATTTTCTTCACAGGCTGCAACATTGAACAGATGGTGGTCCATCACTACTCTGAGACTGATAGTTTTCTTGGCTTTAAGTAACTTACTGTGACGTACAGCCCAGTGAAGGTCAGCTGGTATGAACACAATTGTTGTTACGATGAGTTACGACAATTAAAATGTAAGATCTGTAAGAGCTCCTGTTTCACAAGACAACCATGATGGTTGGTAAAAGGCAAGCCAAAAATTTGTCACACAGCTCTCTTGTTGCTAGAAAAATTCAAACCCTAACACAAGGTGTTAAAGTACTCTCCCCTTGGATCTCTTTCATCAGGGACATGTTTGAGGGGCTCAGGCTAAGTGACAAAGAGCGACAAAGTCTAGAGCTTCAGCTGGAGTGTGGCTGCAAATGGTCTGCCAAAGAACAGGGTCAAGTTCTGATGGGAGAAATCTGTCTGCAGTCTACCTCTTCCAGCTCCACTCCTAACTGAAGCTCTAGAATGTCTCTCTCCCATGACTAATCATAAACCTAACGCTAACAACAGGCAAGGGCTTGAGCCTAAAACCAAAGACCTGCCCCACATTAAGAATTCTTCGGGGGATACCTCTTTCTCCAGCCTACCTCCCCCCTTGGCAGCCTCTTTGCAACCCAACCCAAGTGGACCTCTAATTTTTTCTCTCTCTTAAGTCCAGCCCTAATACTAACTGGATTTAGTTTGAGTGAGAGGCATTTTCTAAAGCTCCAGTTGGAGTGGGGCTGAAAAGGGGTAGCCAAAGCAATGGGTAAGCTGCAATCACATTTCTTCTCTGAGAATTTCTTCATTTGGCTTGAACATAGATGCTTTTGCTAAGGCTGCAAATGGAAGTCACAGGCTACCAAGCTGAGTTCTCTACTGAGAAATTCCTCATTAAGGACAGGAATGAGTGGCTTGTGCTAAGGCTTAGCATGGGCCTAGAGATATCATTTGTCTCTAATTAGGGTTTGGTTTTTCTTAGGGTTTGGTTTGAGAGAAAGCGAGCCTAGAGCTCTAGTGGAGCTGTAAAGGGGCTTCCTGGGGAAGGGGTAGCTTGAAAAAAGATTTGTCCCCTGAGAACTGGTTCATGTAGTAAAGACTGGCAACTAATTGCTACAAACCTTCTTTACCTTTTAATTCTTCCTGTAGCACATCTTAAAGTTATCTGCTGAAGTTTATATTGAAGACAACATTTGTCACATGGTACACAATTAGCTTACCTTGTAGTAGCATTTCATCATCTTCTCATATTGTTAAATATTTGGATCACTCCTTCCATGTTTTCCTACAAGCTTTCATTTCCATATACAGTTACAGTATCAAGGGTTGTTTGGATTTCCGTTCTGAAAGAGGAAAACGTGACAACTGACATTTCCTCATAACAATCTGGGAAAACTATTACTTATTTTTAGCCTAGATCTAGACCTCAGCAGTGTGCATTGTTTATCTTGTCAATGCTTAATAACCTATGAGGACATACTTAATGCATGCAGCAAGACTGGTCAGAGCTGAAAACTTGCAAAGCCGTATGAAGACGAAAGCTTCTGCACGGAAGTGCACCAAGGAGACAAAGTTGCCAAGGAGTGAACTTCAGTGTGCTGGTAATTTGTGCTCAGTGAATTTTTCCAGCTTTTTCTTACTGATAAAAATATAAAGTTCTCCCTGGCCCACAACTGATGTAGTTTTAATTTACACCTTTCTGCTGCTATCTGCAGTGAAGCAGGCCCCCTAATATGTAAAGGACACCAAACCATGGGAAACAAAAGTAACTAAATGTCGTCAGGCTAAAGCAGCAGGTTTTCACACAACTGTAGATGTCTCCCAAACAACTGCAAAATTAGTACCTGATTTATACTTCCTGGCAGGAAAAACTAACGCCAAGAGAAGCAGAGTTGTCTGTGAGTTTTCTGGAAAGACGTATGAGTCACATTGGGCAACAAGAGAGGTGCAGCCTACAAGCCTACAGCTGTGTGTGCAGTAAGGAAACAAGACTGGTCCAGGAACAATGTGGATCATTCTGATTCTGTTGTGACACCCTGGAAAATCAAATGCCAGGAGATGTGCCAGAAAGTCTTCACAGATGATCCAGTGTGTAATATGTTGTCTGACTGGCTTATGATTCAGCAGACTATTGACAAGGAGAACTGCCAAATGGATAATTACATCAGGCTTCATAATATTAACTGAAAAGCAGGAAAAAATGAAGCCTGATAGAAGTCATTCATAACTATCATCACTTGTCATGCAGCACCCATTCAGTGCAATGCCAGAATTTATATTATTTTGCTGTAAAGATACTATAAAGATCAGTGTTAACTCCTGCTGTAGAACAACAATGATAATTAGTCCTCCACTTAACCTTCTCCTAAGCCCTCATCAAATTCATTCCAGTCTGGTACAAAACATTACCTATACAATGGCTCCCGGAGCACCAGTATGAGAACTGCAGTCCTGTTTCACCACTTGGCTTGAGGCGATCTACAGATACTGGAGCACGGGTGCAACAAGATCTGAATATCAGAAAAACATCATCTGTGGATAGTAACTTCTGATTCCTTACAAAAATTGTATTGTAATAAAAGCCTAGATTTGTTCAAGATTGTCCTGCCTGCAACAGTATTAACTTTGGAACTGAAGATTTAACAGAGTCTTGGACTAGCAGGCAATGCCTCCACTTAAAAAATGATCACATATACACTAGTAAAACAAAAACTTTGCTCTCAGACCCAGGTTTTATTCAAGGAGCACTGTACCTATTGTTGAATTGAAATTAATTATTACGGGGTTTTTTAACCAGCCTATGCATAAGACCTTCTAACATCTCTCACGTGGCAAAGTCTAGTTACAAAATTCTCCAGCATGTGTTAGTAAATCAAATCCAATTTTTCTACTTCTTCCTATCATTCATGTGGACATTATAATTCCCCCATCCCACCCTAACATTTGCTTTAGAAATATAGAAAAAACATAATTCAGCTCCAGTCCATGGTAACGGCATGAATGTCATTTTCTAGAAGGGCACTTTTGATCAGTTTAACTTTCTATTACAAGTGGAAATTTTTAAGCAGACACATCACTTTTGAAGACTACTTTTCATTAAATTTTACTAGTGAGAAATATGTTTTTACATGTAAATATAAGTAGAATAAAGACAAAACTATGACGTGGAGAACTGGTAGTGCGAATGCAAGAAAAGAAAACAAATGCTTAGTGATGTTTAAAATAAAAGTAAGTGTTTCTGCTTATAGAAGAACAAAAATGTGTACCATTAACTGCCTGAATTGTACTAGTTAATATATTTCCATGTCTGCATGCATTTTTATTTTAGGGCCTGCTAAAAATACACTAATTAAAGCTGTTGACCCAGAATTAAGTAAACTGAGAAATAAATATACCCTACCTAAATCAGAAATTTAAATGCAGAGTTGCTACACGGGGTTTCTCAATTTAGTGGGCATGGCAAAAAACATAATAAGACAAAAAATACTTTGTAAATCATCAATGTAGTCAGATCCTCACATATGAACTGTATCCAGAAGAACAAAAGAACAACAACAAAAAAATAGATGTGATCCTGCAGAAGTTATCTTCCAAGCTGTGATATTGAAATCAGCAAGATCATTCATTAAAATAAAGATTTCATTTTAAGTCTTGGTCCTCTGGGAGAAAATTTAACTGTGCCTTCACATTTTTACATCATTTACCTTGTACCAAGCTTACAGGGAAGCAAATGATGACCCTATGACTACGTCCAGAAATTATCAGTTGAATGAACTAAAAAATTACTGCTGAATGTACGTACAAGGAAAAGAAGGTGGGAATAGAAGGTCAGTGGTTCACTCCATGGAGCACTGCACAGCCTAGTTTAGATAATTAGGATTGAAATAAGCAGTATCTTACAGGAAAGAATGAAATTTGATTTGTAGCCAGGACAGAAGAAATTGAGTTATGAGTATGGACTACTGGGGAGGATGATCACTTAAAGGAAGACATGATCAGTCAGTAGGGTTTGGACAAACATTCACACAGCTGTAGTCCTTAAATAGAAGATACCAATTGTAGGAGGAAAACAAGCCTCAGCGTATGATATACAACAGTACAAAGCATCTTCCTCCATTGGGATGCATGGAAGAGAGGACAAGAATGGGACGAAGTTGTATGTCTTCACTGCCTTGAATCAGTTACAATGCCTGGAAGGAACTGAAGAAGGAATTCTGTGACACACTATACCAGCCAGATCAGGTAGCAGATGTAAGGGATTAAAGGGCCAATGATTTTTACAGCAGAGAAATAGAAAGCAAGGATTGGGGTGGACCTGCTGGAGTGCAGCTCTGTGGAGAGGGACCTGGGAGTGCTGGTGGACGACAGGTTGACCATGAGCCACCAGTGTGCCCTGGCTGCCAAGAAGGCTAATGGGATCCTGGGGTGCATTAGGAAGAATGTGGCCAGTAGGTCGAGGGAGGTTCTCCTTCCCCTCTACTCTGCCCTATTGAGGCCCCATCTGGAGTACTGTGTCCAGTTCTGGGCTCCCTACTTCAAGAAAGATGAGGAGCTACTGGAGAGAGTCCAGCGGAGGGCTATGAGGATGATGAGGGGACTGGAGCATCTGTCTCATGGGGAAAGGCTGAGGGAGCTGGGCTTGTTCAGCCTGAAGAACAGAAGGCTGCGAGGGGACCTTATAAATGCCTATAAATATCTTCAGGGTGGGTGTCAGGAGGATGGGGCCAGACTCTTTTCAGTGGTGCCCAGTGACAGGACAAGGGGCAATGGGCACAAACTGAAGCAGAGGAAGTTCCGTCTGAACATGAGGAAGAACTTCTTCCCTCTGAG
>Ga0065711_1030160_pt1 | contig 33483 bp, 6 predicted proteins | sample Hoacrofraction12_FD_59098 | JGI IMG/M metagenome (GOLD analysis project Ga0065711, IMG submission 59098) | Hoatzin crop microbial communities from Cojedes, Venezuela - Epithelial fraction 12 v2 (version 2) | ecosystem: Host-associated > Birds > Digestive system > Esophagus > Crop | place...
CTGCTGTTTTTTTTTTTTTTTTTTTTGCTTTAAACCAAGAACAGCTCAAATTCATTACCTCTTTGTCAACTGTTTATTTAATATGATCTTCTGGCAGCTTCCATTTGAAAAAAAGACTATACATGACTCAACATTTTCCCTCAAAATAATTCTTCAAAGTGCTTTTAATAAATGTAAGTATGTTTATGAATAAGCAAATAATCTTTCTTATACTATAATTTGTTGACCATATTAACACTCAGAATTCTGCTCTCTTGGGTACATGTTTTCATGGGATTCCTTTTTAACTTAGAAGACCTTCTGGGAAGAATAAATGGAATTTTTAAAAAGATATTTCTCTTACTAGACTAATATATTTTGGAAGAAGTTGCTTTTAATTAATTAAGAAGGTCTTCTGTCTATTTCTAAGTAAAAGTCTAGTTCAGCAATCTGAATGCTAACACAGATAGTAAGGGAAGTCTGCTTACACGTGTAGCTGCAACTCCTATAAGACAGCAGAGATCTTATGAGGGAATACACTTCTTAAAAGTGTCTGAAACGATTTAAATATGATCCATGAATGAAGTCTCAGAGGATTAGCCTGTAACCTTTAACTTTTGTGACATAAGTCACATTGCATCTTGACATCTATAATGGAATAGTTTCCTATTCAATTGCTTAAAAAATACCCAATTTAACTTCTGATTGACCTCTGACGAGAGCTGAACTCTTTAAAAGGATTTAAGAGTTGTAGGTTCATTCATCTTTCTGTAAGAGACTAATGACACATGAACATTATTTCTGTAAAGTAGAAAAAATACAGCAGAAAATATTTCCTGAGATTAAATATAATGAAATAAATGTTACTGGGCTTGCTTCCTTCATTTGAATCTGTAGAAGTATTTTATTCCAAGTAACTGTAAGAATTAACTCTTAAGTGTTCCTCTGTTCTACTAAAACCCCCACATTAATACCAGAAAACACTCAACAAATTTAAAGAGATGTCCTGGTTTTGGTAAAAACAGAACTGATTCTCATTTAGTGAATGTTTCTTACAGCTAAGTTCTGCTAAGTAACTGCATGTTTGTGAAGCTGACTGCATATTTTACAGACACTGTCCACTCCAAAGCTGATAACACCTAATATTTATAGTTACACTGAGCTAACAGTAGGAAAGGAATGCAGAAAAAGACCCCTGTTTATAATTATTACTATAACAGCCAAGATCACTGACAGATCTCTTAGGTCTCACAAGTGAGGAGCTGGAAGGGGTCGTACTTGTGGGGAGGGGCCGACAGAACAAGTGACCCGATATTGACCAACTGGATATTCCATGCCATGCACGTCATACTCAGATTAAAACCGGGGGATCAAGAGGGTCTAGCTCTCTATGTCCATGGCTGCCTTCTAAAGAGGACCCTGCTTGTTGTTCTGCCTGCAGTCCTGAGCCAGATTCCTATCCGTGCATTCCTGAGTCCAGTTCCTGTCTGCTGCTGAGGCCAGTCCAGGACTTCCCACTCCTGGCCGGCAGCCGTTGGTGGGACGCCAGCGCCCTGGCACCCAACTCTGAGAAACTCAGTGTCGGTTTTGCATATTTTGCATTATTTCTCTCATTATTACTATTATTAGTGTTATTAGCGTTATTAGTAAAAATTTTTATATTAATTTTTGTAAATCTCTCTCCTTTTTCCTCCTTTTCTCTTCCTCTGGTGGGAGGGTGGGGGTTAATAAAGAACATCTGTCACTCAGTTTATTGACCCTGCTTGAAATGGTGACAAGGAAAAGCACATTTGAAATGAGAACCACACCGATAATGAGATATATGTTATTTCTCACAAAAAAAAAAAAAAAATCTGAAATGGCATTTCAAAACACTGCTCTGCAATCTGAGTAAGAATTTAGAAGGATATCTTGAATATCTTAAAGACACATCTAGGAAATGGTAGCTCGAAAAACTGGAATCGTCAATTCTGAAAGCTTTTAATTAAAGAAAAAGACAAAGATTTTGCATAGCATTCCCAATAAAGTCTATGAGTGAGATTCTGGATGCAGAAATATGAAAGGGAATAGCAGAGGGATCCACAGCAGTTGATTTTAAATGACAAGCAAGGTCCTAAAAAATTGACCCAAAATTGTCCCTTAAGACAACAATTTTCCTCCCTTTCATGTAACAGAAAATATTAATTACCACCTATAATGGCTTATGTAGAGGATATACATTATCATCTTTTTAGCCTTTGCTCCCCATAAACTGGTAGGATTCATGTCAATTCAGCTACATCATAATACAAGGGCACTGCAAAACTGCAGATAGAGATGCTTTATTAAGAAGTCAAATACAAATTAAAAGCCACATATATAATTGAAGGAAGATGAACTTATTCTCGTTGTTTCTCAAGGCCAATGAATGATTTAAAAGTCGAACTGATGAATCATAATAATTTTCTGTCCTATATTTTTCTAAATGCTGGTCTTCCAGTCCAACAGGTGGTATCACATCTGACACCCAAACACAAAGAAAAGTAAAAAATCTTTGGCTTAAATAAGTACCCAATTGTAATCACTTCAAAAATCCTGTGTTCTCATCATACAAAAAATGTTTTTCCAGCCGAAATTTTGGTCCTCATGGCACATGTTCTGGAAATAATAAAGTCAATTTTTAATTAAAAAATTCAGCTGAGAAGCAGTCTATTATTATTCTTCATTGGTGAGAAAATTCAAACCAGGATACTTTTTAATCCATCACACCAGCAGAGCTCTTTCCTCTCATGTTGCACAGATACAGAGAGTGACTAACAGGATGCTAAAACCTGGTCAGATACTTTTTCAGATGATCATATATGGCAACTGATTCTAATTTCCTGTATACTTTTATTGTATTTACAGCAATCACATGTAATCCAGCATACCACTGGGAAAATGGACCCTTGGAAAACAGATTTATCTGCATACAATAAATTTCTCAAACTCTTTGTCTGAGGAACCAATTTTCCAGTATACTTTAACAAGAAGTCTGCTCACTTCAGAGGGCCAGAGTTTCCACCTTTGTCAGCATGGATTTGTCTTCAGGGTAACAACAAAGAACATACAGATGAACACTTTTCTCCAGGTGTGAAAACTCGCAAGATTTTTTTTTTTACCTGATATATTTTCAATCCTTCTTTTTCATTCTCTCTCTAGAAATACCTTATGAAGTAGCAGTGGTCTTAGTGAGTCATAAGAATTATCATGTCTAGCATCAGCATTTACTACCAATCTTCAGGTGGCATAAATGACACTAGCTCCCTTAACATACAATGGACAGTGTCATTTTATACCAGGAAAGAATACATAGTGGGAAGTAATGTTCCAAATAAATTCAAAAAGCCTCTTAGAAGATGCTATGATTTTAAGAATCATAAAGCATCATAGAGAATCAGAGAATCATAGAGAAACATAGAATGGGTTGGGTTGGAAAGGATCTTCAAAGGTCATTCAGTCCAACCCCCCTGCAATGAGTAGGGATATCTTCAACTAGACCAGGTTGCTCAGAGCTCTGTCCAACCTGATCTTGAATGTTTCCAGGAAGGGGAATCCACAACTCCTCTGGGCAACCTGTTCCAGTGTCTCACCACCCTCATTGTAAAAACATTTCTTCCTTGTATCTAGACTGTATCTACCTTCGTTTAGTTTAAAACCATTACCCCTTGTCCTATCCCTACAGGGTCTGCTAAAATGTCTGTCTCCGTCTTTGTTATAAGCCCCCTTTAAGTACTGAAAGGCCTCAATAAGGGGTCGCTACAGCTTTCTCTTCTCTAGGCTGAACAGTCCCAACTCTCTCAGCCTTTCCTCATAGGAGAGGTGTTCCAGCCCTCTGAAGAAGAAATACGATTTATTACATCGAATCATATGACTTAACAAACTTCAGATATTTTTGTTTGAATTAATGAGCCTCTGTCAAAGCTACTTTTCATGTTAAGAAGCTCACGCCTTACCATGTTAGGTCCTATGCTGTTGTTTTAACCTTGGTCTTCACAGATAGGCATAATATTTTACCAAACTCTTTTAAAAAGGACCAATCGATTGCACCAACTAGTCTGAGCTATAAACTGAACTTTGAACCTGAAAGTATTTTCTGTTTTGAAGCTTTGGATCAAAAGACAAATGCTATAATCAAAATCAGCCATTTTTTTTCATTGCAAAAAAATTGAATCTATAGTTTTGGAAATATTCTCAGAAGTCTATGACTGGGAGGTAAACGAGAAATTCTGTTTTTCAACAATGGTACATACATTCCAGTCTGTGGTTTATTAGAAAGATGATATATTAATGCAGCATGGTTTTATCTAACTGAATATACTCAGTATTTTAAGGGACAGAAAATTTTCAACATAAGCTGAAATGAAGCTTATATTTATTATGTCTGTCAACTATCTTATTTCATCAAACAAAATATGAAAACTGATTTTAATAGTATGTTACAGTGTTTAGTTAATAAGATGCAGATACCACTGAGACATTGAGAAATGACTGACAGCAAGTAAAGCACCAGCAAATACAGAAGAAAGAAGATCTGTTGGGAGAATTATATGCCAGCCTCTACATTCTAACTTCATCCTAGACCTTTTATTAGTCATTAAAGAGTAAACAAAAAAAAACAACCCAAAAACAACAAAGAAAAATACAGAATAACTTTTCATTACTAGGTTCATAGGCAATATGATATGTGCATCAACTACACAGATCAAGACATACGTGGTAAAATTTTTATTAAATGAATGGGACTAGGATATCTTTTTTAAAATGTCTTTGTTATTTTAATGGCCGCCTAATTGTTTGTGCAGTGCAAGCTGAGGAACTCAGAGCTGATTGCCTCAGGTTACAGTGACAGCACTGAGCTCATTTTTAGTATGCAAGATTAATAAAATACTTTCTGTGGGAAAAAAACTATTATCTCTCCAAATGATTCCAACTCTAGTGCTTCTAGGGCTTTTTATAAAGCAGAAAATGTAAGCAAGTTGTCTGCATGTATACCAGCAATTTGTCCCGCTGTCCACCTTCCTTTACATAGTTCTCTGCATTAGGAACACTGCAGGATGAAGAATACTGTCTTAGCTGATTTTTCTTTCTAAGGAATCCGTACAGATCAAAACTTCATTATCCAGGCTACATCTAATAAAGAGCAAACCAGTCCTGTATCTTGATCCTCGGAAGCTACTTCCCTACAGAGAGCTGATTTCCCTCCCCCACCACACCCATGCACATGGCAAAGATGATGTTGCTACTAAACTCCTAACATTCAGGAATTTTTAACTCATTTATGCAATGCAAGAGAACTTCATTGCATGAACATTTTTAATCTATATGCTGTAAACTGCACTTCTTTCCCTAGTGTCTTTAGGTGTTTGTCTTGCTAATTACTTACTATGGCATGCCCTACATCTGCATGATCTGAAGGGGACAAATTTGGGGATTTCTCTAATCTTACTAAGGAGTGGCAATTCTGTTGTCATTGTTAAGATGCTGCTATTTCCCCCAAAAATAAGGTACATGCATTTGTGTTAGCTGCCTCTCTATCAATCTGTTAATTTGTCTCCCTGCTTTCTCTTCCTAATCACCTTTGAACATTTCAAATTTGAAAGAAGGAGAAAAGCTCAAAAAACTTTAAATCACTAGAAGTTTTGTGCAAATAGCCATCTGCCTGTTGGAAAGAGATTTGAATTAACAGTCCGGTTGTGGGAAAGGCAGATCAAATTCAGAGAGATAGGACTCATAGATAAGACAGACAGAACTATATATTGCACTCAGACAGATGGCTGGCCTGCCAACACGGCAACAAAGAGCATGTGTACTTCTGGATTACCCATAGCACATGTTAAATCTTTCCTGATAGTTGCCTGTGTTCTGCCATGGTTACTGCTGCAGAAAGGTTTGGGTACTAAAGAACACAAATCCGTAAGAGATCAGCCTTCATTAGCCTCACAATACATTAGAAATTACTCTTTTTTTTTTTTTATCCTTTATGTTTGCATTGAAGATTTATAATATCAAATCAAAATGAGCTTGCATTATTTTTCTTTTCTTAAACTAAACAACCTTATCAAACAATGTTCAAGATGTAATTGCACCTGGAATCCAACTGGCTGTGTTCTCCTTTATTTGAATCAAAGTCAAACAAAAAGGAAATCTTATTTCAAGAAACGTATCAGCTAAGACTGTCAGGCATAACCCCTTTAAGAAAAAGTACATACAAAAGACATGCTGGATTTATAACTCGTGAATTGCATAACTGAAGTGTGATGATTAACTCAATAAGTCAGGACATATTTGCTGAGTTTGTACTTCCAAATTATTTCGACTTCAAGAAAGAATAATCTTTCTTAAAAGAAATTTGGAATCCTGTTTTCCCTTTACCTGTTATAAAGATAATGGTCTTCAAGAACATTGCACAGCTGCTGAGAAAATCATGTACCGAGGTTCAGCTTCTTTTATTGATCATTGCATGTTACTGTGGCTGCAACACTTAGAAGCCCTGGCAAGACATGGAAGTTATGCTGCTCAGCAGAGAGAATTGAGGTACAACAGAAAGGGGCTGTCTGCCAGCTTCTCACCTGGTAAACCTTCAGACCACCAAGATCTGATCAGCATTCTTCTTATTCCTTCCATTAGATATTTCCCTTTCAATGGGAAAGAAGAAATAAAAATCCATCTATGCTGATTTTGTACTGCACAGAAGGATGACCCAATGACCTCCTGAAGACACATTTTCATACTTCTTTGCTTTGCAGAGTGGAAAGGACAACTTTGTGCAGGTTAGGCTCTGGCTGGCACTGTTACTGGGACCAGCTCAGACACTTTTAGGGATGCTGCCCACACCTGCAGTTGTGTGAACCATGGCCTGAGACAGAGTGTAGCACACAGGGGATATAAGGACCAGTTACAGTAAATGGTGCATAATAGATGGCTACACTAAATTAGACATTCGTTCAACACGACCTTATGAAATCAGTTGATGAAAATATTAACGATTTATAATCTCTTTAAACAGCTTTGCTTAACTTCCCTATCATTAAAATTGATCCCCTGTGGCTACAAAATGGAAAAAAATGAATAAAGTGTAAGATTCCCCTTTAATTTTCAGCTGTGCCACAGATTGCCAGAGTCTGTATAAAATGCCTTTGCTTTGTGACTTAGCAGCCACCTTTAAAATGGCAGTTAATAGTACTTCCCCACTTCAAGGTCTGTTTTAAGGATACATTCATTAACGTTTGCAGGGTGCCAGAGATGCCTAACTGATCCCAGGAGAATTAATTATACATACAAAGATCAAAATAGAACCAGGAAAGTAACTAGCTGAAAAATATTTAAAGTGTTAGTTCACTATTTATACTATAGTGTTTATACTAGACTAATTATCAAACTTCCTTTCTTTTCCTACTCCTCATTATATAAATCACACCACGGCACTCCTTTCAGTTTCCTTCCAGACTAATCCTAAACTATAGAGGTACAAAGTCCTGTCCCTCAAGTAGATCATTTGCAAAGGTGTAATTTTTTAAAAAACATTTAATTTAAAGTGGAGTTTCATTTAGTCTTTGGCTTCCTACTAAAAGATGAAACAGTGTTAAGCAACAGGGAAATTTTGTTGTGAATCCTGTGTGGTCCACCCCAGGATAAAAATGTACTCCTGCCACAAAGACCTGGGTGAGGAGTGGGGTAGTAAATACATTGTTTGAATTCCTTTGTGCACAGACTAACAAGTCTCCTACTCAGCACACACAAGTGACATAGTGATTTTGATACTTACACCTTTTCCAAAAATTCAGGAATGAAAAGTCCTAGCTGTTATTTATTTTTAAGCCAATTTATAAAAGGCTGTGTTTCTACAGCCATAAGTCCATAATTAATTCTTATGGAAATTCTCTGCTAGGTCTAGTGCAGACAGTATGCTCTGTTTCCATGGAGGGGAATCACAGTAACACTGCATGAAGCTGGGGGATAAAGAGGGAAAGTGAATTAGAGAATCCTTGTTGCTTAACATATGTACAGAGGGCCCTCTGGCTGCAAGGTGCAGTGTCCCTAACACAGAGAGAAGCTGGCAGTAGGCTGAATGGAAGAAAGAAACCGTGGAGTTCACTAATCACTGTGAGAAAATACAAACCAAAAATCAGCAATATAAATAGGAAACAATAGTTGTCTTAAGACATCTCTCTCTGCCTAATACTAAATTACTGGAAAGATCTAGGAGTGGAAAAAGAAAAAAATGTAGTTGTGAGGTATAATGATAATACATCCTTGTAGTTCCAGGTTTTATTCTGTTAATTTCCATGAATATCAAAAATTTTTTAAAGTAAAAACCTATAAACAATAATTTCTCCTGGGGGGATTGAAAAGCTGCCATGAGAAACAATGCAAGTTGCTGTGAATCCCTTAGTCAGGGACTCTTAACTATTCTTTAATGACTTGTCATGTTGTGTTATCACACTTCTTGGACTTTGTAGCTGTTCACACTGGAGCAATAAGGTTTGCCTCACAGAGCAAGACCAAAGGAATCTCAGCCAGGTCTTGACAACGAGTCATGGACAAATAGAAATGAGGATTATTGAAAGCCAAAGGTGAAAAGGGAATGCATCACTCTGACCTCTGTTCTTGTTTGTTTAGCTCAGAACTTCAAAGGAGAGAATAACATGGAAGGATGCAGCACAAAGGACATGAAATACCAAGCAGATGAACATATATGAAATATTGAAGGTAGTTTTCTCCTAACACAATCTATCCATTACACTTTAGGTTTTATTCCTGTATTTTCAAGGTCGTTTTACAGTTTCAGGTGAAATTACAGCTTTTACAAATTTACTGCAGTGGGACAATTTTCTAGTTTTGCTTTATGACTTTTTTTTTAAGATTTTTTCACCTTTCATAGGCTGACCCCACATCATATATCTCATTTTTACTGGAAAATATTTGCTAAAATATTTGATTAGTATTATTTAACTGTATCATCTCAAAGTTCTACCGAGACATTTTGTAGTCATGAAGAAACTTGTTAAAGTGTAGAACAGATACATTACATGTGATCAAAAGTCTGTTTAGCCCAGTGAAATGTTTCCAATAGAGTCTAGATCAGAACATCTAAACAAAACATAAGAAGAGAGCAAAAACCAAATTATATAACCCCATAATACTTTCAACAGTTTGATTCTTGGTCCTCTTTAGATGTAAATGATGGCAGTGATGGCTTTCACTTCCATGAACTTCCTCAGCCTTGCTCTGTATTCCTGCAGAAATTACCACCAGCAAGCTATGGCAAGAAGTTCCATAGCTTAGGTCCTTCATAATTTGATTTAAGAGGCAACAATCCTGTTTGTTTGTTTGTTACCTTCTCCTTTTGAGTTTGTTTGATGTTCCTTGGTTTTCTTAGTGGAAGAGAAGGTGAAAAACAGTCATTATTTACCCTCTTTTTGCCACTCACAATTCCATTAAACAGGCATTGAATGAATACATTAAACAAGCATTGAATGAATACATTAAAAATACCATCTTACTTCTGTCAAGCTCAGACTTTTATAATGTTGCTGCTTCATTTTGTCACAGATGTGTTTTAAGCATAGATGCTGCAGACTGAAAATTCCAATTTGATTACATCATACAAACATGTAAGAAAATATCTCAAAGGTTAAGGAATGAAGTAAAAATGCTATAGGTTCTCATGACTATTTAAATATTTTTGTCTTAGATTCAGAGGAAGTACAGAAGAACATTTTTTATCTTGGTGAAGAAATTACTCTCTTTCTCTCTTGAGTACTTTTCTTTCTTACAGAGGCTAATTAGGTCCATGGGGACATGTTAGTTCCTTAATAATGTCTGAAGTGTAGAGATTCAATACTGATGTGTGTTTACAGAAAAAATGAAAAACACGAACCCAAAATCCGTTACATACCAAATCCTGGCATTCGATGTTGTGGTTTTTTTAAATTACAGTCTCTGAATTTGGAGAAGACAGGAAGTTCTATTACATGGAGGAACAGGATCATCTTCAGGTACAAGATGTGTGGATTCTCATCAGGCAAGGGGAAATGCTGCAAGTAAAGAAATAGCGAGACTCCTGCTGCCTAGCACACAGTACATGTTACAGAATGCATGTTATCACTTAAAAGCTGAATTATGGATATTTTATCAGGAAACACTGGGAACTGGGTTCCTTTCAGTCTCTTTCTTCAATATTCTAAAATGTTGCATGAGTATCATGCTCAGACAAGGAAAAAACACGCATGTGCTAAACAGAGTAGGATCTGGCTCACAGTTAATACAAGGGAAAAGCAAATCAACACATGTACTTTTGCCAAATAAGAGTATTTACATCTGATCATTTTCTACAGTTTTCTGCTCAAAGTGTAATAAAAATGGCACACTACAATTCTAAAAACTTTGATTTTTTTTCTCCCTTCAGCTGTAAATCTTCACAACCTCTCATTTCATACATTGTATTTCTATTTTTAAAAGAGGTCCTCTTTTTTTACTGAACACTAGCAACTTTATAACAACCATAAAGGCTGGGAAATATGATTTATGGTCATGATCAGTAACCAATCATTTATACACAAGTCCATTAATCTTTAAATGGACAAGGTGGTATTATAGCATGCTTTCACTTTGGTCTTAACAATCAATTTTGGATATTCATGGAAAGTGAAAAATGAAACCTAATTAATATAAAATCTGTTCAAAAAAGCTATTACATTATAAAATAATTCAGCTGTTAGAGATAATCCTTGTTCTTTAAAACTTTACAGAGATTTTTTCATGTACACTTTGATATTATAAGTGAAATGTTATTGTAAATTTGGATATTTCCAGCTGTTTATATGAATTTTACATTATCCATTCAGTGTAATATTTTCCCTTACATTACTTCATCATAAATTATCATAGTTCTTTTACTTATCTATATTTTTCAATATGTATCAGCTCCTTTATCTTTTGGTTTTCTACAGCTCCACGTGTTGTTTACCATGATACAGGCAATAGAACTAAGACAATAATGCAGCACATGTTGTGGGGGTTAGATCATTCCCTATACGATATTTAATTCATTGTGTGATTAAGATTCAGAAAGGTGGCAGAGTCCCTGAGCAAGAGCAAAGGAAATAGTGGTTATGTGGACCACGCTGAGGAAAGAAAACAAGAAGTTTGTTGAGCACTGGTGAAGGCAGGGAAGCAGGCAAAAAAGTCAAAATCTTGGAAGAAAATCAGCAACCATTTGAGAGAATGCATGAGGAAAAAAAGGAAACACAGGCCCAAGATAAACCTCTTGTTATTGAATAACTTGGAAAGAGTTGACTTAGACCTACCATGCTGCTAAGTTATTATGATCTCAACATGGAGACACTGAAGTCACTGTGAATCTTTCTGTTTATTTGAATGAATTTTGCATCAGCTTGTGGCAGGGAATCACGCCATGTACTGTGTCATGTTTTTTCCATTTTGGAATATAGTAAAAAATGTGCGGGATGAATATTTTCCTGTCTTTATGCATTTCTAATCGTCTTAGTAGCAAATTTTTTGGCTTACTGCTAGTCATTGCAGTGAATGACCTGTTGTTGTATACAAAACTTCACTTGAATCAGAATATAATTTCTGAATAGCCTTGAAATTTTTTCCACTGTCTCTTTAAGTCTATTGTTCCCACCATAACCTGTCTTCAGGTTATACCATCTCATACCTAGGTGCAAATTAGTATCCTTGCCCTTAAGGACGTCTAGGAAGAACTGCATAGTATAACCCACTATTATAAGGAAAAAACCCACGCAAAACCAATTGGAGTTCTTTAGGACAAAATTTCCAAGGAGTCCATGGCAATAAGTCATCCAAGTAGAAACTGCAGGGTCAGGTCGTAAAAACAGTTATTGCCCTCTCAGTCACCCACAAATAGAAGATTTCTTGCTGTGTTTCAATCTCTATTGTCCTTAGATTCCCTCAGAAATTTTTTTCTATTTAGAAGAAAAATTCCTGGAAACACAACAGTGAAAAATGTTTATAAACAAACCAAGACAAGAAAATTGTATAGAACATGTAGAATACTTTATTAAAAAAAAAAAATTACTTAGACCAGTGAATGGGTAAAAAAGATCACATATATTGAAACAGAAGTCCAAAACGAATGAAAGAGGATTGATTATGTCTGCATTTCTGAAAGAGTGAAGAGTCACACTGGATTTTTGAAGTAATTTTATTCCTTCATAGGATAATTTCCTGACTGGAGATATTTTACCTTAAAATCCTGTCATACTTTGTAAACTTCCCAATCTCTTTCTGAAGTTTTAGAGGAAGAAATCATGAATAATGTAATTTTAATGATGTCAGCCAATTCATTTATTAAGAAACATGTAATTTTAAACTGTTACAGAATTAGATCACCTTTATGACCTTTTCTGTAGCTGTCTTCTCTACTAATACAGAAAGCAAAAGACTATCTTGAGCTGTTGGGGAAATGACTCGGTTGCACAGAAGGACCTACAGGTGAGACAGATAGAATATACAGAAAGTAGCGTACTATAAATGTTAGCAGTTGTCATTAAAGCTGTGGGCCTCTCCATAGCACCTAAACACGCATGCACTCTGAAGGAACATCTGCTACCAATTCTGCGTAGTTTCTTCCCATACCCTTAAGCATCAGATGTTTGAGTGCTTACCATATGCCTATACTTTTCATACTTGACAGCATACATCCAATGCCAACTGCAATGCTGAGTCCTCAATGCCAAGTTTATACAATTTCTCACAGCCTGCAAAGAGCCGAGGGTGTATATGCTTCTGCTAATTGAAGGCCTTTGGTCTTCTCTGCCCACCAGTGCTGCAGTCTTCCCTACTCCCCTTTGCTGTTGGAAAAACTCTGCTCTTCAGTGCCACTAGAAGTGAATTGCCTTTAAAATGAATGCACGCTTCATCTTGTGGCAGCTGTTGGTTCAGCTGAGTGTTTTGTGAAGGTAATGAACCAAAATTTACAGGGGATTCTGGAGAAAATAATGAAGTGTTAAAGCGGAATGTTTTCTCAACTAGCTTCAGCCAGTTTGGAGACCAGATGTTTGTGTGTTATGCAAACATTAGAAATGTTTTCTCCTTGCATCAGGTTCATACATATTTACATAACTAATAATTATGTGGTTACATTTGGCTTGTTCCATTCTATATAAAGACATCAGAATTTCTCTTGTGTGGTGCTACAAGCCACATCATTTGGTTTATAGAAGTAATGTTTTATATAGTTCAAAGGTTTATAAAGACTTCAGTGACACTTAATTTTACTGGTAAATTTGACTTCATGAATTAAATGTCTCCTTCCAGTTATTAAAGTCTAAGAGATTTAAAATCAAATTTATTATTTCAATGTAAATTCACATTTACCGAAGCTTGTATCATGCAAGAGGTTACTTTTTCCCTGAAATGCAATTTATTCTTTACCAGATAGCCCCCTACCTCAGCTTCAATTACAAATGTATCTTCAAATATGGTATAACATGGTTGCAAGTCAGACTGTGACAGTTAAGGAGGTGATTGACAGTTCCCAAACATTTCCAGTGACAAGTTAGGCTCATTACACCAAATATTAGCATCAATATTTTGAGTTTCTTGCAAGGTTCTTGACTTCAGGTGAAGTTCTGAAGCCTAATTGGGATCACAAGCCTGACAGAAACCCGTTGTTTATGTATCACTTTCTAAACAAAGGGAGGCCATGACCCTGAGAAGAGAAGCATGGAAACACGAACACAGGAATGACTCTCTCTGTTCAAATATTCCTGTGTTCAGAGAACCAAAACAGTGTGTCTGTTATTTGTAGAATAAAGTATTGTATCTAGTCGACTCTATTATTAGTTCTCCTTTGAAAATAAACTTGTTTTTTTCTGTTATTTCATAATTTTTCTCCATCTTCCACACAGTTGTATTAATTGCCATTACAAATTTCTGAAATCCAAAGCTAGAAATTTATCAAAATCATACAGACTGGAAGCTGATCAATCCAAAAAATGTTTTCCTTTTACATTATTCAAACATTCACAGAATGAAAAATCAGGTCGTAAAAACTAAAATTCATTGTTGGTCTTAGCAAATGAAAATAATTTGTCAAAAATTTTCTTCCAGCTTCTTGATACTTGATGGACTCGCAGCTGGGTTGTCTAAAAACACATGCTTAAATATTCTGTCGTAGCAGACTAGGGATCTAAGAAGAAGCAGGCATATCTGCCTTTAAGAACAACACATCCATGAATTTCTTGTGTGTCTAAAACACGTACAAGAGTATAAAAAGGAAATACTATCTGGTAATTATTGTTTAGCATCCTAATAATTTCTTGGGAGAACAGGAAAGTACAAGTCCAATGCCAAGAGCAAAAATAATTGTTCTGGAAATCAGTAAAACAGGAAAATCTTCTGGAAATCAGTGAAATGAAAATTTTCTTCCCTGGATGAACATATCTCACGTCCATGTTACACGGTGTTGGCATTTTGGCTAGAGTTACCTCAGTGAGCTATCATGCTGTGGGAAAAACATGGAAGAAGGTCCTTCACCCAAACACTGTTTGAGGCTTCAGCTACCTGTCCTCTCCATGTCCCACCTTCAGAGTCTCAGCACACAGCTGCTATGGATGCTGAGGGCAGGATTAGTTCCTCCAGCTGCAGGTGCTAATTTCAACGCTGTTTGTGTAACAGAAACAGGCATCTCGAGAAGGCAGTACTGCCAACAGGTGGATTTAAAGAACTGCCAGAGATTCAGTGTAAAATGCATATCCTTACTCTAATTAGGAAAAGAAGACGTGCAACCACAAAGGCTTTCCCATATCCCACAATCAAATCTAAACACACTGTTACCTGTGATGCTAATGGGAAGACTACAGGGGCCTTCATATCCCTTTGTCTTTCTCAAAGATATTTGAACAGAAATAAAATATTATAAATAAACCTCATTAAAATGTAATAAGGTGGTAATATTCATGGCACATACTGGAGGTTAGCCACTGGTATCACTGTTTCCTGGATCATTATGTAAAGATAGTATAAAACTTCCATCATTATTGACCCTACTATGAAATAATCATAAAAATATTTACAGTCATAGAACACAAAAATTAAAAGAAATATTTGAATTATTCATTGGTGATTTAAAGGAAACATTACCAATATATGTACCAGTGTGGGTTTGAGTGGGATTGGCATATTTTTTGTGCCTCAGCTGTAGCATGTTTTGCATGTGTACTAAATAAATTCTGCATATAATCCTTGAAATGTATGGAATGTTTTGTGAGTATGTTTTAAGAATTCTTACCTCAGACTGTCTTTTTCTCTGTGGTTTGTTTTTCTAGAGTGTTTGGAAGGCTTTTTGCAGTTATTGTGTAAAGTTCTAATGCTACAAGTATTTAGGATAATATTTACCTTCATAGATAAGGACGAAATTTAGTGAATACCTCAGTTTGCAAGCTTGCAAGAAGGCCTGTTTGGAATAACTCACTAAAAAAGCATACATTTATCCTGCACCTCAAGCTTTGTTACTTAACACACTTTCTTCTCTTCTTCTTGTTTGGAAACATATTAAAGTGTCATTTAAACTGAATACTACTTTCCAAAGTAGTTGCAAAAATTACTGTTCCTATACTTCATTATTATCTTTATTATTGGAATTTTTTTGCCAGCTAAAAACTTCAAAGTCAAATATGAGGAAAGTTTCATCCCGGAGTGGAAGTTCAGTCCCATTCCTAAGACAGAAGAAGACTAAAATAAATTTTGGCATGTAAACAATGTTTTAGATATTTTGTACTCCACGGAAAGATATCTATTCATAGTTCATTGTTGAAGAATAGTAGATTATGTAGATTATGAGGCACAGGAATCGGGCTTTTTATTTGTATGTAATAGAAAGATTAATGAGAGGAGATTTCTTGATAATACAGATACAAAATCACCTAGTGGTCACCTGTCAAGAAATGAATATGTCAAAAAATCGTTTTACTTTACTTCTTCAAATCTGATTGATAAGTTAGCAAAGACCCCATATCTCTGTGCTGTCAAGTTTAGCGTGGACACAAATAGTTTTTCCCTTCTTTCATGAAGGTCCAAGATTTAAATTTATTTAAACAATTTATCCTTAAGTTAACAGAGTATAAGCCACACTAAGTTAAAAGCCTATTCTATATTTCATGTCTTTTTAGTATAATTAATGACTGTTTGCCAAATTGTGGAAAATTGTTCCCACTTGTTTTCCTAGCAGAGAGCATGATTCTTTCTAACGGTTCTCAAATTGTTAGATCCCATTACCAATTCTTTCAGAAGGCACTTCTTATTCCTTCCAGATCTCTCTTTTTTGCAATTACTTGGGCAGTACTCAAGTTTTTTGTTTTAATAACAGTTATCTCTTTCACCTCTAAGCTAATTAATGAGCCACGGGGGATAGTCCATATTGCACAACCACCCTGATCACTTGAGACCAACATCTGAGACTCTAAGAGTAATAGTGTTTCCGAAGCATATGGCAAAAGCATTAGCCTTCTGTCTTACGCTCAGGCAGAGTTCAGATCTACTCCATTTTATCAGTATGAAAAATCATACTAATTCCAGTCAGGCTACTTGTGTTATTCTTTACAGATTCAATGGAAAGTATGTTTGAAGAGTAATAATATCTGATTATTAAACTCCTCTCCTACTTGCTGGAAGAACCAAAACTTTTTAATCTTCACAAAATTGTGCAATGCAACACCTTTCATGTATTTGATACTTTATTTTTTCAACTGGCTTGCTGAGTCTGGATATGCCTATAGTGATGGTGTTGGCAGAAGGTACCAAATTCTGTTCATAACATCTTCTGTGACTTTGTACAAACATTGAACTGTACTCACTTGAATAAAAAAGTTCATAGTCATGCATAACTTTTTGTTATTGCACTTTATCTGTAAATCCCAATGCAGTTTACAGAGAAATCTGTTATCCTTATTTTAGAGAGGAACAAATGTCAGTAATTTGCTTAAGGTAACACAGCAAGTGATTTAATTTTAACATGTCTCTCTTGAATCTCACTCTGTTTGATTTGCCAGACCATAAAGATGTTTGCTGAAGTTTTTGTGTAGTGTTAAGATAAATGATTTATTGATATAAGTGCAGAGAAAGCATAATAATCTCTATCTTAGCTACACAGCCTATTGAAAACTGAAATAAATATTATCCCAGGAGTTCTAGGAGAAGCAGGCAAAAGAAATGTGGCAGTTAGGATTATTTATACAATTAAAAGCAATAACAGTATGTTAAATCCCAGGCAATTATCTTGACAGTACTGAAAGGTTTAATTCTTCTTTAACTGTGAATGGTGAGCAAGGAATTTCTTTTAAATTACACATTCAATAGCTTCAGAAATATTTCTTACTCTTTTCCCCCTGAGCACCACATTTCTGATTTAATGAAGGTTGCTATCTACTCAAGCATTTTTGATAGATACGTCACTTATTTTGAAACAAAAGAGAAAGTAAGGAACTCAAAATCAGCTCCTGTTTTTAGGTTGATTTCTAAGGAAAGAGAAGACATACTGCTACATGTCTGTCTGCCTGTGTGCCCTCTAAACAACTCTGGAGTACATTGACCAGTTTCAGCTGAATCTGGCAGACTGATAAATGCTTTAAAGATGTGCTATGGGCTTCATACAGATAGTCTGGTAGAGACCTGGGACCTTTACAACGAAAGTCAGAAAAAGGGTTCAGCTTTTCAGTAATGTGGTACATCTATAGATTAAAGTATTACTATTTTCACGACCTCCTTTTGTCCCTGCTATCAGTGTTGCTGGAAGACCAGATACGCCACTACATAGCATTGGTCCTGGAGCTGCATGAAGCGTTTTTTTGACTTCTAAATAGGGGTCCTTACTCTCCTGTCTGCCTGGTTTTCTTTCACAGGCACTACAACATGGGTACTTAATTAAAAAAGGAACAGCCAAGTCATTTACTCCCTTCCTGTTGATGAGACAGTTAAATATAGAGAGGAGGCTGATGGCCCTGAACATTGCTTAGACATAAGAACTGCACTTCAGCATGATTTGTTTCTCTCCAGGAAGGAGAGGAAAGAGAAACACAGTTCATTTTCTAAGCCCAACACCACAGTAAATGAACTATTTCCAAAGGGACAGGAAAGTTGTGCTCCATCTACCCTGATTTGTCAACAAGAAACACACAACCATTTTGCATACTAGGTGCTATTTTTCACTTCCAAACACAAAACACATCCCATTTTCTGAAGTTCTTCTGGAATATTCCTGTGGAGTAAATGTGTTCTTACTAAACCTAAGCTCTTTAGATAACCTTACTTCCAAATTCCCTGCCTGACACACACAGCTGAGGAAGAAGGAATATGGGATACACACAGTTTTTCTAGCCTGTAATTTTTATATTTTCAAATCCTATCACAAATTCCCTGATTATATGCTGGTTACTATATGTTTTATGTAAGTTAAACTAGAAACTGATTTTTTTTTCTCAAGAATTTTTAGTGCTCACCTTTAGCTTTCATTCAAGTTTGTCTATCATGAGTCATTTGGATGCTTTTAAAAGTTATTTGGTAATATTGTTCTATAGTTATATGCTAACATTAATAGTATTATATATCTATATATACTTATATACTGACATTATACACTAACATTACCAAACATTAATGGAACCAGACATGAAATACGATGTAAACTGGGAAAGTTACTGGAAATAATTTGCATTATTATTCTTGAACATTCAAAATTAATGACTTACTAAGAAGAATTCTGAACGTCAATGTACATATTGCAGGCAGTTAATAAAACTTTTTCATTTACATTCACCTGTACAGTCTTAAGCAGTTCTTAGAGAAAGTAATCTAAAGAGACTGATTTAAAGCAGCTAGTGATAATTTCAGTATTTCACCAGGAAAAAGAAAAAAGGAAAAGAAAAAGGAAAAGAAAAAGAAAAAGAAAGAAAAAGAAAATAAGAAAAAGAGTTGGGAAATCAGGTGTCTAATGCAGATTTGCTAGAAATAGCAGGAGACACTTTCAGGCTATATTCATCTTTCAATACTTCCTGCCAACATCTGCCAGGATGTAAATATTTTTACTGATGTAAGTATAACATAGAAAGACTAATCACAGAGTTTCATGAAGAACTGCAGTCAAGACAAAACTGAAAAATAAAATAATTGGTTTACCCATTCCCAAATGATTAAGCTTTTCCAGAGAGCAAACATCTGTTCCTCTACTTAGAGTTAATCATTTTGCCAATGTTTTGCTTTTGCATCACAGCCTATAGTGGCACTTTTTTAAAGTACCCAGTCGAGAGCTGAGGAAGGCAAGCAGGAGACACTCTTCCAGTCGGAGGTAACTCATGCAGAGAAGGAATAGGCCTGGCTATATAATAGACCATTGTGGAAAAAAACCCTGACTGGAACCTACCGGCTTTCTTAATAATAAAATAGCCTACAAAGGCTGGACAGAAATGGGATCCATGTAATTTTTTGTGCTATACAAAAAAAATTCTAGGCTAACTTTATGTAGGTTTTGACTTTTTTTAACCGCAAGAGCACATGAAATCTTTAGTATTTTAAATTTTTATCCAGAAAATTTCAGGACACAAAGTCATATTATAGTCATTTTAAAAACACCTTAATATCCCAAGGTGATGTACAGTTTCTGTTCTGTTTGCATAAATCAGAACCTGTAATAATCATCAATATTTTAGGATACTACAGTAACAGAATTTACCTCTGTAGAACACCTATACGAATAAAACACATGTGGCTACAAAGGAAACTTCTGAGTACCCTAAAAAAAAAATTATATATAAGTGAACACCATCACAGTTTTAAGAAGTATCTGAGGAAACTTTACTATCCTCACTCATTTATAATCTCTTAATTGTCAGAAGGCCAAGACTTCTAGCTAGGATCATCACACTACCAAAATCAGTGTTATTATGTTTCAGACGCACAAGATTTTGGCATAGTTAAATATTAATTAAAATATAATTAGTTAACATTAATTTAAAATATTATCCACTGGATTTACCTGTTGTACTTAGACTCTGATTTGCTCGTTTTTACAGGGACTTTTCACACTACTGTCTGTGAATTATGATACAAATTACATAATTACAAATCAATATTCAAAAAAAACCCATTAATAACTATGGCAAAAATAAAGGCCACAGGGCAGACTGAACTATTCTTCATCCTTTTAAATTTAATTAAAAAGCTGAAACTCACAGAATGGTCAGTTTTTCCTTCCAGAGTGCCTGAGAAACTGGGGGACCTAAGCACAGAACTTATATGCAAGTTGTTAACAGTACATGTAACCTTGACTTCAAGTCTATATTTCAGCTATGAATATATTTTTTATCAAAATTTAAAGATTTTTTCCTACTTGGGCCACTCTCTTCACCATTTGGGAATTATTGCCTCAGGCTATTCTGTGGGGCTTCTGAGCAGTTATAACATCTCCTCTGTATTTTGTTTTGTTAGATTAACTACTGGTTCTCAAAAGTTTATGTTTTTGTTCATTTTCCGAATCAAACCACCAATACATTCTCTTAGGAGATCCCAACAGAACCCTCTGTATTAAACAAAGGAAATTGTTCATATGTCTTCCGCAAGTTTTCCTTTCCAAATATATATATAGACCTTATAACACTATCTACCCTGAACACAATTTCATTGTAAAGCATATGTGAAAGGCAAGAGTTTCTCTTCAGTAGCAAACCAAAAATAAAGAGCCCCATGAGCTCTTTGTGTTGGCAGGACTGCTTTTGCAGTTTATTTATAGCTGTCTAAAAAGGCTGCTTTGATTTCAGTCTTATGCCCGTATTACTGGAATTCATAAATGAATGGGAGTGCACAAGTTAAGCATTACTTGATTTTCTCATTTTCCAAGGAGTTTTTTTCCTGATGACCCCAAAAGTGTTCAAATCAAAACTGTTTTCCTACTGAACCCAGCCAGATGAACCAGAGAGCAATGGGCTTGGACCACTAAATGGGAGTAATGATTCTTCATCCTTGAAGGGGGGGATATTTGTTTTTTAGCATTTTATGAGGAAATGTTTGTTACTTCTTTTTAATTCTTAGAGGAAAGAACCCATTTAGGAGATTTACTCATTCAGATGTCACAAAAATGTGAATTTAATTAGCTGGGGGGAAAATAAAGACAAAAGCTTTTGTGTGTTTTACTTTCTAAGACTGTTCTGAACTTTATGGCCCAGTTCATAAACATCTTATAACCTGTCAGAAAAACTGACCTCATGGTCTGACCACTGTATTTTGTTCTCTTGTTACCTACTACAGTTAGAAAGCTTTTCTAGGAAGTAGGGTACAACAGGCCACATGCTGTAGTGGATAGAACTCAAAGCTGGACTTCAGAGGACCTGGATTTCTTTCTACATCTCTGCTTCTGTTATGTTCTTGTAAAAGGATCTTAAGTCTCTGTACTTCAGTTTCATTTTCTTCAAAGTGGGAATAGTCCTGCCGTCTTCCTTGTAAAGTGCTCTCACATGCACTGATCAAAAGTGAACTACAATTCTATAGAAGAGTAATTTATTAACTCATGTAAGCTGCTGTATGTCAACCTCATATTGAGCAGAGTGGTTTATGCTGGCTTCAAAGTAAGCTATGGTTTAAATTAAATAAAATCATGATTGAAACAAACAGAGTAAGAATATCCCTACACCCTTTCAGCTTGTTTTATCTTCATGTGTTTAAAATCACGCAGTTGCCTCCATTCCTGAATGTGGTGGTTTCCCAAGTACTGAAAACCCTTATAACTTCATTCATGAAATCTGGTTCATTATCTCGTCTTTCCTGTATGTATGTTGGTTGCCAGAAATTACACGTGGAAGTTATCCCTCTATACAGCAAATCAAGGGAAGAAAGTCTGTTGCCTGACATACCAAAACATCAATGTGAGAGATATTTAAAGAAGGGTTTGAGGACAGCAGAGGAACTGAGTTTGGCCTGGAATAATCAGAAGGCTGTTGAAGACCTGCAGGGTGGCATAGTAAAAAAGGTGTAAAATGTTCAGTGGATTCAGAAGAAAAAGAAAGCAGTCAGAAAAGGAGAGCTGGCAGGATGCAGGGAGCAGGAAGACGTGAGGAGGGCAGTGGTGCAACCAGGAGCAGACCCGTGAAGTGTTTTGAAAGTGAGGAAGAGAATCCTGAATTTAATATGTACGGAAATAAGGTAAGAACAACATAGAAAATCTTTGCAGCTGCATTTTTGGATGGAGTGAAAGGATGCCAAAAAGCTGAGAGCAACGGATGCTGTTCATCCAGATTTGGAATTTTATCTACATGATTCCCACACCCTAGCCCATCATCCTTTGATCTTTATCTTTTCAAGTACTCCCTTTTGGTCAAATCTCTCAAGAGTACTCCTGTTGTTGAACTGAAATTACATTCCACTGTCAGATATTGGAAGTAGCTTTCCTTCGCTCAGTCTAACCATTTTGTCATATTATCATTTAAAACATCAGCTAGCAGTTCTTCTCTGAAAATTACATAAAGATGTTCTTTCCACTACTGCGAATCTCTTTATAGGATAATGTGTAGGTTCTTGTATCAGAGCTGCATCTACAGTGCTCAGAGTGACGTTTTCTTTGCACAGCTTTACAGCTGGTGTGAATTTAAGGACTTTCACCTATGGCATATTTTGCTCTTTATTTGAAAATGCTTAGTCTATAGATTTGCACTATGCAGATATCCCCCACTAATATTTGCTGCATAATGCAGAAAATGCAGCAAGGTCCTAAACACAAGGTCCTAAATGTTTTTATAAAAATTGGGATATTTTTAATCACATTAAACTGATATATTGATTTTTCTGTAAGTTTTTCTGACCAAGAATTGAAATCTAGACCTTTTGGATTTGACCTCTCATATATTCATCTGTTCCTAGTAAAATAATAACCTATCGATAACATAATCATGCATGTATTTAATGTTACGCATAGCATACTGCCACTAAAATTAATGAAAGTATTATTACATATATTAATCATAGATGTATTTGAAAGACTTGGGTTTAGTTTGACAAACTTGAAAGAAAAATCCAAATTTAAATTGTAATCCTTTATAGTTACCATTTGGATGGATGGGGGGAATTAATAAAGTATATTTACTTACAACCACATCAACCAGGCTGCCCTTTTTACTCAGACACCTGCAGGAACACACTGTGTAACAGAGTCCCTCCCTCCCATCACATGTATTAAAAAGGAAATCCATGAAAGCAGTTTTGAACTTCCTGGTAGCACCAGAGCACCAGATTTTGAATATTAAATCCTCTATATATAATGGTGACACAGCACATTAATGGAACACACCTGCTGCTAGTCAGTACTGTGTGCATTGGGAGTTAGGCATGTGAGTTATCTGTTTTCACATCTACCCTCATTCTCTCCAGAGGCAACAGTGTTTTCATATCATGTCTAAGGTCCATGTTCACCACTCTTTCTTCCCTCTGAGATCTGCATCACAAAGAATTTTCATGAAACAAAATTTTTGGTCTTAGTTGGGAATCCTCTTTCTCACTCTCTGTACACCCAGTTTAAAGTTCTTATTTCAGCTTTGGTAAGAAAAGAAAAGAGCCTGAAAGACTGGAAAGCTGCTTTGAATACTTCATTTGATTGCTAACTGCTAAAGTACAGAACAGCTTCTAAAGGGTGACAGTCTTGGCACTCTTCCTCAAAGGGTGGAGAACTTCATCAGAGGTTCAGCTTTTATGGATCTATCATCTTTTGATCAGTAGATAAAGAATTCAGCCATAAGGAGACCTTTGAGCTTTAGGAACCTGGAGGATAAATAACAGTGCAGTAAAACTTTAGTATTCAAACAGATGTCTCCCCAACAGAAATAAATACTGTGTTTCAATTTAATCATAGCTTTTGGGATATCTGATATTTTCTCTAACCTTCAGCTTCTAGAGTAATATTCATATATAAGAATCTCAGTTTACATATGAAAAAGAAAAAATATGCCTTATCCCTCGTGGTTAAAATGTTCACTGCAAAGTCTCACATAAAATTGCAGAGGGCAAATAACATGTATAAACATGATCATGCAAATATGTATTTTTAAACAAAACTCGTTATTATTCAGGGGCTAACACATTCCTTTCAAGTGTCTGAGGTCAGCAATACTGTAAATGACACAATCTTTAACCTAGCAACATAGAAGACAAATATAAATCAAGAAGGAGAGGAAATAGTAAGGAGAGGGTGGAGAACCTGGCAAAAAAACCACTGATACCATTATGCACCCTTTCCACAGGTTCTTCTTTGTGGCATAACTGAGTAAGGGAAGCAACTGGAGACATTAGATTTGACAGTAGAAGTGGCTGAGTAACTTTAGCAGAGAAAGGGTGGAGCTTTTGTGGACAGGTTTGCAGAGGACAGTATCTAGGAGGGAATGTTAAAGAACAGAGAACCAGATAAACGGGCTATTGAGGGTGACATTGCTGAGGGAGAAAAGAGAGGATATACATTAATTTAGTTTATTTGTTAGCTTACAGCTCACATTCAAGTACAAATTCCTCATTACTCCATGGCCCATGTATTGGTTTATATGTTAACTCTATCCTGGGAAAGCCAAGTATGTTGCCTGTCAAGACTTAGCTGTACAGACTGCATGGTTGAAGAACTTCAAGCCACTTGCTGCTAAAATCTCTAATCAAATCCTGAGCACAAGCAAGCCTAATTTAAAGACAAGGTAGCTGTATCTTTAGTTACCTTAGACAGAATGACTTTTTAACAGTAGCCTGGTAAAGTGGAAAGCATACAAGAACCGGGGGATCCTCCGTTCATCCCTCTGGAACTCATTCAGGACATCTAGACAAGTGAAATACTGTTAACATCTCCTGATTGCTTTACAGTATCTTAAACAAGAGAAAGTCATGGAAGCAATGAAGTATTACAACACCAGCCAAAACCAGTTCACACTACTCTCGCGCCAGAATTGGTGGAGCTGACTCTGACAGTGCCTGGATTGTGTGCAGGGCCTGGGGGCAGTGCATAATATCCACAGTGCAAGGTGGCGTCTCTGCAGAGCCTGTTTGTTGGCCTTTCCAAGACTCCATGGAGTAATGCTTGGCATATGCAAGCTCTCTTTTTTAAATGCTCTTTAAATATGTTTTTCCAAACTTTCCTATAACAAGTTCAGCAGTCTCTAAAAGTGAAATACAAAGCTCTTGAGCTGCTAAGTCTAGATCTTCGAGGCCTAGCAAATACAGTGCATTTATTTAAGTTCTGTTCCTTTACTGGGTAATCTTCTGAGTTTATTACTGCCGTACCACATGACCCGTATCTTATATTTCTTACACCAGTAATTTCATTCTTCAGAGACTAATCATCTTTCTACCTGTTTGTAACAGAGTACACTCTCAGCTCATCCCCTATTTATTTCTTCCTTAACTACTCATTTCTAAGCACTTAATTTTACCTGTGTTTTCATTCTCTATCTGCTTTTGAACACTTCCAACTAAAATGAAGAGTCAAGTGACAACATTATATTATCTTGTATCTGTGCCTACACATGTAATATCACGGAAAAAATAATCAGGATGTAGTCTACAACATTGATTTCTGCTATGCTATGTATTGAGCATTGATTACAAAAATTCAGCAACAACTCAGGCCAACTAGCAGTATTGAGATCTGCTTACCTTTGTGACAGGTGCAACTTTTCAAGAATATATTCAGTCTCTGCTTCACTGAAAGAAAATTCATTGCCTGAGAACATATTCTTTGCCGGCTTTTAAGATACTGTACAATGGAAAGGGAATATAATTTAGTCTGGAAAATTAAATGCTGTCTTGTCAACATCCTGTTAATTTAGACATGCTTGAATGCACGTGCACACACTTTATATTAGTTCCAAAGTAAGGGGTGCTGTTTCATGTAAAGAAGCCTGGCTCAGAGCTTAAAAAAACAGGTTCTGTACTGAATTTTGCAGTATCCTGTTGGTAATTCTTAGAAAACATTCTGGTGCCTTCTGTTTTCTCTCTGCCTAGTATGAAGATGATACTGCTCTCTTTTCTGCTGCTTTAAGACCTATGGATGAAGCTAATGAGGAATGAGAAGGAAAGGAAGAACAAAAAAAAAAGACTAGTAATAGTCATTATGTTAACATTTCAAGCTTCCTTAACAGCTTAGTGTTACCAAATCATGAAAATAAGTTGCAGATGGATAGACTGCTCTTCGATAGACTTCACAAACAATTCCATGAGAAGACAGTCTGATTTCCCCTAAAATTTCCCTTCACCTCACAAAACACCACAAACTTATATATTTCATCTGTACTGTTTAGGCTTTCATATCTAACTTGGCCAAATTTGCATAAAATCATCCTTGTGTTCTGCAGACTGAAATGTCATCAAATTTAGGTCTGGCATGCAGCCCTGGCTTTATCCTATGACAAATGTGGTTTTGGATAAAGCTTAATCCCGAGTTCAGATGTAGATCTCATGAAGTATGGATTCAATGAACATTCTCAAGACTAGCCAGAAATAGAAATATGAAATGTGGTTTAGGGTATCTCTGCTCTCGCTTGGTCTTAGTGCCAGTTTGGCTTTTAATAAGTATCAGAACAGCTTCCACAAATGCTTAGTTATATATAGCCCTAGAGGGGGTATATAAAACACTAGGGATATTCTTTATTCTGAAATTATCTAACTCTGCCTCCAGCTATGTGCTGTACATTAGATAGAATCATCTGGCCAAACATAGCTGCCTACAGAAGGAGTCATTTAGATATTGTTTACAGTCAATGAAATGAAGTAGGTGCTTGTAGGGCATGGTTCATCTCACTCAGAAGAAGATATCTAAAACAGATCAGATAAAATGCACACTAGAAGTGCCAGAACATGATTCCAAGCTGAATCTGCATAGACAAGAATTTAATTTAGGAGCAGAGGGTGACAGAGAGAGAAAGAGGCAGCTCCAGAGTGCAATACATCTGGCTAATTTTACATGTATATTTTAGGATAACAGTTGAATCCTTCCTGGAGATCCCCACTTCCCTTCTTTAATTAAGAAGACATCCTGGGATGTCAGTCTTGGGTAATAATATTCCTGTGTGGAATTCTAAGATAGTAGGATAAATCCCACTCTGGGACCAGTTATGCCAAATTTGCAGGCCTTATAGACCTTTAGATTGAGCAAACTGTTCATGGAAATTTTGTTGGAGCAGGTGAGATGTATTGGTAATAAAAAATCAAGAAACAGTAAAAACTGTGCTATTTTAGGAGTACATTCTAAATGTTGTCTACTTAGGTACCTCTTATTAAAGTTTTAGTTGCACCCTGTTGTGAAATGTATTTATTTCTTCTTATGCTACTTCTGTGTCTTATCAAATAATGAATCATACTCAGATCCTCTAGTTACTTCACACTTCAGCCTAAAATAGCTTTGCAATGGAAACTAATCTAAGCACTTCATCTAGGTCATACCCAAAAAGCATCATGGTTACATCTGTGTGAGTGCAGCACCATAGTAAGGCATGTAATCAGCACTTCCAGAGTTAGTGGGGTGGTCTGTGTGCAAAATTCTGGTAGTGTGCAGTATACATCTGCCTCTAGTCTGTTTTTGGATCTAGTCCTTAATTCTTCCCCAGCCTGACTTAATGCCATAAACTCCCAACAATTCCAGTTAATTTAGGTAGCACGTCACTGGAATATTATGAATTCAAAAGGCTCATTTGACGTATAGTTTCAAAAAGGGATTATTTCACACATAGAAAAGACAAAGCATAGCTTATCTGCTGAACAATAAAGTTAAATCTTGTACTTTGACAGTAATTTTCCTCTAGAACACCCCAGAAAACACTAATTATCAAAACTTCTTGACAAATAATGAAAGCTCCCATGTCTTTACATTGCTATTTTGCCCCTTGTATAACACAAGATCTCCAGGAAAGAAGTCCCACAGCACTGAGAAACTGCAGAACTTTAAGGAAAAAGAATCAGCCAAGTAAAAGCATGAACATTTTCAGGAAGGCAGTAAAACTTCTATTCCAGAATGGCAAAAAAAGGAAAATCACACACTATGTACTGCTTTTGATGGTGAAATAATCTTCACTTTGCAGAGGAAATGAAGGAGGAAGAAAAGCCTTAAGCAGCAAATCCATCCTCAGGCAAAAGGAATTCTTCCACTTCTGGCAGTAGCTTTTTAGAAGTCTGGCATATTTTGAGAGTTTTGGGGTTTTTTTTTTTGTTTTTAATGCATTAGTTAATGAGATTTCCTTTTTTCCCGACTACTTGTTGAAGTAATTTATTTTCTGAATGTACACAGCTTTAAACATTGTAAAGAATAGGAAGGGAAAGGAAATAAAGAATGATTTATTTTTTTTAAGGAGTGAGTGACAAGTGAATTAGAATTGATCTATACAAAAAAAAGGAAGTCAACTTTTAAATACTAGAGATTTATACGGGTATGATTAGGAGCTTCTGACTAATTTACTTTAACTAAGAGCTAAGTTAGGTACCTCTCTCTACTGAATTTATAGAATATTTGATGTATCCCTGTTATTAGTTAAGCTCCAACCATAGAATTGCCTTCATCATATAACACAGGAGGTCTAACACGACGCCTACATTTTACAGTTTATTATATATCCTCACATTTGTGTTGTTTAGCAGTTGACTGTATCTAAGAAAGCAGCAGTAACAGTCCATTTAACACTGTAACTATGCTTTAAGAATTAAGTATAATTACAACCTGAACTAATACATCCAATACCACCCGACTGGCATCAGAGGTTGTTGAGAGTACATGGCTTTTTCCGTATCTGAGCAGGGTATGGCATGGATGAATATTATTTGAAAGTCTTTTGAAACTGAGTTTCACACAAATAAAAGAAATGCTATGCTACTTTACAAAACTAGTTTATTATTGATATATTAATTTGAATGGTGGAAATATGAAATTTTTGTACATTTGAGCAAATATACATAATATGACTAATTTTCAGACTTGCTTTACATTGAAAAAGTAGAAAGACTAGCTCTGTAGTGTAACAGCAGATTATGCTTGTGTGCATCTCTGAAATTCATCCTGACAGATTAAAAAATGGAAGAAAGTTGAAAGCTAGCAAAGCCCCCAGAAGAATCTGGCAAAAAACTAACAGAAGAGATTTTGGTTTAGCAATGTATTCATCTTTTAAAGATAGTCATACCTATTCAGTTCTGCTCAATATGAACTGTGATTGTTTGTTTTCTATAAAAATTGGTTATGGAGTTTAAGAAATTATAAAAAATGAAATATAGAATTTGAAGTTCCATATCCTTTGTAAAGAAATTACATAGTTAACATTTTCAGACACTGCAAAATGTGTAGCACTATGTAATATCTTTTATAATAAGACTGTTAGTTGTTATACTTACCTTTAAAATAATAACTGAAGTTACACATTATTTAAAATTATTCCTGTGATGTCAATACAAATATTCTTCTGATTTCAATATGTTGTACAGCATGCTCAGCAAACAAGGAAGAACACCAGGTAGAAAACCTCCTTGTAGCATATTAAGCACCCAGCTCCAGAAAAAAAAAAAAGAAAAAAGAAAAATTTCAAAGACTTATCAAATGCTACAGAAATTTACATTTGTCAGAAGACTTGGTCAAATGTTAGACATTCTTTTGGTCTAGAAGTAAGAAAAGTGAATAATGACATGATTTTTGAGTAGTTTCGTGAGAATCCAATTTGAAGTAAGATTTAGAAAAATAGACGGTAAAGCTGATGGAGAGCAAAAATGAATATAGGTAAGTGCTGGGTCCTGGGTATAAACCTGTTGATCTTACACAGAGTGGAGAGGACTACCACTTGGAGCTTGAAACCATTCTTCCACTCTTGTCTCTGTCATTAAAAACCGACTTCATTCATGACTGTTTTTTATATTTTGACCAAAGGAAAAGTAATAATAGATATTTCAAGTAACTGGTAATGATTCCGTCAACCATTTAATAACAGGTTACCCTCAATCTTTCCTATGGTACTTTTTTATCTTGAATAGTAATTTAGATCCATACTAAAATGAGGGAAATAAGAAGTAAGGCTATAGACTTGCTAATGCAAGTGATACTCAGGATGGATAAGTAAGCTTTGAAGGGTCACTTGTGATCTCACAGCTTATCTAAGCATATCTAGCATATCTAAGACATCAGTTGAGTCCATTATTTGGATCCAAAGTTTAGAGAAGAAAGATACCATTCTGGAAAAGCAGGTAGAAGCCTAGAGTAGCTAAATTAGAGGTTTTTGTTTAGGTGACTCATTTCAACTGATAGCTTTTAAGTTTTCCTCTACAGTAACAGATAAGTGTTCACATAAAGTAGAAGAGTAGAGATGGAGAAATTCACTGCAGCATGGTCTGTGTTGTAGCATAGAGTCACAGAATGGTAGAGGTTGGAAGAGACATCTGGAGGTCTTCTGGTCCAACCCACCCTGCTCAAGCAGGGCCACATAGACCCCTGATGATATGATAACAAGGCAAACTCAACAGTGAAATGCAGAAGAAGGAAAGAAATTATGCTGGGGTATGTTTTTTGTTGGACCTGACATCAATTTTATTTTCCATTTTGATTAAAAAATGTAGGGAAACATCTTGGGCAGGGGCCAACTATAACTGATGTCTTTTTCCTGCTGAGTTTGAATCTGATGAGTCAAGTGAAACATTCATGAGTTTTTATGGAGATCCCATTTAATCCTTCTGATGGTCCCATTGACTTGACAGGTTTCCTTCCCTTCTCTCAGACCACGATTGCACATTCACAATTTTTCAATCTACTCTTGGGGTGGATCCCAGAGTAGCAGCCTGTATTACCCACTTGATTTAACACAACAAGTCTCTTTATCCTTTAAAACCATTAGCTCAGTGACTCAAAGAAGCCTTTTCAGAATTAGGGTGCACCCACTAAAGAGACAGCAAACAGAATAATGGTAAGAAACATTTACACATCAGTTTCTGCTTGCCTAAATCTTAAATGTTTCTTATATGTCTGGTTCCACTCACTTTTGCCTTCATCTGCAAGGGGGAAGTAGATTATGAGACTGAAACCAAATGTCCAACCTTCATTTAATGTGTCTGTCAGTATTTCTCATACTGCAGCCTCTGGCAAGATGTTAAAACTTGCTTATTTCTTCTTCGTTCATAAGGTATACTTTGGGTTTTAGCTCCCCTATTGTTTGTAAGCTATATGGTAAACAAACTCTTTCAACCTAACGAAATCTGGTTAGGCTTGTTTTCAATTAAAATATTTCTCATTTCATAAAAAAACATAAGCATTCAGAGGAATTCCCTTAAAATTTCAGGTCTTTGCCATAGATTATTGTGCCATTGGATTATTTGTAGCAGCCTCCTATTATTTAAATGATACAGTATTACACAGGTTAATCATCACTGAATTTGTGGCAAAATCAAAAAAATAATAAAACCAAACCCTATTACAAAAAAAACACTCTGCCTCCTTGACTTTGAACATTATTGTCGTGCTATGAAGAATAAGTGACTTTTATTTTTCAGTGAGAAGTGTAGTAAATGCAGTGCTGCATGGTGGGTTGCTATAGAAATGTGCTTTCTGAACACACCAGTGATTTTAGCCTGTCATCTTACGTAACAAGGGATTTTATATACTTCTATCGATTTTAAGGACTAAAATCAAATATCATTGAAGGACTCTGTTTTTCTATTTTTTCCTGATGAAACCACGTCCTTTGATTAAACACAATCTTGTTTCCCTGTCATAGTTTATACTCTTTGAAAACTATAGGCAATATACTACTAATGAAGAGACAATTCAGCTGCAATATGAGCATTCTCTATTTAAAATTACAGATGCTTACTTTCTACATTAGTTATGTTGATACGGCATTTAAAGACCAAAAAAACAAAGAATTTATATGAATGTAAAAAAAAAATTCTCTTGAGATTCCAGAATTTGTTCTAATGGTTGATATCTTGATGCAGAATATCATGGCAAAAAAGAGCAGACAATTGACTTCAGCAATTTCAAATATTATTGTTCATAATTCAATATTTTAAGATCAGTAAATGCAATAATTTTTTTCTCAAAGAGAATAATGCTTCACTGAAAATAATCCTATATTCTGAAAAGTCATGGCTGTGGGTTTGCTTTTTGCTATTACTTTCTTAATTTCAAAGAAAAAAATAAATTAAATAAAACAAAAAGTACAAAATACTCAGTAGAAAAGTTTTAGGAAGTTTCATGTGTATTTTCAACATTAAGCTATTTCTTGAATTTCCAAAGTAAGACATTAATATTTTTCTTCCTTCTTCATTAAACATACAGCTGATTGTCAATTTTCCTCTTTGTGTTTCTAGTTCTAACAATCAACACAATTTCACAGAATCACAGAATGTTAGGGGTTGGAAGGGACCTCTATGGGTCATCTAGTACAACCCTCCTGCCGAACCAGAGTCACCTACAGCAGGCTGCACAGGACCTTGTCCAGCCGGGTCTTGAATATCTCCAGAGAAGGAGACTCCACAACCTCCCTGGGCAACCTGTTCCAGGGCTCCGTCACCCTCAGAGGGAAGAAGTTCTTCCTCATTTCAGACAGAACTTCCTGTGCTTCAGTCAGTGTTCATTGCCCCTTGTCCTATCACTGGGCACCACTGAAAAGAGCTTGGCCCCATCCTCCTGACACCCACCCTTCAGATATTTGTAAGCATTTATAGGGTCCCCTCGCAGCCTTCTCTTCTCCAGGTTAAACAAGCTCATCTCCTTCAGCCTTTCCTCATAGGAGAGATGTTCCAGTCCCCTCACCATCCTTGTAGCCCTCCGCTGGACTCTCTCCAGTAGTTCCTTGTCTTTCTTGAACTGGGGAGCCCAGAACTGGATGCAGTACTCCAGATGGGGCCTCACTAGGGCAGAGTAGAGAACGAGGAGAACTTGTCTCGACCTGCTGGCCACACTCCTCTTAATGCACCCCAGGATATCATTGGCCTTCTTGGCAGCCAGGGCACACTGCTGGCTCATGGTTAACCTGTCGTCCACCAGGACACCCAGGTCCCTCTCTACAGAGCTGTTCTCCAGCAGGTCCACCCCAAGCCTGTACTGATGCATGGGGTTGTTCCTCCCCAGGTGCAGGACGCTGTATTTGCCCTTGTTAAATTTCATCAGGTTCCTCTCTGCCCAACTTTCCAGCCTGTCCAGGTCTCGCTGAATGGCAGCACAGCCTTCCAGTATATCTGCCACTCCTCCCAGATTTGTGTCATCAGCAAACTTTCTGAGGGTACATTCTAACTCTTCATCCAGGTCGTTGATGAAGAAGTTAAACAAGACTGGGCCCAGTACTGACCCCTGGGGGACACCACTAGTTACCAGCCTCCAACTAGACTCAGCGCCGCTCATGACAACCCTCTGAGTTCTGCCATTCAGCCAGTTCTCTATCCACTTCACCGACCACTCATCCAGCCCACACTTCCTCAGCTTCCCTAGGAGGATATCATGGGAGACTGTGTCGAAAGCCTTGCTGAAGT
>Ga0065711_1030161_pt1 | contig 33483 bp, 13 predicted proteins | sample Hoacrofraction12_FD_59098 | JGI IMG/M metagenome (GOLD analysis project Ga0065711, IMG submission 59098) | Hoatzin crop microbial communities from Cojedes, Venezuela - Epithelial fraction 12 v2 (version 2) | ecosystem: Host-associated > Birds > Digestive system > Esophagus > Crop | place...
CTGGTGCATGAGGTTGTTCCTCCCCAGGTGCAGGACCCTGCATTTGCCTTTGTTGAACCTCATCAGGTTCCTCTCTGCCCAGCTTTCCAGCCTATCCAGGTCACGCTGAATGGCAGCACAGCCTTCTGGTTTGTCTACCACACCTCCCAGTTTGGTGTCATCAGCAAACTTGCTGAGGGTACATTCTAACTCTTCATCCAGGTGGTTGATGAAGAAGTTAAACAAGACTGGGCCCAGTACTGACCCCTGAGGGACACCACTTGTCACCAGCCTCCAACTAGACTCAGAGCCGCTGATGACGACCCTCTGAGTTCTGCCATTCAGCCAGTTCTCAATCCACTTCACTGACCACTCTCCAGCCCACACTTCCTGAGCTTCCCTAGGAGGATATCATGGGAGACTGTGTCGATAGCCTTGCTGAAGTCCAGGTAGACAACATCCACGGCTCTCCCCTTGTCTACCCAGCCAGTCATTGGTAGATTTCACAGTATCCAGGCCTGATCAGAAATTGGAGGTCAAATCACCAGGTACAGTTTTAGTCATCCACGAATATCTTACTATTCTTGTTTGCTTGTGAATTTGAAGTAAAGAATCACCAGCAAGCTTGAAACAAAACAGGGAAGTTATTACTCTAATTAGCTGTTAATGCAAAAGTAGGTTCGGGTAAGGGTTTAACTGTGTATTAATTTGTTAGTGTGCTGACATCAATTGGATTAGTGTGTTTTCTGTTCCCCTTTTTTGCAGAGGAATCTTACTTGAAATTATTCAGCCCACTGTTTTGAATTTGTGGGGAAAAGAAGAAATGTAGCTGGTATTGCTTTTGACTCGCATTAGCATCTTATAGGTTGCAACTGTTGCTGCCTTCACCAAGCTGTTAACATCTTTGGGACTGCCTAGTGAAAAAAGTTCTTGCAGCATCCAGGCAGTTAAGCAAAGTTGTGGTCTTCCGTCTAGCATGGTACTCTGCTTGTGTTCTCGGAGTTTAGCTTCTAGCTTCGAAAGGAGGGACAGTATTTACCAAATCGTTCTGCTGCATGCAAACCTACAAACCTTTCTTGGGTGGGTTGGGGAACGATGTCATAATTTTGATATTTTATTGTCCCAAAACCCAAGTTCTTTTGCATGCCTGTGAGGGGTTTTAGATTTGAATGGATTCTCTTCATTCCAGTTGGCATGTGCAGTTGCAGCTGTATGCATCTTAAAGAGTTCATAACGGCACAAGGTCTAATTTGAAGGAAGTGGGTTTGCATGTTCAGTGCAACAGGAAAAATGCCAGCCGCAAATGTTACTGGAATTTCATAATTGTTTTTAAAAGGTAGAAATAACATAAAAATGTTTCAGCTGCAAAGAGGCCCCCTGAAAGAGCTATAGAATTGAGAGGGTTTTTTTTCATTGTGGGCTTCTGAATTTGCTCAGTAGGATGGAGAATGAAGCCAGGAGTTTTATAAGGGCTGTTACAAATTAAATATCCATTGCTGCTAAAATGTAGACAGTTCTACTGTGGAAGATGACGTCAAATATCATGTAACAGCTCTGATTCAGCTTTAATTCAAGAAAGGAAGGGAAGAAGCGTATTTGTAAATGACCACTGAGATTTTTGGAGGTCAGTACACGGTTGGCCAAATCACATGCTGTAGTCACCATGATAGCGTAACAGTAACTGCATGCACTCCGATTACGTTGTTACCATAGCCTGTTCTGCCACAGCCTCGCTCTCTTTCATGAACACACTGATCATAGTCCTAGAATTGCCAAAATATTGATGCCGCAAATGTGGGCAATATCGCTGCCTTTTTGGCAACGGGCAGAAAGTTAGCCTCATTTAGTTCCATGTTTTGGTATACTAGAACAAATGAAAGTTCTCCCAATTTATTATATTACAATATTTTGCTACTTAGGATAATTTCAGATTAAGGGAAACTTGCTTCCTAAATCATCATTGCCAGTGAAAGCAGTGCAAATATAATTGCCAGTTCTCATTGTAATGAAAGTTTATAATATTTCTCTCGCTGGTCACACTTTGACTTATTTCAGGCATATTAAAGTTAAACAGAGCAGATGGAGCAGCATGAAAATGATGTGAAAATGCAGGACTTTTTTTGTGGTTTTTGGCATAGCTCTCATGGAGCTTATTTTCCTGAATGAACTGAAAAGGCTATCCAAACTTCAAGATTTTTGCCGCAAGTGTGATAAATGTCAAGTTTCCATCTCGGCAGACTTGCTCAGTGGTGGGGTTTTTTTTGCAATTTCTCCCTGGCTGGGTGACTCCGCCAGTAGCACAGCGGTGTTTTACAGGGAGTGCTGAATCCAGCAGGGCTGTGTAGAGAGAATCACTTATGAGCCCAGCTGTCTGTGTGTGCTTAGGCTGGGGGTGTTGGTACCCAGTTGGAGCAAATTTTCCCGACTCTGGTGGTACTTGAAGTGCCTGTTACAGAGGTGGCTGAGCACCATCTCGTGGTGCAGCTGGAGATTTTCTAGTTTCTTCTCAGTTCACGTACTGAGCAGCCTAAACACACCTCCAAAGTCATATGATAATTTTCAGTTTGTTGTGGTGTTGTTTTCCCACCTGCAAAAAGGCTGGAGGTGCATTCAGGGTGCTTTGTGGGAAGTAGTAAAAAGGAAGATTGAGTTCATTAATGGAGCTGGGTGAAAAAGAACTCAAATGCAAACAGGTTCTTGACAGTAGCGCTGAGCTACCACATAAGTTGTGCTCTATAGGAAGCAAGAAACTTTTGCAAAGGGTGGACTGTACCATAGGCCAGTGCTAATCAGCACAGAAAACAACCGCATGCTCTGTTTCCTGGAAGTTACTCCTTTTGTCTCTGATGAAACAGCTGATGCTGTAGAGCTGAAGTTTTGTGGCTTAAATGCTATGAACAACCCAAATGGAGACTGAGGGGACTCCTCAGCCTCTGTCAGGCTGTAGCAGACACTAGTGTTCTATATCTGACAGCTGCAGCAGATCAGGCAATCCTAACTTCAGTATTCATTTCCAGGGCTGAAATCCACATAAAGTATGGTTCAGGAAACCCAGTGATAAAGCCAAGATCAGGCTTGAAGTAAAAAGAAAAATGTGCTTATATAAGTGTGTCCAAAACATCCTTATTAAAATATATCATATGGAATATCTACAGAAATATCCAAGGGCTGGAGCACCTCTCCTATGAGGAAAGGCTGAGAGAGTTGGGGCTGTTCAGCCTGGAGAAGAGGAGGCTGCGGGGAGACCTTATAGCAGCCTTCCAGTACCTGAAGGGGGCCTATAGGAAGGATGGGGAAAATATTTTCAGCAGGGCTTGTTGTGGTGGGACAAGGAGCAATGGCTTTAAACTAAGGGAGGGTAGATTAGACTAGATATAAGGAAGAAATTTTTTACCGTGAGGGTGGTGAAACACTGGAGCAGATTGCCCAGAGAGGTAGTGGAGGCCCCATCCCTGGAAACATTCAAGGCCAGGTTTGACAAGGCTCTGAGCAACCTGGTCTAGCGGAAGATGTCCCTGCTCACTGCAGGGAAGTTGGGCTAGATGACCTCTAAAGTTTCCTTCCAACCCAAAGCATTCTATGATTCTAAATGTTTAACACCTCCCAAGATCAGAAGTTTCACAGAATATATATAGAACTGATGTATTTTCTAATAATTCATATGAATATGTTGATAATCCCTCATAACAGGACCAGCCTAGAGTGGATATGGGGCAGCTGACAGGTAGGTAGTCTAAGAAGGTAGGCAAAAATATTTATTAAACCCAGCTATTGGAAAAAACACCAGTGATATTTGCATAGCTGATGTTCAGTCACTCCTGACTAGTTAGACGTGAATTCAGAAAGGGGTTTCCGTGGTGAAGTACTGAAATGCCTTGGTTTCAGGTAAAATCCTTTAAAGGTCATTAGCCCAGACTTGACTGTAACGAACTGTAGCAGCCACATCTGAATACAGAGATTGTGAAAATTGAGGGCAGCACTTGGAAGACATGATGTCTCTTTAAAGCCAAATCCTCAACTGAAGCAGCTGGAACCTGTTTAAGAATTCTGAGTAGAAGTAATTAAGCAAATAGAGATGCAGTCTGTTTTAAGCTAATATTAGAAATGCATTTGATGTTAATTTTATAACAAAAAAAATTACTTTAAATCTCTAAAAAATCTTGTGCTGTGCTTCACCATGAATCCAGTCTGATATTTTTTGAGATGAGTCAAGGTAAACCTGAGAAATCACTGTGTTTCACAACCACACAAAGAGTGACTCTGGCAAGGGAGGTGTTTGGAAACAGGATAGAGGAACTTTGGCTCTGAGACTCATTTAAGGAGCCAAAGGGCTGGAGAATGTTTCCTACCAAATTGCAAAGTGTGAGTGCGGAGGGCAGGTTGTGGGAAGGCATTCCTCTGAAAGGCTGTCAGCTACTTTCCTTGCTATGGGAAACAGAAAAGTAAAAGACACTTTCCTGTTTCAGGTGAACTTTGATGCATAATAAGGAAATATTTCTTCCTTATTTTGAGAGGTATTTTTCTGCGTTGCCCTGCTGGGCAGCTCCTTTTGTCCAGTTCACTGGAGTTTAAATACAAATCTGTTCTTCTTCCTTGCACCTTTTTTTACAGTTTTCAAATGTTGTCAATTATTTCTGTGTTATATGGGGAAAAGAGCCTAGTTTTCTGTCTTCTTGATTGCTGAAATTATGGTTATTTTTCTACTTTAGCTCTTATTTGCAGAGATACTGAGCCTAGTCAGTCCCTGTCAACTTTCACAGGATTTTAGATGCTTAGCATTTGTGAAAAATCAAATCTTAAGGCCCTTGTCCTTAAGAGATCCACTGCCAAATACCAAGGGGAAATTTTCAGAACTGAAAATACAACAAGTGAAAGGTACTGTACCATTTTTTCCTGTTGTGACATAAATGAAGTAAATGTGAGTTCTTTGGACAGATATGTCTTCAGGTGGGCAGGGTTATTGCCAGTCTTGGTGATCACTTCTGAGTCACACAGTGTGCCGAGTGGATCAGGTTTTCCCATGGGATTTAATCACCACGAACGGAAAAATTTATTAGTCTGAGAAGACTGAGGCTCTCAGTTACTTTGCTTTGAATACAAAGAAGTGTATTTTAATTTGTCATTGATTTATCTCTGGGGATAGGCATCATGTTTAGACTCAAAGGCCAAATATGAACATGTTTTCATTTAAGGTTTCTGCTTTCACTTCTTATTGCGCCAGAAATGTAACAGAAACATCACTTTCCTGAGAGCTTTGGGAGTACAGAAGAACTTAGAGATGCTTATAGAACTATAGATGCTTACAGAACTGCCGTTAGGATAAGCTAAAGGAGGGGGTGTATATTAAAATATTTTAACCTGCTTCTCTTTTTTTTTGTGGGGGAATGGTAATTTCATCTGCAACTGGTAATGCATTGCTTTGTTTTGGCATCTCTTTTTGGTCACAGCACTGAAAGGATATTTGATTCTGTTTCATAGTGGGATGAGATTTGAGTGTAAAATTAAAAATCCTTACTTAGTCCTTAAGCATATTTTTATCTTTGGAAGTATTCTTCTTATACTGATGTTTTAATCCTTACAAGACTGCAATAGTTGTGGCATTACTATCCCCGTGGAATTACTGAAGGACAGAGTGTGAAGTCATTTTATGCAGAAGCAGTAGCAGTGACATTATGGGCTTTCAGCCCTGCCCTAACACAGCACCATTATCTGAGCACTTCTGACGGTGAGGGAAAGCTTTGTTGCAGCTGTTCACCCCTGGTTCTACTCTATGATTTTTAGCAGAGAGGGAAGTATGAGCTAAGGGAAAGATTTTGTATTCTTACTCACTGTGTTACCTCACTGCACTAATAGTATACAGAGGGATCCAACTTCTAGTTGTGTAAGAACGGTCTGTGAGTGATTTTATTGCCAATGCATTTTTTGGAAATTTGCAGACTGCATACTGATTGAAAGTTCTTAGCTGCTTTTCAGACTACAGGTACACTTGAAATTGATCTGTTAGGGGTAAAACAAAATCCACAAACTGTGAACGCTATTAATTGTATCAGTACTGACAAAAACTCCTCACATTCTGCCTCGGGTGACAATAGTTCCAGTTTTTTTGCTTCCAGGTAGCAGCAGGTCTTCTGAAGCTGCAGTAGGTCCCGTGTAAAACTTGGACAGATTTTAGAAAGGCAGAGAAGAAGAAAATCTAGGAAGAGATTTCCCAAGGACATTGAAACCACATCTCAAGATCAGCTTTTTCTGAAGAAAATGATTTGAAGTACTAACAAACTCGGTAGCATACAGTTTCCACGGCTACAAATACAGAGGTGAAACAAACCCAAACCCTGTTTCCTAAGCATTGAAGTCTGTAGGGACGTTTGAGTCGGTTCTTACTGTTGTGGAATGAAGAAGATCTCACAATGAAAAATCAGGTGGTGATTGCAGTGTTGTGCATTGCTCTGCTTGCTGTTGGTTTAAGAATACTACAAGTGAAGAGGCCATAAGGAGCCATTGTGTTGTGGCAGTATGGCTCAGTGGGAGCTGTTACTCCATAGAGATAGTTGGTTCTAAATCTCTTTAGTCACCAGTCTACTGTCTCAATTCTGTTCCTGTTTCAGTGGCCCACACTTCAAACGTTTTTTTTTCAAGCACTGAGAATTCTGTCTATAGTTTCTAGGATCTCCACAGTGGCTAGAGATGATGTTTAGCATCCCAGATAGTGCTCCCCAATCCTAACTTTTTTCCGCAACATTCCACTGTGACTAGACCTTGTATGTTCACAGGCAAGAGAGTCCAGAATATTTGTACTTGAAAAGGATGAGGCAGTATGGGTAGGTGAACCAACTCACATCCAGAATCTGATTACTACCTGATATCTATTCCAACATCAGAGAAGTACCAATATGTTGGTATAGTGGACAGGTAGTCTACCCTGGCTTTGATAAAAAAAAAAATCTTCTTGGTGCCCTCAGACCAAAGGGTATTACTACTTCTGTTTTGATATTAAGTGCCTCTTTTCTGAACACAGAAAATTCTGGTTTCAGCTCTCGCTGATACAAATAGTATCCATGTATAAACAGGGATGAATTTTTACAGGACAGCTTGGAGACAGAATGTGCTCTGAAGATTTTATTATCCAGATGACTACAAGGATAAAGGACATAGAGGGAGGGTATGGGCATTCACATTTAGTTTAATGATTAAATTTAGTCAGTATTTAGTCTGTTGAGACTAGTTTTTCCTCAGTCAGTGAAGAGGACTAAGCTCTTCTGGAGAATGGTTTGGAGCTGCAAGCTAAGTCAGCCTCCTCTGGTGGGCAATTCAGAGCCACCTGCACCTCCTGGCTGATCATCAGGAGCATTGCTGTGACATTTCTCATCAAGGCTTTGGATAGACTTCTCAAATCAACATCACCACAACAGTCTCCAGATAATAATAATCTCTGCATAACTCTGCAATAGCAAGACTTTGAGCAAGTCATCTATTTACCTGTGTTTCAGCTTTCCAGTAATGTGTAGCTAATAAGTCACCTGCTTGCCAGAAGGCTTTAGGATCTGAAGTCATGAATGTCTGTAATGACTTTAATATCATCAGTACAAAGGTATTGTGCAAACATATTCAGTGCATATGAAAGAATAATGAATTCCTGTTTATTACCCACAGCATTATGATAATAAACTGCTGTAAGATGCAGTGTTTTCCAAAATGTTAAAGGCCGTATTGTCCTGCTTGTGCAATTTAGTGGAATCACGGCAGGCAAATTTTTCCCTTTTATGTGTGGCAATTAATTTCTTGAAAGAAATCAACATTCATGGGCTATGTGTAATTTTAGATGTAGTTATTTAGATACAGATACCATCAATTCAATAAAAAATGCCACACTTAGAAACAGTAAAAAAAAAAAAAGATAGCTTAAACTGAAATAAAGAAAATGAACTTAAATGAGCAGGAAGATATGGACATATTTACAAGAATAAGTGTGCGATGTTCTATCCATAAATGATCAAATCTTACCATGATATACTTGAAAGTTTTATTAGCAGTTTTCTCTCTCCTCTCCTTTGAATTGCCTACATTTGTGGATAGTTTCCATAATAGCACATTGGAAGAGAACTGTGTTTCTTACACCAGTGCCTATGTCTTCAGAAACAGTGAGAAATGATGGACCTGCTCCTTAAAAATGAAACAAAGCTCAGTCTCCTACACCAATGGCAACTGGATTGCTGTAAACGTGGTTAGTATGTACAGTTTTATAGGCTTGGGATTTATGTACTGTACTTCAGATTCAGTCATAATTTCCATAAAAATGACAGAATAATTAGGACAGAATAATGAGGTTATTAATAAATGATATTGCTTTTGCACATGATTACATATCTCACTCTTCTTGATGGCTGAAATCTCTGCAAACTCGGTAACAGGTTACCTGGTTTATGATATTCTCCATATATGATGTCTTGCTTCTTTCATTACTACACGTCAGAACTAGATAGCTTCCTTATTTACATGGCAAACTCTGATCCCGCTCTGAACATTCTAATGTGTTTTTTCACCCCTGTGTTCAAATGAGCATTTTGCTGCTGCTGAAGTAATATTTCGCTTAAGCTGTTTGAGTCTACAAAAACTAAGGCTTGCTTACTTGTGTTTCTCTATAATATTTAAAGCATGTTTTGATGGTGATCATACTGGTTTTAATATGCTCCCTTTCTATAATAATGATCTTGCTTTTGATAAAGTAGGCTCTATGTGATAGATCAAAATAAGTTTAAGCAAATGTGGGAGTCTTCTCATGTGTGTTAGTGTTCTGACCCAGGTTTGAAAAATGACATCAGAATAGCAAAAATAAAATTGAATTATGCTTGTAAGAATTTCAGTGGGCTTAATTGCTGTAAGAAGAAATACTAAAGCGAAAATCTGCTTGTGTCCTAAAAAACAAGTAACTCTGTAAGTAAAAGCTAAGTGTTGATGCTGACCCTGTGCCATAGCAGTATGATCTGTTTACCCCATGAAATAGTCTGCTGAGTTTTACATCAGTGTTTTTTTCCCTTTGGCCAGCACATTGGGAAATGTCATTTCAGCTGTGACTGAACACTTATTCAGCTGGTTTTCTTCTTCTCACTCAGTGAAATGTCTAGAGTTGTGGCTCCTGTTGTTTTCCTCAGCAAGTGGCAGGAGATCAGTGAAACACCATTGACATTAAACTTCACAGCTTTGATGAGGTTTTTGTCTTGGAATTTGAGATGACACTGAAGTGGATTCTTCCTGACATTTTTTTTTTCAATTATGTAATTATGGCATAAATATCTTCATGTTATGCATGAATGTTCTTATGTTTATCAATTCTAAAGATACAATCAGAATGTTACTGGTTTTAACTGTATGTCACTCCTAGCATTTCATTCCATGTAGGGAGACATTTAGAGAGAGATAGACATACACATGTATGTATATATAGGGCCTGGTGCCACTTGTGTAATGGGAATCTGATCCTGCTTCTTACTGCAGCAAAAAGGCAATATTCCTTCTGAATTTGAATCAGGAACACAAAGACAAGTATTATCAGGAAAAGAACTGTGATGTACATCCTGTATAAAAGAATGAAATGTGTTCCTGGATGAGGTTTGAAAGACGTGGTATCTTAGCTAGGTGAAAAAGGCATGGAGGAAGTGCAGAGGAAAAATACCTCATATCAGAAGAGACTAAATTGCGTGTGAGGAGACAGAAAGAGATTGAAAAGAGGCCAGTTTTAAATAACAAGTGAGGGTGAAAGATCAAAATAAAGAAAGAAATTGTAGTTTTGACAAGGATGATTCTAAATGTCTAAAAGGAGAGAGCAATCATTTTTTCACTGGATCTTGAAAAAACTAGGGAATCGTCAGATGTATCTGTGAGAGGAGGGTGAGCTGGTTGTGAGACTAGAACACTAATATTTTTTTTAAAAGTGAAGAAATCTCAAGTCACAAAAGAGAGAGAATAGGGACTTGCACTTCTTATTTAGATTTATAATACATAGCACGTGGCAAATTGGCTTCCAAATTTGCTCAGCTCAGTCTCAATCTGTTTGTTTTGGAGTCCTCTCGTACTTTAATTGTTCTCTGCTCTTCTGTAAAGAACCTCAAACAATAGCAGAACTCTGGCAGCTGCTGCTTTGATCTGAACATACAAAGCCACATCGGTAAGGCAGCAGGCAGGTTTGGAATATAAAAGAGGAAATCATACTCAGAAACACAGCATGTGTGTGCATGCAATTTTTGGTATAGATTGGAGCCATTTTTCTTTACCTTCTGACTCCTGGGAGAGATTCAGTCTCTAGAATTGCTCTGCTGCGACTGCTGAACACTCTTTTGTGTAGTGTGTGCATGTATACTGACTGCATCTATCAGCTGGCATATTTGCCTTAGAGGTTCTGCGTGTCTTTGCGTCTTTTCAAAATCTGTCTATCTTACGAGTCATTCATTTGGTCTTTCAGTCTGTCTAATCTTGTTATGATTTTATTGATTTGTTCATGCCAAGGGTGCAGAAGAAAGTAGCCATTTTAACTGGTTTGTGAATAACTAGAATGAGCCAACTGAATCCACATGTCCTGTCTTTTCAAGGCAGGTCTAAGAATGTGTTTCTACTCCCGTTGAAACCACTGCCAAAAATAACCTAGGTGGGTTTTTTTGTGATATCTTGATGGGGTCTTGAGTATCTCAGGAATTCTTAGGAAGGGTGTTTGACACAAACTAGTTGATGAATGAGAGCTTTTTACCATGAATTGAGCCTGTTCAAATTTATTAGAGCACCAGGAACTCTTTTCCATTTGAAATGCTTTCTGGGGAGGAAGCTGTGCGCATAGTGGCTGACCTGCATTTGTTTTGTTTCTGTGTCTGGCACACTGAGGTTAGCTTTGCTTTCCCTTGTCTGCTCACCTTGACTCACTGCTGCAAAACGTTTCACAGGGATGCAGGGGACTGCTAGTGTCTTGAATTTACAGTGTCATTGTTGCCTGACGTTTTGTTTCGCAGACATTGTTCTAAATGCTTTAAATCTTGGATTATTGCTTTCCCTGGAAAAGGCTGTGGGAGGGGAGGTATTAACTAGTAGGTCAATTCTTCAAAAATAATGTGGCAGTGATGCACAGAATTTTTCGTCAGGAGCGAATATTTTTTGGCTTAGATGAAAATAAGCACCAGGTTTAAGAATCTGTGCCTAGCACTGCTCAGTGAACTTTGCCTTCTCCCAGGCACTCTGCATCTTCCATGTCTTCAGCAGCTTTTTTCTTAAGGAGAGGTGCATATTAGGCTGGAAAAGTCAGTGAAGTTCGAGCTCTACTGCTGTTGGGGAGCTTGAGACAAAAGTTGGGGTGCTGATGCTGGGAACTAAATGCAGGCATAGGAGGTACATCAAGTCACATGAAAAGACAAGTGGCATGGAGTCCCGATGAACATAGGGGCAAATGGAATTCCAGTGGCTAAGTTATGCAGGAGGATTACTGTCCTGTATACTCTGTCAGATGCAACATCTAACATAGTCGTGCAATGACTGTTGGTATCCAGTGCCCTTTCCCCAAGTCTTTGCTTTTAGTTATTCAAAGGAGACTTCCCTCTTTAGCAGTAACAAGCAAGGATTTTGCTTGCTTCTTAATAGAAGGGATTGAAGAGTCTGGCTCCTAGCTTTCTGAGCCATCGTTTAATTTTTCTGTTTTTGCTAATGTTATTCCTTCGCTGGTTACATGGCTGGTGTGCCCCCGCAGAGGGCCAGCACTCAGACCAGAACTCAGGTTGCCAGCTGAACCGTGTGCATTGAGAGGGACCAATGTCTCCGTGTTCTACAGACACTTCCACTTTTCAAGCAGTTCTACCCTGTACCAGTAACAGCACCAAGACCATGTGTGCTGGCTTGTAGTTCTGATCACTGCATTTTTGTTACAGAACTGCTTTGGAGAATTTTAAGAGCGTGCAGTGCAGACTTTATGAGCAAAATTGTCTACTCAGTCCCTGTGCCCCTCTAAAGTTGAATCTCAGTTGTGAGACAGCAGACTGTCCTTGGTGCTTTTTCAGACAGGCTTAGATTTTCAGCACTGGTATTTAGCTTTTGATGTATATGGATAAAAAAAGTCAGAGGAAAGAGTGCAGAAGTATCCTCTCACTCAAAAGTTATTTGCCTCGCTTCAATTTCCCCACAGACAAAGGTGAGAAGTAATTCCCTCAAAATACTGCATGATTTTGATCCTTCTCTCAACTTCATAATTTTTGAGTCATCAGAGATTAATCCTACGAATTAGATTAATTTTGCTCCAAGAGGGAATCCAGTTGGGAAAATACAATTTTGCTGCTAATTGTTTTTGTCTTGATGTTTCTCTCAGCGAAGAATTCTCAAGTGCTTTATGAACAGTCTCACAGTAGGAAGTGCTAAATGGGACCAATTGGCTACCTGCTGCAGAGCAAAAGCCCACAAGCATTCCCTTACCACTTGACAGATCTAATGCTGCTTTCTTCACTCATTATAATAGTTCACCTGGTGACAATTCCTGGCACTCTGTTGCTTGCTAAACACTAAATTATGATGTCTATTAGCGTCTTCCCCTTTCTATGAACACTGAAAAAATAATCCACAGTCTGAACTACTGCTGCTTAAAAATATTTATTCTCAGCAGGAATCTTGCTCTTTGGTATGTACTGACACTGAATATTTAAATTACAACCTTCTAATCCTTCACTTACAACATCTAAATGATGTTGAATAAATTAAAAATAAAACACCACGATATTCCTCCTTGACAGGGGTTCTGACAGAGAATCAACATTTTCAGAAATGTGGGTTTGGTTTTCCAGCATATGCAGCTGCCATCTTTGACAGGAGATGTACTGTGTTCACTACTCCTGAGGCCATATATGTCAAAAGCTAAATACCAGTTTTGATAATCTAAGCCTGCCTGAAAAAGCAATGAGGACAGTCAGCTATCTCACACTTGAGATCTGACCGTGTCCCTACTTTAGGAGGGTGTATGGATTGAGCAGGCAATTTTGTTCAGAAAGCCTGTACTTCAGTGTTAGTCATGGACTACAAAGTACTATGAAGGAAGTGAATTACTGCTTTCTAACAAGGTTCTGTGAATAATACTGCTAGAAACAGGCCTTGCAGGTTTGGTGATTGAGTTATTAACAGTATTGCCCTGATGGGAATATGTGACTAATTGCAAGACTTAAATTCAGATGTTACACTTATGAGGTAGTCTTAAATGGTAGGTTGAATCCTTTTTCTTTCATTTCTTTTTAAAACACGGTAGTAGGAGTCAGTATGGTACAAGGTATTGGAACAAGTGAGGTGCCCTAGGAGGTGCTGGGACAATGACCCACAGAAATGGCGCAATCCATATCAGCCTGGACAGCTCATGAGCAACAAATGGAACTTTCACACCATGCCACCCATCTTGAGCAGAACACATAGACATTGAATTGTCTACGATTATCTATTTTCAAGAGTTCAGCTTTACTGGTATCTCTTTAGGAATTATTATCTGCTTTGTTTCGTATGTTTTGGGGACAGAAGACGTCATTATGATCTATTCTGACCTCCCATATGATAAAGGAGTTAATGACGCAGGACTTTGTCATTTCTGCTTGTAACTGCCCTTTGAGCTATGAAATATCTGTTTAGAACCACACTGTATCAGAACGCATCACTGACTTCAGCGCATTCGTCTTAAAAAGTGCATCTTCGCTAAGGATTTACAAGTTCTTTAAAATCATAAGGGGCGTTCACCAATTACACATGCAATGTAGGTAGTAAAGCCATAAATTAAGCCCAAGTTCTTGAGTCCTGTATCCATGCCTTTTTTCAGAAACAAGAACTACTAAACCCTATTCCCAGTACTCAAAATTAGGCTCATCCCCTTTCCATCTTGGCTGGCATTATTGGATCCTCTGGTAGTCTTAATGAAATAGCAAGGTCCTGAATTGTACTGCTGGGTTTTGGTACCTCATTGACTTGACATCAGACCCTGCATTTTTACAGACCATCACAGTGCTATTTTTTACAAGGCTTTTCAGAAAGCTGTGCAAAGTCTTTAGCTCTGTCCAGCTTGCCCCACACCACGTGCATCTTCAGCAGATGGAGGCTTTGGTGGGAGCTGCAGTCCTCCCTGAGGTTCTGGGTAAAACATGGGATCTCCTACAGGAACATGGGAGATGGTTCGCACCTAGGATGTTGGTGAGGTACGAAGAAAGTTACGTGAGCTCTGACTCCAGTCAGTCTCCTCTGAGATAGATGGAAGCCAGTCCTGGTATAACTCTTCTGAGTGAATGGGGATGCGCCTTGCTGTCAAGTTGGGACAGACAGAACCTAGTACGGTTGCGTGGCCAGGCCATGCACAGAGTAGCCCTGCTCAACACTGGTAGGGAACAGAAGCTGCCTAGGCAGTCCACTCAGCCAAAGGTGAGACCCTTACTGCTGTAATGAGGTTGTCATCCTGACACAGGCCACCTGTGATGGCCCAGCCAACAGCCTTTCCCCTGTGTCACAGCACTCTTCTTTTGTCCTGAGCTGTTGAGGTGCTGGCTTTTCTCTCTTTAGAGGTGGCTGGCTGTGCGGTGCCTTGTAGTAGCTTTTACCAGTCTCTGCTTCATGGTATTCTGGCTTTCCCCCCCACCCTGTGCCTTGAACAGCACTAATACCTCACCACTGTCTAGCATGTCCCAATGCCAATGCTTTTACAGACAGAGGCTTTCTTGTCCTGGTCTGTTAGCTCATTGCACCTCTGCTCTTAAAAGCCCAAGCAAATACTACTTTAAAAGGTCTCCTCTCCTGTTAAATAACTGGTAGATGGGGGCCACAGGTGCAGCCACTGAAGCCCAGAAGTTCAGCTGGAGCTGGGACATTGGAGGCACCTGGGGAGCGCTGGGGGCCCGCAGCTGAGGAGAGTTGTGCTAAGGGTGCTGGGCCTGGTGCTATGCCTGCTGCTTGGCTGCCTGGTCTACTCTCCTCACCCAGAGGTAGGAGAGGTGGGCAGACCAGCTGTGTCCTGCTGCAGGTCAGTGGAGCTGGAGGGAGGGTGCTGGCCCTGTGGGCTTGGCTGTACTGTGTGGGGAACGCTGTGCTGGGGCATGGTTTTGCCTGCTGTGCACAGCCTTTCCCCTTCCTTTTTCTCCTGGAGAAGTTCAACTGGAGTGTAAGTATGAGAGGAAGACGTGTTGATGTTTTCTAGTTTAGACAGGGTATAGGTTGCCTTAGCTAAAATTTTTCCATATTTATCTTCTAGAATGGAAATCTTGCTGGTCTTTGTATGCTTCCAGGAAGGTAGGGACAGGCTTAAGGCAAGTACGTGGGAGGGAGGGGCTTTCCAAGGGGAGCAGCGGAACAGGGAGTGGAAGTGGGGCTGTTAAGTAAGTCTACCTATATTCAGAGCTGTAGCCTGTGCTGACCTTTCTTGTGATACAACTTTAAGAAAAGTGTAAGAACCTAGGATGCTAGATAGATGAAGTCTGGTGTTTGCTTATGTTGTCTAATGCTACTTACTTTCATTAAGCTCTAGTGCTGCACTTCTGAGACTTATTTGTAGTTGCTTGTCTTGGATGTGACTGAATCTGCTCTCTCAGTGCTCTCAATTGAATTAATAAGAATTTCCCAGTCAGTTCAAGGATTTCTGGGTCCCTGCTACTTTCCTGTTTGAATGTCTTGTTGCTGTCTGTTCTCCCATTTATGTGCATTTTAGTTAGCCGAGAGGTTTTTCTCTGCATTAGCATGGGAGGGCTGCGCAGCTCGGCTTGTGCTCAGGCTTCTGAGTTCCTTACGTCTCATGATGCAGACTGGCAGCCCTGGAGCCACTATGTCACAGCGCGCACAAAACTTTTTGATTCACTTGAGGCACACAGCTGAGGCAATGCTTTGTACATTTTCCCGTGTATTACAGATGAAATGTCATGTTTTGGAAGGCCGCTTTAGAATAGGCAGCCCTACCTGGGAGCTGAGAGTGCAAAGCCTAAAACTGCCTTTTTCGCCTTCCTGTTATTCATTTCACTGGGACAGGCAGTAGCCCGAGAGACTCTGTGGCATGTCATCAGTGGAAGTGATTTATTAGTCTTTTTTTGTCTGACTCACAGTGTTTATGAAGAGATGTATTTTCCTTCCTCCACTGTTCCCACGTTCTGCTAAGTAGCATGTGTATATGGAGATGAAAAGACTCTAAGGAAATGATTGTTGATATTGAGAAGGGTGGTTGAACAGAAAAGGGATGAATACAGCAAGGCAAGGAGGGAGAAGGAATGAGAAGGTGATGAAGAAACGGGTAAAGCAGTATTTAGCATAGGGAGGGGGTAAAACTAACAGAAAATGGAGATTGAAATCCAATGGAAAGGAAGCTTCTAAGGGAAAAGACATACAGGAATTTTGCTCTCTGACACCTACTTAAACAAAAATACTGCCAATGAATGCATAATTAGCTAGCGTGCCTCACTGTCACAAATATGAGGCAGAGAAAGATTGAAAAAAGATTTAGATGCTTATATGACCAGTAAGAATATTTACAATTGGTATATGAAACCTGCTTTATGATTTTAGGGACAGTCTCTCACTGGTTAATGCTCCGGAAGAAAACTTATTTCTGTGACCTGTGAAATAGGAATTTGTAAGCTGTGAACAGTGTAAAATATTGCTAAATATAAAAGGTCAAAACTACTGGATCAGTTCAGATTTCTAAAAATGAGAGGAAAGGAAATGCTAGGATTGAGTGGGGGAAACTGCTGATGTTGTCTGTCTTGGGTGGGGGAGTGCCCCTCCTTTTAAGTGTATAAAGACAATTTGTGGCTGCGATCCTACATTCATAAATTGTAAAGCCATCAGGAATTGTTATGACACTGTAGCCTGAACTCCTGGATATCACAGGCCATCAGACTTCACAGAATTGCGTTCTGTTTACTTTAAAGCTCATCTCGGGGAAAATAAGACAACATGATTTCAGAAAGTCTCCTTAAGTTTAAAAATCCATCCTAAGTGTGAACTCCAGTGTGAATCTGTTTGCTGCCAAGGAGGACTGTACTTACCCTCACCTTTTCCTAGTGGTAAGCTGCTGTTCTTGTTCAGTATTTTGCCATTTACTGCAAATAATGGGCTGTTGCCTTCTATTCTGGGAGCAAGAGCTTAAATGGGCCCCTGCCATCAGGGAACAAGGGTTATTTATTTTCTGTGTGTACTGTGACTAGAATGGCCTAATGCAAAACGTGGCAGTGGGTTTGGAAGCCAATACCAAAGCACCTTCTGTAGCCCTCTTGAGTAATTAATGGGAATAACTTCTACTTTCTGAGTTCTTGTGTTGAGACCGGTGATCTATTGTTAACTGGATCTGTACTTCTGATATTTTTGATTTGTTGTTTGTTTTTTTGGTAGTGTTATTAAAGTTTTTCATCAGTAGGAGTGAAGTAGTTGAAACTTGGTAGCATTTGAAGCAATCCTCCTGCAGAGGAAGATTTAATATATGCATTGGTAGCTGTGCAGCGTTTAGTCCACCAGTGTTCTTAGGTCTCTTTCTGACCTGGAGGCTGAAGGATATCTTTCTGGAGAAAAATAGAAAACAGGTAGTGTTTCATTTGTCAATGGCTGAGTTATCTGAAGAATATAAATCTGGGGTTAGTGGTTATAAAACCGTAAGCCTTTCTTATTGCACTCTAGAAGTATATTTGTAAGAAAGATTTGTATTTTCCTCCATTTTAAATGGCTGGGACATATGAGGGTGGTAGAGTACAATGTTAGTTGAGATTAATTAGGCATAGCGTAACTTATGAAAGTCCTTGTGGCTTTCTGTGTGACCCTTAAATGTGCTACAATAGAGTTACAGAGCATGATCTTTCTTTTTGGGGAAAGAATGAGGAAATAGGAATCAGTTAAAACTGGTAGCTTCAGTGCAGGCAACTGAAAAGGGAAGCTATAAGGATTAAGTGTGGGTTTTTTTTTTCTTTTTTTTTTTTTTAAACAACAAAAATGAACAAACAACCAGCAAAAAAACCCTCACCAAAAACTTCATTATGGTAAATAAGTGTAAAGTTTCAAGGATTTATTTAATTATGCAATCAAAGGAAGATTTTTCTGTGGAGTGTGAGTGATGATCTGAAGTGATCACTTGTAGTGCAGACAAAGCAAAGGTAATCAGCAAATACATTACTCTGTATTTTGAAAGGTGCCAGTTGATGATCTCAGAATAGTTCAGTGTGAATGATCAGAAAATATGTAAAATGTGTAAAATCTGATATATGTATATGTTTTTTAAGCCTTCGAGGCCTAAATAATTATTACAAAAATATGTTTTAAAGATTAAACTATTGATTGATCTGCAAAACATCAGTTCTTATTTCTATTTAAATCTGGACAATTGAAAATAAATTGTAGTATTGGTTAGTAGCTGTTGTAGTGCCACCCTTGAGGAAGGGGGGAAGATGGCAGGGCAGATGATGTGTGCTACACATGCACCACTTTGTTATTTGATCAAGAGCACAAAAGATGTAATGGGTCTGGTGTTACGAGCAAATAAAGGACACAGCTGTTAAAACGTATAGATGAACCAAACAGGTAATGGAGAGACACAGTGATGTGGGCAAAACAAACAGCCTAATTTTTTTTTTAAATAACAGGTGAAGTGGGATCATTTGGGTAATTGACTCCTTGATATAGCCAGTGGCAAACTCCTGCTTCTAGGAGCGAAGACCATTGCTTACTTTGGAAGCAGTGCTTCTGAAAAGGAGTTGGGACTTGCTTAGCCAGTTGACCATATGCTTCCTCTGATTTGTAGCAGAGAAAACTGAGCTGTACAAGAGGTGGAATATTCAGGCAGTGACATTACCTTGGATGTGACATTGGAGGCCGTTAACAAAGGGTTTCAGTTTTTGTCCTTTACGTCAAAAGTAACATTTCGTAGTAAATTGGAAAGGGTTCAGAAGAAGGCTATAAAAATGATGTGAGATCTTGCTACCTAAGGATGTGTGCTTTAGGCGTGTCATAACTTGTGTAGTGAGACTAAGGAAGCTCACTCTACTGAGTTTATGGAAGTGAAGGCTAAGAGGGGACTTGAAGACAGCCTACAGATACTTATTCGGGGAAGAGATAGACTCTGATTGTAGACTGCTTCTTAATCTTTTGGGAGCCGAAATTGTGTAATGAGGATTGATGACTGGACATGCAAGCTAGGCAAATTGAGACTTAAAATAAGGAACCTGTCTTTAAGAGTGTGGGTAATTAATCACTGGAACAATTTTTATAGTTGGATGGTAGATTTCCCGTCACCTGAAGTCTCTAAATTGGGACTGAATGTTGCTCTGAAAGATAAGCTCTAGTTCAAACTGAAGTTACAGTCTCAGTGTTGAAATTACTGGCTGAAGTGCTGTGGCCTGTGTTGTGCAGGAGGTCAGTGCATATGCTCATAATACTCATTCTGCCCTGAAAAATGTTTTAATCTGTTCCTGGCTCATCTGGAACTGACCTTGTTCAAACTTGGTGATTTTATGTGTAAATGGATGAGTGATATTTACCTCCCTGAAGATACAAGACCTTGGTCAATAATAAAGGCTGTGAAGGCTGCAGAAATACTGTCAGGAAATATATGGAACTAGAAATCATGGTCGTTTTGCTGGTATGGCTGTCTGTGTTCCCTGAAGCTATAGGAAATTGTGTGTGGGAACCTTTCTTCTGGTCCACTCTTGCCCAGCTGTGCCAGGTGCTTGTCCTGGGAGCTTCTGTAGCAAAGGCTGGTTGAAGGGGAGGTGGGAACACTCAGTGTCACTTGGTGAGACACCTAGTACTTTCTTCTCTCTCTGAACTGGATACTTGCTAGCTCTAATTACAGTTCAGCAACATTAATGATACATGTGAATACTGTTGTGGGTTCGTCTACAGGAAGTTTGCAACCAGAGATGAAAACGCAGGTTGACCTAAGTCCCTGTGTTTAGTCACTTGTAACCTTCTTATTGCTTGAGCGACATACCTGTAATGGTATGCATTTGGAAATCGGACTTGTTCTGTCAAGGTTCGGTGTATGATGACAGAAGGAAAGGTTGTAATTCTTTCTGCTGATGGCATTAAACTGTAATTTGTGATCTTTGAGCACTAGCAAATGAATAAGTGAATCCTGGGTTATGAGTGGTGTGCCCTTCTGGTATTTAAACACTGCTTATGTCTTGCAAGAAGCAAATCTAGTTGTCAGGAGGTGCTTCAAGTCAGGCTGTGTCAGCCTGTAATGTTCAAGATCACTTTAACAAGGCAGAGAGAAGTTTAAAGACTCTGGCACGGAACTCAGCAGCTCTGTCCAGCTGCAGTCACTGCTGCTAGTTCTCTCTCACAATTCGCCCATGGTATATCATGTATGGAAAATAACAGCTGGTTTTAGGTAGTACCTTTCTATGTTCAGTAGTTCCAATAAATAATGCTGGAAAAAACATAGTGCTTTGATTTTTAGCAGGCTTATAATATATGCAATCATTATGCTTCTCTCTACATGAGCAACACTTCAATTTACATGCACAAATTAAAACGTAGTCCCTCCTGTGCCAAAAACTGGATCAGCTGCACTGGAAATGCAGTATTCTATATTGAAGAAAAAACCCATATAATTAGCCTGACTGTGTGTTGCTCTTGTGCCTCTGTAAGTCCTGAATTTCATTTTGGAGCTAATACTTAAGTGCTTCTGTGGTCTGTCCTTTCCAATGCATGACCCTGTCCAGAGCTGGCACTTTACATTTCGGCATGGAAGGCTCCAAAACTCACTGACCAGTACTGCTGCCACGATTGCTTTGTGCCGTGGGTTGCTGTAGAGTGCTCTCATGTCTAATTGAGGTCAAAAGAGCACAGTAAAGAGCTAAACTCACTTTAGTTTTCTTTAAATGAGATTCCTTAAAATGAGAGGGTGCTTGCTGAAGGTGCGGGATTGACAGGCTTGGATTTTGGTATTGTGCTTCCTCTTATGGCAATTCGGATGTGTGCAGGGGGTATAGGAATCTTCCATACTGCTAGTGTCTGTCTTGAACTGCATGAGCTGTTTGCAGAAGGTTGAGACCCTCATGATACTTCTGTGTCTTGCCACCTTCTCAGGCAATAGAGAGGGAATCCATCATAGCCACGTATCTACTGCCAAACCCAGTGGAGAGGAGCAAAAGTTAAAATAGCCAAATGTTCCAAGGAAAAACAATGGGTGATGCATATTGGGTTTTATTTTTAGAGCAGAACTTGCTGAAAATAAAGGTCAGAATGATGGATATTTTTGATGCATAGTCATTTTGTTGCTTGGACTATTAGGCCTAGCTTATCCCTTCTCTAACATGTTGTCAGGGCTTTGCTACCTTTATTTTATGCTCAACTTTTTTGACATTTACGTTTTTTCAGTCAACATTTAGAATATAGTGGGAACACAAGCTTGCCTTGGCTCGCATTTATCTAAACTAAATGGTTTGGTTTAATCTAAACCAAATGGGAGTTATAAACTGTTGGCACCATGATAATTAGTAACTGAACAGTTCTTTGTAGTGGCAACATCTTGTTGTTTTGCAACTAGCACACTTTCATTCCTTTTAGTTACCCCTCCTCTGAGAGGCAATCTAAATCAGCTATTTAGAAGTACAAGTGGTCCTCAAATCTTCCCAGTTTTCCCAGTGTTCTCTCAGATACGGCATAACCTCTTCCAAGCCTCTGTCTGATCAGCCAGTTTTTTCCTACTGATACCAGAAACTTCCCCAAAAATTTGGATGATACTTCTTAGGGGTGCGATATTATAGGTTGGGGATGCAGATACAAGCTGCTGGTTTGGTGAACAGTACAAAACTGAACAGACACTAGATGAGCACTTAAAATATGCTTGTCTAGCAGGAGGTTTGAGTGGCTCAATGAACACCATGCCATGAAAATGAAGCTAATAGATGTACTAAGCAGAGCTGCGGGAGTAAACAGCCTTTCCAGGTCTGGTAGACAGAGAACAATCATTTTTAGCTGGAGCAACGTAGTTAAAAACCAAAATATCCCCAAACCCAATAAGGTGAAAATCTGAGGAGTAGGATGGGCTCATATGAAGTCTGAGCTTTGTTTGCCAACCTTATTGCATTGTTTACAATAAATCTGGTACTTAAAACCAGTTTTGCTGTATTTGGAAAATCTCTTAAGACTCTTGATATTCTGCCACCCCTTCCCACCATATATGAAGTTTAACAGAGTTAGTTTGCTAAGCCTCTTAGAGATGGTGAATCTGTGTCTCTGGAGAAGAAAAACTATTAGAGGGGAAAAACTTCAACTTTCCTGTTATAAACAGGAATTCAATACACTCATTTCTGCTTTTCTGTTATGGTCACTCTTTCAGTAGAGATTTAAAAGGAGGCCTACTGGGTGCTATTTCACTGCCATCGTGTAATACTTCTACTCAGTGATGCAGCTGGTACCATATATGGTTGCAGTCTCCACTTCCTTGTTGAACGCAAGTAGTAGCAGTGAGAATGAGCATTTTCTGAAGTACTGACGTCCATAAATGTGGTTGGGTAGCAGCCTTGAAGGGGGTCTGCCTATATTTGAACACTGAAGTGGTGCCAGGTAATTGGCCTCTTCATCTATGCTTTAATGGTTTTCAGTTTTTGTCTTGTTCTTCCTGCCAGTCTCCTGGTTAGGTGGGCTATGTTATTCTGTGGTACAACTTCTTCTGGCACTCGCAACTTCTTTGTCATAGTGATTCATGCTCAGTAATTCTCATAACTGTTTTGCAGTGTGCATATTCAACCTTTGATAGCTATTTGGGACTGCAGAATGTGCAAAGAACTGATGTGCAATGTTGACACACTTAAACAGATATTGTTCTTGTCTTGCCACCACCCACTGCCTGTGTGCCACAGACCATGTGTCAGCTTTTACTTTAATGCCATATCCAGGTCTTCTTATCCTCCTCCTTTTTTTCATAAAATCAGTCCCAGTTGACACTTTTCTAAGGTTGATGCAATTCTGTCCTTTTGTCTCATTCTCCTTTCCAATCCAAGTGAATGTATCTTCCTATAGCTAAAAGTATCTTTGGCTTTGGTTTCAATATTCAGCAACAGATAGTTTCTTATACTTGGTAATATGGTCTTTTTCCTTTGTTCCTGCTTCATCCCTTTGTGAAGAGCTGTCAATTTTTTTCATCATGCTGATGTGCATGGTCTTCTGAATGGCTTCCAGAGACTGAGCAGAGCTTTCTCACTGTGCTGTGTCTTTGAGTATTTGTGTAGCTCACCAATTCTCATTGTTGGTAAACAATTCACAAATAACACTTACTGCTCCGTGAACCTGTTTCCTAGATGCATAAAGATAGTCCTTATTTCTTTGGAAAATTTAAGTTTCTGGTAGCTGTTTGCTCTTTCTGAGGAGCAGAATCATATGGGAGGACTCTTGGAATTGCAGACTCATGAGAGGAATAGACATATTTCTGATGGCTGGGGCAGAAGGTCAGAAAACAAAGCTCCTGAGTTCTGTTTATTTTAGGCAGTATTTTGTAATTTACATGCGCCTTCAGACTTTTCATTTTCTTGTACCATAAAATGGAGGTGGTTACATTTTTCATTAGTATTTATTTGAACTTTTCTAAAAGAAGGATTTATAGAATTACAAATTATTGTTACAGTTTGAGTCTTAGTAAATAAGTGAGAGAGGAAATTAACTGAAACAGGCTTTGCTTTTAAGCATATTTATAATTTTAAAGCTTAGATGCATGCTACTGATGTGAGATTTCATGGAGGCAGGGAGGGCAGAGTTTTCTTCAAAGCACTTTTCTTTTATGCAGTCTTCCCAGAAGTGTTTTAGTAATACATGATTGATGTACTCTGTGATGAATACTGCTGTACGTCTTGGTGGACTGATTACCTTTACAGCAATGTAACTTCTTACTGAAAAGGCAGATGATACAAAGGATCATCCTAACCCTGTAGAGACACTAGGGACACTTTCCTCCTGGACACTAGATTTTTGGTTGCTTGTGTGAAATGTGTAACATCAACATGGGCTGCTTAACAGCATAGAAGAGTATCATGCATTGATCTTGCTGAGAAAGAGTTCAAGGGCTTCTGTGGGCTTAGGGATTTGGTCAGGTTGTGTATGTCATGCAGAAAGGAAGGGCAACTGCTTTGTTGGCCAACTGGCCTGCTGCTGACCAATGTAAAACAGGAACTTTAAGAGAATTACTTTGTTGAGGAAAATTTTGTAACACTAAAGTAGAAGAAGCCTGGGAATTTGCAATTATTATCTTTGTGATATTTTATATTACTTTGGAGGAAAAAGCATGAAATTAAAAGTTCATATTTCAATCAGTCTACTTGCAATCTAAATGGAGCACTTCTTGGCCTTTGTGTGTGTGTATTCAGGCATAACTAGTGATAGAAGAACAGGCTATCTGTGGCTGCAATAGTTTTACTTACTGATTTTTCTGATGGCATTACTTTTTCTTGTGTCATGAAATTCTAGAAAAAGTTTAAATGTCTAAGTGTGTGTAGCCTGTAAATTTTGAGTTAGGATTTCCCGAACTTGTGTGATGCTTTTACATGAGAGAGCATAGTAGATGCTAGTGGTCATATTTTTTATTTGATCTGAGGCCTACTGAGTCTCTGCTTAATAACAGAAGACAGCAGCCTGCTTATGCAGGATAGATCCACTTCCTATACTAGGCTTTTTCAAATTATACTGCTTTTGTATTAGACAACAGTCAGCTTTGGCACCTTACTTTTCCACAGTAATATACTGTAATTATAGAGACCCTGGAGAGTGCTGCTTCTTGTGCTCTTGCCCATTTCTCTTACGTCAGTGTCACAGCGTAAGTTTGTAATGTTCGATGTTTGGGAGATCTTCTGGTGGCTGAAGATGCTGCCCACAAAACATCTGCCTCACTACCCAAAGCACTTTTCGAAAGCTTCAAGAAAATCTAAAAGCATTTTCTCTCTCTTTTTTTTTTTTTCTTTTTTTTTGAGATACGTGAGGTAAAAGTAGTAGGTAGTTCTAGCAGAGCATGTAAATATGAGCCATAGCTTCTCAGTTTTATTGTACTCTGCCTGTCACTTGCTGGGAGGGAGTCCGGACAAGTAATTTAATTTAAAAATCGTAAAAATTGATTTCTGGTTTTGAATGTCACAATTCTAAGTCTTTCACGCTAAGCATTGAGAGGCATGAAGTACCTGGACTTCAGTGAAGTAATGAGGTGCGTAGCACTACTGAAATTCAGGAATATGTTAGATAAACCCCTTGAAATCAAGTCAGGAAAAATTTAACAAAGCATTAGAAAGTTTGCTGGTTAATCCATCTTTTTCTTACTTTTCCTGGCTGTAGAACAATGGATGTATGGAGGAGCTGAGGTATCTCTGTCTGATATTCTTGAACAGAAGGTGCAAAGCATATGCAAACTAACTCTGCATTAAAATAAATAGAACTGCTATACTGTAAATATCCACTGGATAACCAAGACTGTAATGCGTGGAGATCAGCTTATTTCAGTGGCATAATAGCTGTCATGAGAAGTTAAGACTGAGGCAGACTGAAATGCTGGTTTTGAGCGTTGGGATTCACCTGCCGCAGTGCTGAATAGAGAAATAAAATTTTTACTAAGTTGCATTGCGTTAGAAGAGATCCAATGTATGTATTAGATTGAATAGTAAGTGGGGAAACATGAGCTGTCCTTACACTATAGAGGTAAAAGTACTTTAAAGGTGTCTTTAGGAGGTAGGTCATGAGGTTGTCTTGGAAGACAAACATTTTCTTAGTCTGAGGAAACCCATGCACATTGCTAGGATGCTTCTGCACAGGAAAATGTACTATTCTGACTTGTTTGGGGGGAAGACATAGTTTAAGTAAACACCCAATATTTCCACATTTCTAATTAGCTTATCTTGCAATGTGTGCTGGATTGATCCAGGACAGTGTAATAGCTAAGGTGCAACCTAAGGTAAACGTTTAGGCATGTTGATTCTGTATGTGTCCCCCCAACCCACCCTTAATCCCTCATTATACTGCACCAGTTTACAGCCTTTTGTGATTCCTTGGAGTTATTTCTATAGCTGTATGCACGTAATATGGGACCAGAACCTACAAAGGTTTTTAGAGGCATGTGGCCTGGTTCCTTCTTTCTCAAGACCAGGTGCTATGCTTGGGGAGCAATAATTAGTGCCCCATTAGTGCAGCTTTGACATCGGTTGAGTTTCCTCTGTTTCTGCTTAATAGAAAGGCTGCTTTACAAATGTACAGAAAACATGTTATTTGATTAGCTATTGAAATACCATCTGATATACCAAAGTTATCTCAGCCTAAGTGTCATCCCAATAACTTGCTAACATAGAGAACCAGGATGAAGGATTAATCACTAAAAGGTAATAAGATGCATTACATAGCTCAGGTTGAGCTGTGTTGAGCAATAAAATACCCAATTGTCTTAGTCTTTAAAAAGTACCTATGAGATACCTTCCATATGTCAACAGTCAGGGCTCTGGAAATAGCTGCATCTGTCACACTTGCCTGGCAAAGATTGTGCCAAAGTGGAATGTTTTGGGGGTGGGGGTTTTTAGGGGCTTCCTACTATGCTCTGGGCCATTAGGATTTTCCCCCTGATACTTACTTTATTTTGAATAAAAAAAGCTCTCAGATGGTGAGTCAAAAAGAAATCTTCTGAGCGTTGTTTGTTTGAAAGTTTGGGTGTATGGAAGAAGCAATAGCTTAGGAACCTTCTTTCTTTCTGTATGGAGGATGCTGTGCCCTCTCTATGTATCTTCCATGATTAATATAAGATACTCCATTGCTAATGATCCTCTGACTTGGCTCACTACATAACATGCCGAGTTTTGTTACCTAGAGTTACGTATTTATTATTTATATGTGAGATGGCTGGATTTTTCCCCCTGAAGTTGTTCATCAGACATGGTTTTTAACTTTGTTTATTAGTGACTGATCAAACTGAACTGGATTTTTTTTTCCATGTGGCATTACAGTTTACCCACAGATCTGTGTAAAACTAGAGACGCTTTTGACTGCAGAGCTACTTTCCTCTTCCCACCCTGGAACAGAAGTACAAGATCCGCATATGTGGCAGATACATAGCATTCAAAGATTTATTAATAAAAGCTGTCTTCAGTTAGGAGTCTTGGGGTCTTCCTAAACAGCCATCCCCTCTGAGAGAATATCTGGAGCAAGTTGTTATTCGTTGCTTCCCTTATGTTTTTGCCGATGCTAATGTATACTCAAGGGAAGAGAAGTTTCTGTGATTCGGATTCACTGATGTGTTTTTTTTTCTACTCTGGTCCATCAAAGATCTGCAGGTGAAAGATTTTACTTTTTTTTGAAAGAAAGAGTAAACTATGACTCTGCATATTTTCCCTAGTAGTTTTATTTTTTTTTGTCTTTATTTTTAATCACATAAACATTCGTTACCTGTTTGTGTCTCATCCCTGCTCTGTTCTGAAGCCATTTAACCAGAAGGAATTTGTGAAGTTTTAATTGTTTCAGTGTTTGCCTGAGATTTAAATTATGTATTTGAATTTTTAAAACTTAAAGTAGTTATTTTCTTTCCATCTACAGGTTAAAAGGATCCAGCAGGGATTGTCTGACTATTGCTTTAGGATTTCAAAAGCTCTGTTTACTTTTAACATGCTTGAGTTTACAGCACAACACTATGTAGTGGAGAAATGCATACAAGTAATTACGTCAATTACCATCAGCTCTATACAATTCTTCTGTGATGCTACATGATTTAAATGTCATTATGTGTCTGGAAAAGGATGGGAAATTGTTGTTGTTAGCTCCTGTTTGCTGCTTACAGCTGTTTTTATGACTGGTTTTGCTCATAAACAGGTGTTTAGAACATTCCTTTGACTAAGTGATACAGCTTGTGCTGCTGTGAATTAATTTGTCTTGCATGTCTGGGTAGCTTGGATTTCTCTTGTTTTCACTTCTTTAAAGAAAAGAAATACAAATAAAAAAGCAGGAAGGCTCCTAGCAGCTGAGGTTGTTTTGGTAAACCATGCTTGGAGAGAACTGCGAGTTTATGATGAGACAGAATGTGTCCTTCAAGAGAAAGATGGATGACTGTGGATGTCTGTGGACATGGCCTCACAGTAAATTCTCATTTTACTCTGGTTCCTGTCCATTCCTGTTGAATGAGCTTTCCAGTACTTTCTCTACATTTGTTAGAAGTCCTGTGCCTGGTGCCTTTTATTCCTGAAGCTGATCTGTGGTAAGTGATAGAGGAATGGACATGTGCACTGAAAGTACGTATGTGTTCAGTAATATTCCATGGTGGAAACTTAAATAGCTCCATATAAAATGCTTTGAAAAACATCAGCAGCCGAGGCTTCTGAAAAAGGTAAGGTGAATTCCTCCTCTGCCCCCGTTCTCGTTATTAACGTCTGAAAGCAAGTGGGGTGCATCTAGTGTAATTTGTCTGTGGATTTGACAGTACTTATAGGTGGATCGAAGCTTCAAAAGAGCTTGTTGGATCCCTCTAAAGCTTTTAAGCCATTTTCTGTATGTATTTCATTCAAAAAGTACTGACCTCTGCTTCAGCCATTCCTTGCTAGCTAATCGGATACCAGAAAAGCAGAATGCTTTTAACCCAGTTGGTTACTGCTATTTCATGTATGATCTGGAAGGCTTAATTTCTATTAAGAACAAACAAACCAATCCCAAAGCCAAACAAGCAAAACCTGTCAAAGCGTATATATAAACAAAAAATGCAAGTTATGAGTTTGTATGCATGGGATGGTGTATTGCTGAGGATCTGAGGTCTGGCTGCAGTTAAATTATTAGAAAATCAGAACTTTCATTGAGACTGGTCTTGTTATTATTAAGAATAACATAATGACGGAAGGAAAATTATAGTTACAGACCTACTGGGCAAGAAACTAGCTGTTAAACCACAGACTGTAGAAAACAACCTGTTCTCCCAGACACAGGGTACCTTTAAAATGTCTTTTGTAAGCAGTGTTTTGGGTTGGTTTTTAAGAGACAACAATTTTAAGATATTATCTTTAACTGCATCTCAGAGGAAGAAATGTACTGGTAGGAGCATGTGCTTTTTTGGAGAGTTATCTATTATATCTCATTTTCACTGAAGTGCATGAAAATGTACATGGCTTAGGCACCTTTTTATTTTTTTTTTGTATTGAACAAATTGTGATAACTAAAAATAAATGTCAAAATCAATAAGTATTTGGGATTGGAAGAGATATCAGCAGATCATCTAGTTGAATCTCCCTACTCAGGCAGGGACAACTGGAGCATGTTGCCCAAGGCCATGTCCAGTTCAATTTGGAATGTCTCCAAAGATGGAGACTCCACAATCTCTCTGGGCAACTTGTTCCTGTGTTTGAACACCCTCACAGCAAAAAGCAAAAGTTGGTGATTTTGGGGTGGGTATTTTGTTTGTTTTGTCTTTTTGTTTGTTTTCTTTTTTTTCAGATTGAATTTCAGTTTATGCCCATTGCCTCATGTCTCTTTGCTGGGCACTGCTTGTTTTTTTTTTTTTTTTTTACTTCCTCCCATCAGATATTTATACACATTAATTAGATTCCCCCCTGCCCCGGAACCCTCTCTTCTCCGGACTGAACAGTCCAGGTTCCCTCAGCCTCTCATCACATGAAAGATGCTCCAGTCTTTTAATCTTCTCCATGGCCTTGTGCTGGGCTGGTTCCTGTAAGTCTGTATCTTCCGTGTACTGGGGAGCCCAGCACTGGATACAGCATTCCAGGTGCAACTTCCTCAGTACTGGGCAGAGGGGAAGGATCACCTCCCTCAACCTGCTGGCAACATTCTCCCCCATGCAGCCCAGGAGTCCTTCTGTGTCACCAAAGCATGATGCTGGCTCATATTCTGCTTGGTGCCCATCAGGACTGGACCCCCACGCCCTTTTCAGACAAGCTGCTGGGGCGAGCCAGCTGGAAAGCAACTACTGATGTCGGGGGTTATTCCTCCTCAGTTGCAGAACTGCATTTCCAACGGTTAAACTTTGTGAAGTTCCTGACAGACCAATTCTCCTGCTTGTTCAGGTCCCTCTGAATTGCAGCACACCCGTCTGGTGTACGAGCCACTCCTTCTGTTGTGTCATCTGTGACCTTGCCGAAGGTGCTCTTTGTGCCATCATCTGGGTTGTTAAAGCCGATGTTGAACAGGACTGACCCCAGTATCAATCCCTGGGTGCACCATAATGACTTGCCTTCAAACTGACTTCCTGCTGCTGATCACAACTGACTGGACCTGGTCATTCATCTGCTTTTAACTCGACCTCCCTGTGCACTTATCTAATCTGTACTTTGTCAGCTTACCAATAAGGATGTTGTGAGAGATGGTGTCAAAAGCCTTACTACATCAAGGTAAATAATATCCACTACTCTCCCTTTGCCCACCGAGCTAGTCACTGCCCTGTAGAATGCTGTCAGGTTGGTCAGACATGATTTATCCTTAATTCCATGCTGACTACGTTCAGTTGCATTTTCATCCCAAATATGTTTGAAAATGTTGTGCAGAAGGTTTTGCTCTGTCACTGTCCCAGGAACTAAGTTGAGTCTGACTGGTCTGTGTTTCCCTGGATTCTCCTTCTTGCCCACCACAGGGACAGGAGTGACATTTACTCCCTTCCAATCTTCAGGAACCTTTCCCATTCACCACAACCTTTCAAAGATAGTAGAAAGTGCCCTTGCAACAGCATCAGCCAGCTCCCTTAGTACTTGTGTTTATCCCATCAGGTCCATGGACTAGTGTATGTCCTGTTTCTTTCAGCGTTGCCTAATCCAGTTCTCCTCCACTGAAGGTAAATCTTCCTTGTTCCAAGCTTTCCCTCTGGTCAGGGGGTCCTAGGATTCCTGAAGACTGATCTTTCCTGTCAAGATGAAGAGGCGTAGGTACTCTGTCTTCTTTCTTCAGTGTTCTTTGTCACAAGGTTAGAAGTGGAAAAACTTGAGCATTTAATGGGAAACGGATTTAACAGGAGGAATGCTGAACATGCAAGTACAGTTCCTAGGATGTGGCCTAGGGGCCTAAGGAATCCTTTCTATTTTGTCTTCTTAGAGAAAGAAAAAAGCATCGAATATTCTAACAATGAAATAACTTCAGCCTTTTCCTGTGCATATCTCTAGAGTCACGTAGGGATGCGTTGGGACTTGTGGGTTTTGCACATGAATGTTTGTGGTAGTGCTTATGCTTCCCTTAACTGCAGCCTTCGCTCCTCTAACGTTTAGTTGGTATAGAACAGGGGCTGAATTTTTTCTTCTTTGAAGTGATGTTTCATGTAATTCAGCAAAAAATAACTGAAGTGGTACTTCTATCTTAATTCTTCTGTCTGCAAGCAAAACTTCTCTCGGTGTGGCTTCGTTGCTCTGCTTTCCACAAACAGACCACCTTCTTGTCATATTTGTAAGAGAAGTCCATGTCTTTTGGTTACTGAAAAAGAATTTGCCAGTGCTTATTGTTTATATCAAACACACACCTGGGGCAAGATTTACTCTAGATGTGTAAATCATAGGGAACAGAGTAGAGGTTGAATGTGCTTACTGTCCTAATGACTCAATCACTGAGGGTTACTGCAGCTTTACAGATTAATTCTATCCAGCTGTATTTTTGTTGTCTGTTTGATGTTGGTGTCATCTGAGCATGGGACCAGAGCTATGTTTACTGAAAAACAAACTTAGCTGCAGCCTTTAGGCTCTGCTCAGCCATCTAAAACATGCAGAGGCCATCTGCATGGAGTGGCGCTCAGACTGATGCCTGAGTGGTGGGGACTGTCACCTGCTTCAGTTGCATGTGTTTTGCAATTTATTTCTGGCATGTTTATTTGTCTGACACGGTTATTTCTGACACATTTCTGTCTGATACATTTAGCATTATGGTATTTCATGAGAAAAATAATATTGTTTCAGTTAAGCGATAAAGGATGAACAGATGGCTGTTTAAAGGGAAGCTGAGGAAGAGCTTAGAAAAGAACCTGGCCCGTATTTGTGTCTCAAGCAACTGCCTGATACATATGACCATATTTTTAATTACAATTTGAATACAAATAACAGATTACTAGTACCTCAGGGCCACACAGTGAAAGCCTCTGCCTTGTATCCTTACCAAGAAAATGGTGAGAATGTTTGCTTATAAGGTGGGGTCCCCCGCTTCCCCACCCTATTCTTGGAGATTCACATTAGGCTTCACCAAAGCTTCTTTTATGTGGAATATCTTTTACCTCTCAGTCAAGGTCTGTGTGAAACACATGCAGAGATGAAGGGGAGGCTTAAGTTGAAGGGATATTTTCACCATGAAATGGAGTGTGGTGGAGAGACATAGAAGATAGTGCAGAACCAAGTCATGTGCCCTGTCAATGTAGCTCAGTTATGGGGGTTACAGACATTGGTTGTGACTTTTTCCAGTATTTTTGTGCCTGGTTGGTTGCTGCTACTTTGAGGATCTGTACGCTGCGGACCTTTAGGAGATCTGTCTGGAAGAATCTTTTGTATGCCTGCACTGCTACTGTCCATGATTTTCGTAGGCATGCTGTGTACTTCTCTTTAGCAAGCATTTGGGTGTTTAGACAGTGTCTGATTTTCTTTCAGATATGGGAGAGGAGATTTCAACATACACTATTTTGGTGCCTCCTGTTTGGTTTAAGCTGGATTTGGGAAAAAAGAAAAGCTCCCATTGTCATGTGTTTATTTATTTTTAATTGTATTTTATCTTTTTAATTGTTGGTAGCAGAACCAGAGGCCCCTAGAGCTGTTTATTAATTTGAAATCAGAGTAACAGGAAAATAATGTAGCTTTCTTAGTCTGAACAAGCCAGGCAGACTTAACAGGGCAGTGCACTACATGGAGATTTCAGTCCATGGTACATCAATGAATAAATCATTACAGGTAACTTCTTGTTGATGTCTGCTTCTGAAGTATGTGTTGTCACGTCACACAGTTATCTAGATTTTAGCCTGTAAGGGTATGTATGAATTGGTGCCTTGCCTTTCTTAGTCTGGATGTTGTTAGCGGCATGTCCTTGCTCTGGTTTTAGGATCCCAGGGACTTAGTAATTAGTCCTCCTGAGATGTGTAAAAGGCTTGCAAGATTTATTTCTTATGGCACTGCACTTTTTCATGAGAGGAACGATAGTATACAGACCATCCTTGGTCCCTCAGAATGGTTGATTTATACCCATTTGTGCAGATCCCTGTATACCAAGTTTACCAGTTGTCTTATCACTCAAGTAGCTTTTGATGTTACCCATGCACGCAGTGATCTCTGGACTCGAGGTGAACTCTTCCGTGGGCAGTTGTGAACAAAACGCTGTGTTTGGAGAGCTGGATGGAATGAAGAATCTGTGTTGCAGGCAGGAAGATTTAATGCAGCGTAATACTTGTTATGGAGTAGTGAACTCTCCTCTTCAGGTCGGACTTCAAAGATAAGATTAGGAAGTTAAGACAAAATTGGAAGGACTGAAATACAGTAGGTTTGTGCTTGTTTTCAGACTCATGCCAACAAAAACTAGACTTTAATTTGCATTTTGTCTGGCAAATGTGATTTACATTTAAAAAAACAAACAAACAAACACCCCCCCCCC
>Ga0065711_1003657_pt1 | contig 33479 bp, 34 predicted proteins | sample Hoacrofraction12_FD_59098 | JGI IMG/M metagenome (GOLD analysis project Ga0065711, IMG submission 59098) | Hoatzin crop microbial communities from Cojedes, Venezuela - Epithelial fraction 12 v2 (version 2) | ecosystem: Host-associated > Birds > Digestive system > Esophagus > Crop | place...
CCGGGCAGCCGGCCGGCGGGCCGCGGCGCTGCTGCCTGCCAGTGGCGAGGGCTTTGGTGTGATGCCGTGGGAGGTACTGGTTTTACTCACTGAAGCTCCTTTGTTTTGCAGAGATCTTGATGCAGACGCCCTTTTGGATTTCTTTTTAATAATGTGTGACCCTTCACCTTTGATCCCTTGACCTGCATTACTTTGGTAACCATTTCATTTTTTAAATTTCATTTCACTTTTAATTTTGGTGTGCAAGCTGTAACATTTCATTGTTTTAAAGTGTAGTGTTCTTTGACCTCCCCAAATGTCTTTTTTTAATGAAGATATGTAATGTTAGCTTTTCTTGAATAAAAATTATTTCAGTTGTTAAAAAAAAAAATAAAGTATGTAATTTTCATTGTTTTTTGCTTCTTTTAAGTTAAACTGCGTGTGTGCTTCTTGTATAGTACATTCCTTTTTTCGACCTGTGTTCTCCCAGTACTAATTTATTTTGGTATTTCCGTACATCTTTGGTTTTAATTTGCATTTCTCTACAGTTCTTTTGGTCAGTAAAACACATGCTGCTGTTCCATCCCCCCACCCCACCCCTCCACGGGTCACATTTTGGCAGTCCAAAGTAATCATGGGACCATTTAAGATACTCTTACAAATAAGAAATATTCTTTATTGTTAAAATTTTGTTCCCTGTCCTGAAGATAACTTTTCTTAACCAGCAGCTTAAAACTGATAGCTATTTTAATAAAAGATTAGGCTTTAAACCAAAATGAAAATCGCAGTCAAAACTCAATTTACATTTATTTTTGCGTTATCATTGAAGCCAAAAGGAAAGTTACCAGTGCTCTGTGATGTGCTTTAAGCACAGATGTGCTTAAAGAAGCAGCGTATTGTGTACATGGGATAGTAAAGCCCCAAGATTTAGTAGCCATTTCCTTCCATTTTTCTGTTGAAAGCTACTGGCCTACAAGACAGATTTTGGCCAGATTCTATTTCTGTCTTGTAAATGATCATGTGAAATCTACTGAGCACGGCCCACTGAAGCACAGATTATTTTTTAAGTGTCTCATTATTTTATTCTCTAACATTTAATGCTGAAGTTTTAATTGCACACAGATGAAGCCGCTAAATGAGCACTGAAATGGATTTAGGTCTTCTCTGAGCCTTGTTGATGCTTATAAAACTTTATGTCGTTCATTAGAACTAGAGATTAAAATTATAGCGAGCTGTTCACACATGACAAGTTGGCTTCGCTGACCTCCCCTGGCCGCTGCCTGTGTCGGGCCTCTTCCGGAGGAGCCCGAAGCCCGCCTGAAGCCCTTCCTGCTGGTGTTTTCCCCGGAGAAGCAGAGGCTGCAGCAGGCTCCGCTGCGGGACCTGCTGGGGGCTGCTGACCCCGGCAGTGGGGCTGAGCTGCCTTCCTTACCCATGGGGCCTCTGCGGGGCTGGTGGGTTGAGCTCTGCAGGTTTTACCCCTGAGCACTGGGGATGCACCGGCATCACCAGAGTCTGCTCCAGGAGCCTTCATCTTCTGCTAATCAGCGTCCGTGCTTCAGAAAATGGTATTTCCAGCACTAATCTTTGTGCTTAAAGAGCAGGATCTCTGTTTTTAAACTGCCCTGCATTGTGTTTGCGGAGTCACTTGTTAAAATAATGTGGCAGACAAAAAAAGTATTCACAAAACTCTGCTGACCAGTGTCTCCTCCATGTTGATGTACGTTTCCCTCTTGACCCAGTGGTTAGGAGCTGAGATGGACAGTCGCACCCTGCGTCAGTGTCTGAAGCGTTCGGGTGGTTTTTTCCTTTTCCCCTCTTGTTCCACATTTTAGCTGTAATAGTTTTTGTAAGCCAAGAGTCATCAATTCTAGTATACAAGGCTGCTGCTCCTACATGGAGTGTGTTTTGGATAGCTGGGATTTGGCTTTTACTCTGGTTTTAATGCTGCCTGTCAGCCTGAGAAGTACGATCCTCCAAAATAATCTCGAGCTATTGCTCCAGTCTTCAGGACAGGATTTTTAAAACTCGGTGGAAAAAAATATTTATTTTGCCCAAGAAAACTCATTGAAGACTGTTTTTCTCCTCCTTGTAACACATATTTTATATCAGCAGCAGTTAGAAGTGAATGCCCTGACTTTCCAGGAAAGCAGTTTTTAAAAAAACTTTATTTAGACATCTGGAAACCAAAGGGAAAATCCCTCTGTGCAGAGGGCTAGCTTTCAGCTGCCTCCTGGTAGAACAAATGGCGAGAAACAAAACTGGGGGAATAAAAATGTCTGATGTTGGGAACTGGAGTCAACAATACAAAACCACGTGAGGTTAAAAGATGGCTAGAAGTTCTTGTTTCAGGAGATACTTTGTCCTGCCCATCCTGCCTCCTTTTCATAAGGTAAGCGCGCTCAGTGATGGAAGTAGTTGGGTATGTCTCACAAGATGTGCGGGTGACACAGGGTGATGCATGCTGTCTTTTTCATGATCTTTCCGAGTATTCTGTTAGATGCAGATGGTTGTTCACAGAGATCAGTGTCATGAATATGGATTATGCCTGTTCAGCTGTTGCACGGGCTTCCAGGATGCTAGAGCTGCTGAGGAAGGAGGAGGTAGAGCCCTTGGAAAGAGAGGATAGGAATTGTTCTCCGTTTCCTGTATGAACAGAGGTAAATATTGGTAAGAAAAGCTGCTTCCTTAACACAGCAATAGCATTACCGTTTACTGGAGCTTACAGTCTGTCTTTGGGATTCTGCTGCAGTGTGACTGAATGGCTCTAGGTCATATCAGCAACAATTGTCCGTTTTATGGCAAGAGAAGACAGAACTTTATTCATTTTGCTGAGCTGTTTTTTTACTGAACAGGAATTATTTTCACTTAAAGAACTACACAAATGCTACAAAATGTTGGGAAAGCAAAACATTTGTTTATTTAAACATTAAGAGAATACTCTATTGAGAGATTTATTCCTGCTTACGAGATTTTTGTTACTCCAAGTCAGAATATTGATAACATCCACTCCTGAAACAAACAAGTCTTAATTTTGAAATTCATGCAATATCTTCTACTGCAGGATGCTTCTATATGCGAACCTTAACGCAAGGCTAAATGGCTGAAGTGAAATACTTGGCACATTTACTAGATTTAGAACATTGCATGTCTGGCAGTTCAGGTGATGCAGCTGGGGTAGGATTAACCTAATCTGCTTTATTCAACCTAATAGACGTATTTGTGTATCAATCATCTGCATGTGCTGTTCCTTTAATAAAATATACATAGGCAGCAGACACATTGCTCACTGCAGTCTGGACTACTTTGAAAAACAGATGTATCAGTCAACACAAGCAAACATTGTGTTTTTTTCTATTAATAATAAAACTCACCCAAACATGCAGAATGAAAAAGCGTACAGGACCGATTCCCCCCGCCCCCCCGGTCTGTACCTGAGGAAGCACAGGTTTCTGTACAGAAGCTGCCTGTACGCGGTAACCTTAACAAATGGGCCCTACTAACCTGTTTCGGGGCTGGCGGCTTCTAGGCGAGCATCCTGTTGGTCTTGTGCTGGGAGGGGACTGGGAATTGCCACTTCCCAAGGAGAGCCCAGTGCTGGCAGCGCCCAGCTGCTGGAGTGGTGGCCGTGGGTAAACCGGTGCCCGGGGGGTTTCTCCTCTGGCCTTGGGGGTGACTTTCCCAGGCTTCTCGCCCCACTTGCTGCTCTGTGTGTTTATTGTTTTGCAAAGTCCTGAAATAATTATTGCTATTACTTTCATCTTTAAATTCTCAAAATGTGTTAAAGCCTTTGGTTGCTGAAGGGGTGAGCCGGTGCTGCTGGGCGGGCTTCCACAACTCAGTCTTGTGCTTCTGCCTGTACTCTGCTTATGGAAGTAGAGCTCCTGTAGCAATCGAAACCCTGTGTTTGGCTGTCTCTGTGTGCTAGGGCCTGGGTCCTCTGCCTTTCCTTCGCTCTTAGCTGCAGACCTCGGGTGAGAAAATGTTCAGTGATAAAAACGTGTTTTTATTTCTCCTTCAGGTTTGGCTTGTCTGCTTTTCAGCTCTTCTAGACATTGGAAATTCCAGTTTGTGTTTACTCTCTATGGATTCCTTCCCACAAGACAGAAGTGAATTCAGCATGGATTGTTGGGGAGAGCCATGGCTGGGAATAAGGATAATTGCAGTCTCTGGCTGTGCCACAGATTTGCTGGTGATTTCTTTTGAGTTATTCACCTGCACTGTATCTGTTTCCTCAGCTGTAAAATATCAGTAATTACCTCCTTTGTAAAATGTTATGGGGTCTGCTGGTAATTATATGAATGAAATGCTAATTACAGTGATTATTACTTGGACCTAGTCTAGATCTGGGTGATGTTCCTGTTGTGATGAACTTATGAAACAGATACCACAAGTTGCCTTTCTCCATTCCTTGCGAGGGAGCTGGAGGGGAAGGTGCCGCGGCACTCAGACGTCAGTTCCTGATGAGCAGCACTACTGCTTTCTCACCCCGGTCAATCTATTGACTTCCCCCCTCCCTTGGTCCTCGTGCGGTAGCAGGGCGCTGGGCTGATGAGAGGCTAAGAAATTACTAATTGGGTAGTTGGGTCCGTGTGTAATTTGATAACAAAGGCTTATGCTCTGGCATTCTCTTTCCCTCTTGGAGATGGGTAGAAGAGAGCAGGTTGTGCACGATGCTCTCTGGGGTACCGGTTGGGCTGGGGCCAGTCCGTCTGCCACCACGTGGCCTCGGTGCCTTGGAAGATCTGACCTCGATGCAAGGGAAGGTGTCCTTCCAGCTGTTGGGATTATCTCCCTCCTATAAAACACTACAGGTGGCAAGATTTTATTATCAAACACTTTATTTTCCTTTCTCTTCTCCATTTATGTAGGACATGTTTTCTTTGTAGCTGGGGGTAGCTCCACTATCCACTAAGCAAGGCCGGGTGGCGGAGGAAGAATTGATATTCTTTTAGGTAGAAATGGAGTATTCTCGTCCAGAAAATACTGCTGCTACTGCCGGGATGATGCTGTAGCTTCCGACAGTAGTAGTAATGAGTAATGTCTTACATCCGTTAATGATGAGAGGCTCCTGCCCAGTACCAGCCTTCCCCAGACAGCGTTTTGTGGCACAGTGACAACATCGAGCTCTTGGTTCGTCTCGCTGCAGTTCCTGCCGGCTCTGCTCTGCCACCTCTGCCTGCTCGGCCTTTCTGGGTTCTGCTGGGTGGATTTCAGTGCCTGCCATCAGCCTCAGCCTTGCTTTGCCCTGGAAGAGCAGCCATAGATCTGGTGGCAAACCAGAGGTGGGACGCTGAGCAGCTTTTCCTTTCTCGTGGTTTCACGATTGCAGTGAATTTTTAACATTCAGCGGGAGGGTTTAGTGACTGTCCAGTATGATAATACAAAAAGGCTTTCCAGCAACAGAAAAGTGATTTTTAATTGCAGTTTGGCACTTGAATTTTCCAAACTAGATGCTCATCTCTGACAGCCTGTTTCTGATTGACTCCACAAATGGAAATCAGTCTGGGATATATCACGCCCTTGCAGTGTGTCAGGTGCTGATGATGCAAAGTCCATCTAATGCAGCTCATTGGGTTATTATTCTGTTTGGGGATAGCTAAGGGAGACAAATGGGTCCAAGTACAGTTTTTTCCCAAGACTTCTAGGTTTTTAAACTCTTAAAATCATGACTGAAAATCCACCAAATACTTGTATTTCTTTACTGCTCTCTAGACGTGCGTACATCTGCATCAACATACACATCTACATTGCCGCGAGTTGCCGTTCTGTCGGGAAGCGTGTGCTTAGTGCCAGGACCTAACCCAGCGAGCGCACGGCGAGGGCGTGCTGGCAGCAGTGCTTCCACACCGGGCGCCTGCCCGCCGACACCCACGGCCAAATCTGTGCTGATTTTTCCCTTTGCACACCCGGCAGCCGCTGCCGGAGCGGGGCCGGGGCAGCAGCTCGGGGTCCCGGAGTCCTCTGTCCCCGCCTGCCTCTGGCCAGGCTCCTCAGCCGCAGCACATGGGCGTGCTCTGCTTCTGCAGTTTTGCTCCTGACTTCGTAAACAACCTGGGTTTTTCCATGGTGAAATGCTTGTGTGCTCCAGTGACAGGCAGCGATTCGTGATTCCAGGCAAGCGGAAACAGCCGTTACCAGGTAATAAGGGTATGGAAGGAGCTGACCTTGTTAGGTGGGGGGAAAAGTAAATGAGGGAATAGCATCGCTCCCACAGTCACTCTCACCTCACTTCAGAGCAGCTAGAATACCAGATGTCTGTCTGTCTGTCTGTCTGTCCGTGCCCTTCACCCAATATTCATATATTAGATTTAAAAAAAAAAATTTGGGAAGCAAAAAACTGGGTTCGTTCCTACAGAAGCATCATCTATGAAGATGAATTAATTTGGTGTGGGATGCTTTGAAAGTGAATAATGCCGTAAAAACTGTTCTTGTTGCACAAGTGAATTGATCTGTCTGCACTCTGCAAGTCTTGCATGGTGAGGCACAGTAAATTACTACATAGTCTAAAGGATAATCAGTAATTCAGATTAGAGATTTATTCAACTCTAATTTTACAGCATTCTTGCAAAAAGTCGGAAGGTGTATGATATCTGTGGGATTTCTGTGTCTCCGTACCACTCTGAATGCTGTAAATCAACAGTGGGAGTAACATAGGAACTTTTTTAAACTTAGAAGTTTAGAAACTTAATAAACTCTCTAAAGTGTTCCTCCTCTTAGACGTTAGTGAACTGTCTGGTTTTCCTTGTGGTGGCAAAGCATTCCATAAAGCTGCTGTAGCTTACGATAAAGATGCTTTTCAAGTTTTAATTAAGCTTGGATTAAAACATAACGTCGCCACAAAACCAGAAGCGTTGGAGGGTGAGGGGTGCCGGAGTCGCTTGCTGCTGCATGGTGACGCCTCTAGTTTGCGGGCGGGTTTTCGGACGGCCGCGTGCCCCGCCGGTGGCAGTCCCAAGCGCTGGTCAGGCAGGCAGCGTGGCGTTGCCACTTGCCCGTGGTCACCACGGGGAGGTCAGCACGTGCCGGCAGAAGAGCCCGGAGCAGCTGGGAGGGGCAGGCGCAGTGTGCAGGGGAGGTCGGCGTTGGGTGGGAGCGGCCATCGTGGGAAGCCAACGCTGTGTCGCTCCGGCAAGGACGGCACGTGCCCCGTGCCCTGGCTCCTGCCGCAGCCTCGGCGCTGCCAGTGCTGCCGGCGAGAAAGCCAGTGCTCACCGGCACCGCGGGGTCGGGCAAGCGGTAGCGGGTGAAGCGTCCCGGACCGTCACTGCGCTCCTGCTCATGGCGGGTGCTGGGACCCTTCGTGGTGAGGGTCATCCGGGGCCAGCGCGTCGCGTGGCGTCTCGCCGACGGGCCTGGGACCCCCTCCTCTGTGTTCCGTCCGTGTGTAGGACATAGCGTGCGTAATGTGCGTAAGCTGCAAAATGCCTCTGGTTGCAGGTAGAACCTCTGACTTCTGTCCTGAAATACTTTGTGAATGAGACTGTTTCGGCGTGAGCAGAAAGGCTGATGACAAAGAGCGGAGAAAGCTCTTTTCGGTTCTTAGCTCTACGACTTTTCTTTCACATATTTTAGATAAAGGGTTATTCCTTTTGCACGGTATGTGCTCATGTCACAATACTGTTGCTTGCCAAGGCCGTCAGACAGCGTTTCCCACAGGCTACTTTCTGCAGCTGGGGTGCCGCTTCAGACAGAAATGAAGTATGATTGTTTACAAGAGGACAAAACCCCCGTCCCGTGGGGGGCCGCGGGCTGTTCTTGCTGGCCTCACGCTGCCACGCTGCCCACCCTGCTTCCCGCTCCTGCCTGTCCGGTTTGGTTGTTTTAAAATAAACTTTTCAAACTGAGGATCATAACTAAAGCAGAGAGCCTTGGGACGACCTCTGAAACACCCGAGGGGATTAAATCTAATTCTGTCAAGCAGAAGGTGGGTGCTCTGATGCTTTGTTGTAATGGCAGTGGGATAAACTGACAGAGCTGCGTTACTCTGGGGTTTTTTAAGTGGTCTGCTCGTCAAGTAAGACTGCATCGCTGTTAGCGTGGTGCCTGGGCTCCGCGTGCTCGGGCTGGGCCGGGTTTTCGGTGTCGGTTGTGGGGATGGAGGCAGTTCAGCAGAGAGGGTGCCTTGTGTTGCCCTGCGGCTTCGGCACCCGTCTTGAACGGCATCACCTCAGTCTTTCGACGAGATGATCATCACGAAGCTGACCTGATCAGCACCGTGGCAGGATGGTGCCCGGCAGCAGCGTCGGAGCTTTGCCCCGTTCTCCGGTCTGCACGCGTGTCGCGCTGGCTGCAGGTGATCGCAGCTGGGCTCCGATTTTGGCTTTGTAAAGTGAGACCTTTTCCTCCCCAGAGGGATTCTGGCCTAGCAGTAACCAGCCGTAGTTTGGGTGGTTTTGGTTACCAAGTAGTGTCTGGATGTTAGAAAATCAGAGCATAAATTCTTCCAGCGATCAGCTGTGTCATTCGCCTCGCCTCCGTGACCTCTAACTGCTGTTACTTCAAACAGCTGCCATTAAACACAGTCGATAACACCCTTATGTATTCTACGGGATCCTCTCCTCCTGCCATCTCAAATGAAAAATAAACAAAAGAGCTTAAGTACGCAACGTGCTAAATAGACTAATAAGCTGTGAAAATATTTTATGGGCAAATCTGGGGCAAGAGCTGTCTGCTGAAGCAAGCCTATTAGACTTGGCAGCGGAAAGGCTTTGGGAGGCGTTCTTTGGGAGAGATAATTGAAAGATTTTTTCAAATGTATGTGTATTTTTTTTTTTGCCCTTTCTGAGTAGTTTTAACAAATCCCTCCCTCCTTAAATTGATTACCTCTCAGCATCAGAGTGCCTTGCCTTTAAGTACCCACTAAGCTGCTCCTGTGCTGATTTGACTTTGCCTTTCCGTTAAACATAAAACAGGTTTTAATCTTCTCATTTAGATGTTTTAATAGAAAGTAAATGTTGAACTTCCTTTGCTGTGGCATCCAAATCTGTAATCCTTGGGAGCATCTATAATGAAACGAAAACGTGCTTTTGTCTAAGCCAGGCATTACCAGCCCTCCGAGGGGTGTCTTCCGTAGCAGCACTTTCTAGGTGGGGATGGCAGACGGGCACCTTGCTTCGGGCAGCGGCACAGGGCGGGCGGCTGGGCAGCTCCGCACCCGGAGCTGGGAGAAGCGAAGGGCCAGGGGCACGGTCTGGAAGAGGCGACGGAGGCCGCTTGGGCTCCCCGAGGGGCGGGGAGGCGGACGGTGACTCTCATTTGGCAATGCCCAGTGCTCAGCCACCCTGAGCTGGAGCTGGTGCCCAGATGCTCCTCTCAGGAAAAGCAAACACTCGTCCGTGAGCTGGTCGATAGGTGATGGGTTTTTGGGAAAGTGACGGGGAGAGCGGCGAGAACCCCGTCTCAGGACGGTTTCCGACTCCGGGGAATGGGGAAAGGTCTGTAAACGTGCTGTAAAGTAAGTGTTCGTGACTACTGCCTGGAAGTTTAATCACAGCTGCTTCAGAGGGTTTGTGTTTGGAGATTATGTACGTGTTCTGATGGTGTTGCTGCTCTACGGAATGAGAACTGAAGCAGTGCTCTTGCTGAGGAAACTCTGAAAAGTGGGCTAGGACCAGGTGTGGTTCTTGTTACACAGAAGGGGGTTTCCACTCTTCTATAGCCACTTGGTTTATTTATTTATGCTTAAATTTAATTTTATTTTTTAAAAAAAGGCATTTACTACTCTAGGATGCAAATACTGCCAGCAAATTAACAGGCCAGATCCACAATTCATCAAGGAGGGGAAGCACAGAGCAAATAGGGATAGAAACCATCTCGGGTGCAAAAGCAGCCGTTCATGCCCGCTTTGGTGGTGAGGGCAGGAACAGCTGTTTATCCCTTCAGACGCATTACCTTCCGCAAATAAAAATGGGGATTTTTTTCAGGCTGAAAGCGCAGTCAGTCCTGGAAGAGCGGGAATGCTGCCGAAGCTTTTAGCTGTGTGTTCCCCACCAGCCCGTGCTGTCGGGGGGAGACGCCGTTCGGGGCAGCTGGATCCAGAGAGGCACCTACAAATACTCCATAAACGTGATTTTTACTATTATAAAGGATAACCCCATTAATATAGGTTTGTCTGGATAAATAAAGTGCTCTAATTTTCAGGCTCGCATTGTAAGTTGACAGGCTCCAATTGCAGAAGTGCTGGCTTTTATCAGTAGCCGGGTGCATCTGGCAAGCCCCAGTCGTCGGCACGCCGAGGTGCCCCGGCTCGGCTGTGAAGAGCGGGAGGACGGGTCTCTGTCGGTCTGCTGGCTTCTCCCCTCGCGCTCCCTGCCCTCGCCGGCCTGAGCTTGCTGTGGGTGGTCCCCGTCCCTGCGGAGCCCGCTGCCCGGGCTGGCCGGCCTTCCCAGGGTGCAGGAGCATCCCGCGGCATCCAGATTTGTACCCGGTTTGTGCGTCAGCTGGGCAGCGTGTGGCAGCCAAAGAGAAGAAAGCTTTTGGAAAATCATAAATCTACTTCAAAACAGAAGTTTCCTCCTCACGGGAGTGATCATTGGTATTAATCACTTTGTTTTGAAAAATGGAAACTCAGTATTTCAACTTTTCCAATGAGTTCCAGATTGCCAGGTTTTGACTATTTCATAGGTATTTGTTACCTCACTTTTCTTCCTAGGGAGAAAGGGGAGCTTGGTTCTGCCTCTCGCAGGGCTGGCGCGGAGTCGTTGCCTTTGCAGCATCCACGTGTCAGTGTCGATGTCACCTTTCCCATGGATGGCCTGGCTGCAGAAGCTGCTCTCCTGGGGTACCACGCTGCCCAGCCCGGGGTCCCTGTGCTGCCGTCAGGGATGCTCACGAGCTGCCTTTATCCCAGTACCTGTGACAGTCCTGGCGAAATCTGGGAAAAGGGGGGAGGAGCAGTAAACCAGACATTTTGTCCCAGGAGATTTCAGCTAACGATTTGTCTGCAGTGTTTTTGCCAATAATGGGAAAAAGGAAATCCCCGTTTCTTCAGAGACGGGATGCATCGGGAGAACCAGAGGCTGAGACTCGTCTGCAGATAAAGCTTCAGTGCTCTGAAAAAACCACCCCAAAATAGCAAATATCCCGTTGGGGTGGCTTTGGCACGTGAGGAGCTGGAGCATCTGGGCTGGTGCCATTCCCACAGCAGTCCGCACAGACACAAATACCCGCTTCTGCTGTCCTTGCTAGTTTTGTGTAGGGAACTGGGGGAGAAGTTTGGAAGTGTCTTTTTTTGCTGGTTACTGCCAAGGTAAGGGGCAGAAATCCCTTTCTGGCCTGACGGGGTGGGCTGTGGGAGACAGAGCGGAAGGAAGCAGTTCGTCTGGGACGTGTCCTGCCGCGGTGACGTGAGAGGCAAGGCTGGGGTGACAGCAGGGTCCACTGCCAGCCCCTCGCCCCGGAGCCTTCCCATACCAGCTCCAGGGCCGGGCGTTTCCAGTGGACGCGTTCGGATGAAGGCAGGTGAGACATGATGATGAGTGACAGTGGAGGAGCCCCGCAGAGACTCGGGGAGATTCTCCTCTGCGTTCCTCCTGTTCCCTTGGTTTGTGGCAGAGACCTGAAAAGTTTCGTTTTTCAAAATCAGTAGAAAACGGCAGCGTTTCAAGGAAATCCCTTCTGCTGGGCGAAGGCAGCCGCCGTGTCCAGCTCTGCTTGCTCCTCCCTGGCCGTGGCAGAGCCGGGCGTGCCGCATCTCATTTCCACAGGAATTCTGGACGGCGGTCTGCAGCGTCGATGTGCATACAGGCTGGCGTTGCGTCGCGGGCGGGTGCCGATGGACAGTGACGTCACGGGGGGTGTCCCAGCAGCGTCTCCAGCGAAGACCTCGCTGTTCTCCGTGAGATGAATTATGAGCGGTTTTGCAGGGAAACAGAGCTGCTCCTTCGCTGTGTGCTGGGTTTACAAGTTGGATTTACAGCGTAGTAACTTAAATGATTGATTTTCTGAGTTGCAGTTGTTCTAATTAAATTAGTTTGCAAATTCTGCCGTTTGTCTTTTTTTCCCTTCAGTTTGTTTCCTTTTTGACCAAAATCGTAATATCCCTAGCCGGTCGCGGCACACGGAGATGCTGGGAAAGCACGTGGGGTCGAGGAGAGCGGAGGTGCGGCTGGGAATGTCGGAGGTGTGTGCGTTCTTCGTAGGCTGTAGGAGCGGATTGAAACGCTGCATCAGACCTCTCGCCAAAATAATAAAAGTATTATGAAAGCAATCAGGTATGTTACCTGCTTGGCATGTTAGAAGCAGCTCCTGCTCCGTGCAAGGCCAAGCCACCGAATTCATCCCCTGGGATCTGGTGTTAAAACGTGTTCGCTGCCAGCTGACGAAAGAGTCAAGCTCGGATTTATTACACCGGCACCTGCAGTAAAAAATGACAGATGATGAAAATGTATTTAATTATCATTCAGTGCCACATCTCTGTCTGCTCCAGTCTCGCTGCTGCAGCTGTTGGCACACACTTTATTTTAAAGTCAGCGTGCTTATCTGGAGAAGAGCCCGATCTCCCCGCGTAAACGGGCCGGGAGAGCGGGCGAGCTCCTCCGAGGCGCAGCGGAGTGGACGCAGCTTTGCGTTGCGCTCGCTTGCCTTCATTGCCTGGACTTCCCGGCATCTTCCCGCTCCGCAGGGAAACGCGCCCTCTCCGAGGCCGAACCAGTGATGGCCGTTCCCGGCGGCGCTGGGCGACGTGCCGGCCGCCGCCCCGCCATCGCGCTCTCCTCGCGGGGCACCGGCAGCCCTTGCAGCGCACAGGCGAATGCAATTAAGCAGCCCTGCAGCAGTAATTGGCTACAGTTGCTGGGGGGACGGGAGGCATCTCAAACGGGACTGCGGTTTGCAGCAAGGTCAGGGGAGGCGAAAGCAGCCGTCACTGCCGCAGAGGCACGGAAAAGTCTCGTTTCCACATGGCTGCTCCTCCAGTGTTAACTTTTTCTGTTGTCGTGCGAAGCCACGCGTGGCACTGGGGAGCTTTAGTGTGCGTCATCTGTGCAAAGGTGTACGTGTGTATGTATGTATGTATGTATGTATGTGTGTGTGTGTGGGGGGCTGTTTGTGGTGTGCTGCAGAAGGTGCCACAGGTGCTGCTGCCCTCCCACCTGGCCTCCCCAGCTGTGCTCAATGGGAGCTGACGAGGCCGCTGGGGTAACTGGGAGGAGCCCAGCGCCAGCTGGGAGCTGAGCTCACTTTGCTGGAGGAGCCCTGTGGAGCAGAGCTCGGTGGTCCTGTGCACCCCTTGTCCCCCCGCTGTCGCCCCGTGGCTCCCGGATGCCGGTGAGTGCTCCCGCTCGGGTGAGCCTGCCGGCTGCCTCGGCCGCGCGGCTCTGGGCAGAAGGCGGCAGTTCCGAGGGGGAGCCGGGCTCGCGTCGGCTGCTGGCGGGGCTGCCGGCCCTGCCGTGGGGTGCTGGTGGCTGTGGGTGCCCACGTTGGCAGTGCCTGCGCAGGGGTTAGCGCTGGGCCCTGTAACAGCAGCATCGTGTCTGTGGAGGCTGCTGGAAAACGTTGTTTTCCGTTACTGGGAGCGTCGGAGCACATCGCAGCACATGCGGCTGTCTGCAGCCGCTGCGCTTGGCACGAAGCCCTTCGGAAAACCCCAGCAAATCAGGGTCTGGGTCGGGCTGTGCACGTTTAACCGGGGCTCGAGGGGAAGGGATCCTCTGTCCTCGGGCCTCCTGCTTCCCGGCGTTGTGTCTGTGGGGCTCGGCGGGGGCCGCTCCCGGGGCCGGGGAGCGGTCTCCTCCGTGCCTGCACACCTCGCAGCAGGAGAACGTTCTCGTAGGGCTTTGTCCCCACTTGGGTGTTGCCGGTGCTCGCTGCACCGCGCGGGGGAAAAAGGTTTTTTGGGGAGTTAAAACCTCTGGCTCTGGGTGGGCTCCAAATATCAGTCTAGGCAGGAGGCTTCTGGGCGCGGACTGCAGCAGCTTTGCACCGTGTGGAGGGGGCAGTGACTGGTGGGGAGAGGCACTCAAAAGTGTCAGCCAGGAACCAGCAGGTAGATCCGATTTTTCGCGAAGATTAAGAGGCAAAACTGAAGTATTTTGGTCTTGCCAAAATGGTTTTGATATGGGAGCACTTTGTTTGCTTTTTAATAATGATTTTTGAAAAATGTTAAGTTGAAAGTGAAAACTGGAAGTCATCTGGGAGAGAAGGGCTTTCTGAAATGCCCCTTCACAGGGCGTCCCCGCTTTTGTGTGCAGAACAGGGAGATGTTTGGTTTCTGAGGAGATTTCCTCTGGCAGGAGCATCTCACGCACCAAAATTCATACTTTTGTTGTGGGTGCGGAGGCTTCCCCCTGGGGTTTTGGCTGGAGGAGCTGGGCAGGCTGGTGGGGCTGTGCTGGTTGAGTGCTGCTCTCCTTTAACCTCAATAAACCCAAATTCAAAAGTGGAGCAATCAGCTGAAAACAGGGGCTTTTAAGAAGTCTCCAAAGCTTGTGGCATTAATGCTCTCCCTGCTTCAGAGCCTGGGGGCTGGGGCTGGGCGTGGGGCATCGCTCCCCTGCGAGCCCTGACCCAGAGCCAGGCCGGGGAGGAGCCGGAGCGGGTGGCGGAACAAAGCAGTTTTTAGTATTCATGAAAAATGCTTGTGACAGCCCTACCCCAAGTAATGAGAAGCCACCTGCAGTTCAGAGCAGTACTTGATAATGCCGTAATTAGATTGGAGATGCAAAAAAGCTCATTAAAATTAAATAACATATTTGTCAGTGTTTTAAGAGGTGCAGATTGCCTTGAACCATGCTGGTCTCTTGACCTTGAGTATTTTGGTGTAGTCCTCGCCTGTTGAGAGTGTGAAAATAACATCGGAGCATCCTGCGGGCAGTTCGTGGTGGGGTTTTCGACGCAAGGTTGCAGGCGCTTGCCTTCCCTGGCGCGTCGTTGCGCACCGGCTCGCTTCCGCTGCCCTCGCCGAATGGGGCCGTGCTCCCGGCACCGGGACGTGGCACGGGGGGACGGGTCTGGCCCTGTGGTTTGCAGGCCAGGGGACGTGGGCCTGATGGGAAGATGCTCTCAGAAGTGGTCCCTGCCCGGCTCCGTGCAAGGTGCGGGTCCGCTCCACTCTCCCCCCGTATCTTCATAGGTTGCCTTGCAGTCGGGATCCCGTCCCTCGGTGGGTGGGAAGGTTCCTTCCCAGCGTCTTGGGAGCAGACACTGCCTGTCGCTGTTGAATGCGCAAAGAGCTGCCAGGGTTTATGGAGCCTGGAGTAACTTTTCCAGCTGTTGCCCGCCGATGCTGTGCGGGCGGTGGTGGTGGTCTCCCTCACCTCCACCCCACCGTGTCGGCAGACCGGCTGAGAGCTCCCGGTGGAGCAGAGCTGGGGGAGCCGGCGCTGGAGACCCCGCAGTGCTGGACCCCAGAAATCCCGGCGTGTGATGGGGAGTGACGTCAGACCACGCTGAAACGCCGCGAGCTGGAGGGATGGGGAGGCAGCTTGCGGGGAGATGGCAGAATCACTCGATACGATGGCTTTTCCTCCTTGCAAATGCAAACGTACTCGGGTTGTGAATTTGTGCAATGCAGAAATGCAGGCTTCCAAAGGCATTTGTCTCTCTCTTCAGTTTTTGATGAAATACAATAAAATGTGTTTTTGAATCTCCTTCCTCCCTCCTGCCTTAAAAGGAACATGCAAACCCGTAATAGTGTCTATTAACAAGACTGTAATTTTCCAAAATTAATTTTTAATGACTGATTTGTCTTGTTTTCTGATGTTTTATACAACACCTATTGTTTAAACCACATTTGTTTCTCCACAATGTCACCGTGAAGGAGACCGGCATTGGTTCAGGATCTCTGGCTAAAGCGTCCGTCGCTGGCTTTGCTCCTGCCTGAGGAAGGCTGCTCCCCGCGAAGGGCTGCGACGCCGAGGGAGGGGGGCTCTGGGGAGAGGTGGAGGTCACGCTTGACTGAAAGGATTTCCCTTTATTCCACCCAAAACGGGGCTGCTGCCAAACAGACTGTTCCCCTCTCTCGGTGTCCCTCCCTCCCCGCTGCTGCTGCAGCCATGGGCTGCCCTTCCCCTCCGAAGCATCAGCCGGCCGGGGGCTTCTCTTGCCAGAGCTTTTGTGCACAGAGAATTAGAAACAAGAAGTGAGTTTTTCTTCCTCCTCCTCCTCCTCCTCCTCGCTTGTGAGTAGTTACACATAGGTGTCTTGGAGTGGGGGTGTTTACAGAGAGCCCACGCTTCCGGAGCGTGGGGATTTTCCCTTTGCGGCACTCGCGCTGTGAGCACCGCATCTGCTTGCGTCGTTTGTTCATTTGTTTGGGAATTGGGGGAGAGGAGGGAAAGGCGAGTGTCCCCCGGCTTCTGAGGGTGGAGCGTCCTTGCAGGGTCGTTGGCCGTTGGTGTCTCCACGGGAGGGGAGCTCGTGGCATGACTTCTGGTGCCTTACAGAGAAACTTCATTTTTTTTATAATGCTTTTTTTCCCCTGCTTAGGAATGATCTTTGAAGGGCTGAGAATGGGGTGCTAGCAGCTTGTGCCGCTTTGCGGCTGGGCACACTGCTTGGTTTTGCTTATTGCCCGTCATGTCAGTGTTTTCTTTTGTATTCCTGGCACCAAACAGGGGCTTTTCAGAGCTGAAAGAGCTTTTTCAGGCTTTTCTGAGTAACGTTGGTGAAAGGAGAAAAATTCATTCTTAGAGAGAAACAGCTGATGCTGGGTTGGTGTTCCCTAGGTGGGCGAGTAAATACTGGGGAGCTTCTGTGGTGAAACCTCATCTGCAGAACCTCGCTAGCGGCAGACCCGGCTGGGGCTGACTGTGAGACCCGAGGCAACCCGAACGCCGCTCCCTGCGCCGCAGCCCTGTGCCTGCGCTGGCCACCCGGCATCTCCCGGGCAGCTCCGCCGCGGGGTCCCCAAAACCAGTGCAGCAACCCGCAATGGGCAGACGGAGCTGAACCTTAAAAAAATAAAATAAGGTGTTTCCACAGGCCTGGGCTGGGGTCGGACCCATCCGCCTTCCCCGCTCGGGCTGCGTACCTGGCTGTTGGCAGAATAATCCTCATCTGGCATCCGGGGAGACGCAAGCGAACAGGTCTCACCGCTGATGACGAGGATTTCCGGATAAAACGGAATGTGGGATTCCCGTTGTGCTCAGAGCGGGGCAAAGGGCTGTCGCTCCACCTCACTTGTGCTCCCGGTCGGATCCATGTGGCTCCTTTGAGCAAGTCTCTGGCAGCTCCACAGGAAAAGGACCCCCCCTCACCCCCCAGACATTCAGCTTGTGTGGCTGTACCGAGGAAGCTGCTGGAAGGGTAAACCCTGGGTAAACATCCTCAATTTGCTGCCTCCCGAAATGGAGCAGCTTTTAGAGATTCGAGCCACAATTTGTATTCAAATGAAGGTCATTTGAAAGGTGTAACATAGTAAACAGCCATTATTTCATTTTGATAGTGGTACTAAAATTATAGTGTTGGTTGAATTATTTTAGTATAGGACCATTACCATCTCCCTAAAACACTTACAGGGATTTTTATATCGGTGCTGCAGTCCTGAAATTAGAGGAAAATTAAAAATCACACGGCTGTGGTAGGGCAGCAATTTTTTTGCTAGCATGCCTTTGTTTTATCATGCATTCTCTTTCCCTCGCTTCTCTGCCGAAGGAGAGATGCGTGTCTTCTTCTGGGGGCTGCCGCTGGCAGGTTGCTGCTGCCAGTCTCTCCATCCACGGCCGCGAGCCGCTTCGGCTGCGACCTGCGCAGGGGCCGCGTCCTCGCCCTGCGGCAGGCTCCGCGCTGCTCGGCAGCTCCTGGCGCGGGGCTCCGGTGCTCCCGGCTTGGGAATAACGCGTTTGTCATCAGTAACACCTCGGCAGCGCCAGGCTTTGGGGAGAGGGCACTGTGCAAAGAATAGATGGAGAAAAGGGAGGTGTAATGCCGCGGGGTCGCTTTGGGGAGCTCCCGCGGCAGCCTGCGGCGTTCCGAGCCCCCCGCTCCAGGCGTGGAAGCGTCTCTGCCCGATGCCTCCACCCGCACAATGCTTTCCTGGTACCTTCAGCCTCCCACCCATCTGCCGGCCGCGATGCCGAGCATCGCCTTGTCATGGCAGGGACAGCTCCTGCGTCCCACGGCAATGCCCAGGCTCCGGTGCCCGCGGTGCCCGGGCTGCCTTCGCCAGCGCAGGCGGCTCTCCCGGCGCGGGGTGGGCAGAGACGTTCTGTTTGGGCTCTGCGTCCAGCCCAAGGCTTGGCATGAGCACTGCCCCGACGCCAAGCGTGTCAGCGTGCACCTTGGCAGTGGCCGCCATGGCTCTACAAAATGTGTTTATTTACACTAAATTTAAAGTACAAGCAAGGGCAGGGCAGCCCTGATGATGCACTGTGCGCAGCGATGAATGATGGAGGAGGAGAGCTGGAGGTCACCGTTGGTGTCCCCGCGCCGCCCGCTGGGTCCGTCGCCTGTGCCGCGCACGGCTCACCCATGGGCATGCCGTGGGGCGTGCGCCGGGGCTGCGAGCACCGGAGGGGTGTGGGGAACACGGGGTCGATCTGTCTCCCAGCTCGGACGTGGATCCCCAGTAACAGATCTCCGTGCGAGGAGCCGGAGGGAGTGCGCCCGCGTACCCAGGAAAGCGCAGCTGTGCCGCAGTGAGCCCTAATAAATATGGCAGCTGCTTCCCGGTGACCAGCGACAGGTCTGGGACGTTTGAGGGATGGAAGGCCGTCAAGATAATCTTGGCGACAAGCTGAAGACTTGAGAAAAATCACTGCTTTTCCAATTTGAGGGTTGGCCTATACGGTTTGGCTTCCGTGGCACGCTGCTCTGTGTCAGTAGCTCGTTACCCCTTGGTAGGGTGCCCAGCGCCCTCAACACCTGGATGAGCTTTATAGGCTCGCCTGGCTGAACAACGGATGGGAAGACACCAGTCGCCCACGAGTCAGGGCTTTCATGAGCAACCTGTGAAATTTAGAATTTTTTTTTTCCCTCAGTAAAAGAAGGTGCTGTGGTGTCGTCTGACTTCAGTGCTCTTTGTCAGCATGCTGTATTTAAAAAATACTCATGTGAGAGAGTAGGTACACACTTAAAATCTCTCTGCGTTTATTTTCTTTTGGGAACACATGTAATAAAAGTTCAAGTTAATAGAATGGCAGTAATTTCCCCCATCAGGGCCGCCGGGTGAGGGTGGCTGGACGGAGCACAGCAGTTACGGCTGCTGTTAGGTGGAAGGGTTGATGCACAACAGGCTGCGCGTGAGCAGGGTCTCTGGACGTGAACAAAATCTTAATGCTGAAATTCCCGTAGATTATCGTAGCTGCCTTCATTAACATTTTCACACTCGGCTGGCTAACAAATGAGGAGAAGGGCTTTCTGTGCCGCTAGATTTATAATGCTGGGAATCCGCTCCGCACCTCGGTGTGTGCCAGAGGTCTGCGCCCTTGCGCTGTGGTGTGCTCTTGTTTAAGCAGAGGGGATTGCGTGCTTTTTATGGAAGGAAGAGGAAAAAAAACAGGTGTTCTGTGAGTATTTTTAGTGAAAATCATTATTGGCGATAAGCTTGCTCTCAATAAAATGGAGGAGTACCATGCAAATAAAATTCCTCTTAATTTACAGTTCCTCCAAGAATTTAAGATGCGAAATCTCTGTTTTCTAGCTGCATCTCTGCAAAAGTTCATGTTGGCTTTTGATCTGGTTTTATGGAGTTTTCTGAGCTGATATTGCATAAAATCTGGGGTGTTCTAGTTGCACGAGGAGGGTGCCAGTGTACATCCACTGGGAAAGACCATAAACGCTTAAACCTTGGGTGTTTTGCTGCTTTCATGGTGCCGAAGTGGACACAAGTGATGCAGTAGCCATGGAAGGTGTTGGCTGTGGAAGGTCCCCACGTCACGTTGCAGGTCAAGGACGTGCCTCGTGTCTCTTCCCCTGCCTTGCCGTGCCCCAGCTAGCTCCTGCTCACAGTTTTGCTGCTGGAGCACTCCCCGCCAGCAGCGTGAAAATATGTTTTCGTGATGAAATTGTGGGGCTGTCAAGTGCAGGGCAATGCTGGGGTGGACAGTCCCGTCCTTGGGTGAAGGATGCTCTCGTAGAGCAGCTCCTCAGGAGATTTCAAAGGGGGGGAAACCTGCAGCTGGATTGGGATGCCCTCGGAGATGAGCATAGCAACCTGCTCTGTATTTATTATGGGCAACAATTTGACTAAGGGAGAATTTAGATTAATAACATTCAGCCTGGAGAAGTAATTTCCTTTGAGAAAGCGATTTACACGCACTCTGCCAAAAAGAGCTGTCACCGCGCGCTCTCGTCGTGTCAGCTCCAATAATGAAGTTGGAAATAACATGGGAGGTTAATAGGTCCTACTTATCTCCTTAGCGCCGGAAAGGAAGATTTACAGTGCGGAGCCTGGTTTGCATATTTCCATTGGAAATGGGAAGGTTTTTCCCGGCTGAGATTGATGAGATGTTGCGGTTACAGCGTGTCTGCTCCGCTCTGCTCGCGCCCGAGGCTGTAAACCCCCGTCCCTGGGGATGCGCTCGTGCCGGGGGGAGACGCCTGCCCTGGGTCGCTGGCCAGGGACTTAATTAGATGCCCATGCCGCTGCTCCAGCAATAATTATTTTTAACCAGCTGTGTCTCGGCTAAGCCTGGCGGCTCACGCAGACGTGGCTGCTGCGCCGTGGTGTAAAGGCGGGCTGGGGCCCGGTGGGTTTCCCCGGGGCGTAACGGGAAGGCGTCTGGAGATGCAGTGAGGGGCTGCACCGGCGTGGGGACGCCTGCGTTGCCTCTCGGGCTGCTGCTTGCGTGCCGCCGTCCTCGCGGCGTGGGTTGGAGTGTGGTTCCTCCTGCCATAGCCCCGGGAAGGCGGTCTGCGGGGTGGGCTGCTGCCGTGAGCCGGGACCTGTCCCCTTGGCTGGAACCAGCCACGACCTTGTCGTCGCCGCGAGGACGCCGCTGCCGCGGCCCTCGGAAGGGCTGGGGGTGGCTGCAGCTGCCGCCGCGATGGCCCCTGCCCCGTGCAGGAGCCGCGACGCGCGGGGCCCAGGGCTGCCCATTGCTCCGCTCGGCCCCGAAGGGCGGGGGGCTCGCGGGGGGCCGCGGCGGGAGCGGTTCCGTTTCAGCAGCCAAGCTGTCCGAGAGCGACAGCGGTACAAAGCAGCTCTCAAATTCCGCTGCCGCTTCCCTTCCTCCCTTGGCGTTTTAGAAGACAGCTTTCGAACTGCTCTCTCTCCCGGCAGACTGCTCCTTGGTTCCTCCACAGGTCTTTGGGCTCTGCCGTGCTCCCAGTGAAACAAACGTGTTAAAAAACCCCCCACAAACCCAAACCAAAGCAAAACAGCCAAAACCCTTCTCGATAATTTAAGTCAGAGTGCACTGAAGCCTGCTTAAAAGAATAACTCTAAAAGGGACAGAATTTTTAATAATTGTTCTGTCTAGCACAAACTGTAAAATATTAATTTCAGTCGGTTATTTCACATTACCAAGTAAGTGCAAGAAGAATTAACTTTCTGAACAGCTTAAGGTACGACTTGGTAATAACCTGAGCCATTTAATCAATGAAATATTTAACATAATTTGCATACATTAAGTGATGGGATACAGGGTATAACAAATGTAACTCCAAATCGGAGAGGAGAACGGGGAGGAACAAACAGGGGCTCCTGGGTGTGAGCCCAGCGACTGAGCTGCCCCGGGGATGCTGGGCGCGCACGTCGTGTCCCCAGAGTGGGCATCCCTGAGCTGGCCCTGCCTTGGGATGGCCGCAAGGTAAATGCGCCGATGAAGGTGGCAAAAACCCCAGGAAAGGAAAGTAAAAGGTAAACCTTGATGCTTTCCGCCATAAAGACAGGGAGAGCGTTAACAGGCGTTAGGTGACAAAGCAATTTGTTCCCAGCAGGTCGCTTGCAGGGGGAGGTAGCTGCCAATTTACACGTGCCCAGAAATTGTAGTTCATAACCAAAACAGCGGCAGGGCTGGGTTGTCAGTTGGGCCCAATTAGTTTTCCCTAACTTAAATACTCTTTAATTCATTAAATTCTTTTTCTTCTCTGTGAGTGGCCACCCTTCTGGAAACTGTATAGTGAAATTAAGTGTCCCAGGGAGAGTGTTTGTGTGTGTATGTCTCTCTCTCTCTCTATCTATATCTATATCTATCTATATCTATCTATCTATATGTATCTATCTATCTGTCTCGGGGGTGGCCGCCCTGGGGAGTGCCGGAGGGGCCCGAGGGCAGTAGGTACGGCACATTTCGATCCGGGCACGGCAGCAGCGTTGAGTCGTCCAGAGGCTCTGTAGCCCGTTACTCCTTTGCCCCACTCCCCTCGCAGCCCGGCTGTTCCCCCTCTCCCGCCCCGCGCGCCAGCAGAGGCGTTTGCTGTGCCGCACGCCCCGATGCTCCGGTGATCTCGGCTCGCCCGGGGGTGATCCCGCTAACGCAGACCCTCGCGGGCTGAGTAATGCATCTCTCTCTTCCCGTCCCCGTTACTTTGCGCTTCCCCCCAGCCACGCGCTCGGCTGCCATCGTGCCGATCGCTTGCCCGGTTTGCCGTTTGTGTCGGTCTCTCGGCTGGTTCTCCAGCCTGTCGTGTCCTCACTGGTAAGTGCCTTGCGCCGTACTCGGGCGCTGCCTGCCCGCTGGTCGCTCTCCAGGTCGCTGGTAAGCACTGGGCAGGGCAGGACGCCGGCCGAAGGCTGGCGGTGGCGGGAGCTGGGCAGGGAACCCCCACCCAGCTGGGAACGCAGAGCTCCGGGGTGGCAGACCGATTCTCGGGAACTTTAAACGCTTAAAGACAGAGAAGAGCAGAGTAATGCTGAAACACATCCCTGTCTTTGTTGAACAAGGTTTTTAACAAAGCTATGTATTTTTAAATAGGTTATGAAATGAGCCCACTGCTGGGTATGTGAAACGCAGACTCACGTGAGTATTGGAGGTCCCCTCGCCGCGGCTGCGTTTGGGCGACCTTAAGAGCGGGAGGGCTGGTTTGCCTTGACAGCGCATTAAAGTCAGTATTACCCGAAAAACGTTCTGCTTTCATAACAGGCAGTGTTGTTTGTGTTGAAAATGCTCTGTTTGATTTCTGGAGCCATTCATTACAGGATCAAGGCTGCAGACTGGAGCCAATTAGGTCGAGGTGTTGCTTTTAGAAAGCTTTTTCCAAATGCCGAGAGCTTGAAGGTGAAGATGCAGTGAACTGAGCATCCAGCGCCCATGCAGGGAGCCAGCCAGGGCGCCGGGTACCCCCGGGGCTGGCGTCCCCCTCGCTGGGCTGCGTCCCGGCGGCAGCGGGAGCCTGCACTCGCGCTGGGTATGGTGGCTCACCCTTGGTCTATATTTAGTAAGAAATGCATCAGCATCCCTTTTACTCCTTCAGTTCCCTCTGGGAACGGAGCTAGTAAATAGCTGTTGCACTAAAAATAATACCTGCGCCAGCCCCTGGCAGCCTCTCTCCCTTCCCTGGCTGAACACAGACCCAAAGGCTCCCACCCCGGGAGCGGATGTTAGGATTTATGATTATTTTTATTTAAAAGATGAAGGAAAAAAAAAAAGGCAGAAACCAACCACTTAAACATGTAAAGACCATGAAAACGCTTGTAATGCTTAACCTTTGGAAAACATTGTTAGTGCTCTCAGCCGTCTCCTCTCTATTTAATGAAACACAAGGCAGCCCCGGCACAGCCTGCAGTGATTTTCCAGCCGCTGCTGGCAGCCAAAAGGTGACCTGGGATTGCACAAGCAGCCACTCCGGGAGCACGCGTCCCGCCTGCTCTCCCTGGGTAATACGGGCATCGTCCCTGGCTTTACACCAGCCTTCTGGTCTGCTCCTTCCAAGGAGAAACGCAAGAAATCCTGGGCAATTTGCTGCCCTGGCACTGCTCAGGATTGTAAACAGCTTTTATCATGCAAATAATGTCCTTTTTTTTCTTGTCTTTTTTTTTTTTCCTTGTCCTTTTTTTCTTAAATGTTCTCTCAAAAGTGAGGAATGAGTAAAATCTCAGAAGTGTGAAAATGACTTGCAAAGGGTTTGTGGTTCCCTGATGCTGTTCTGGTTTTAGGTTGTTCACCTTCTGTTTGACATAGCAAATAGTTGTGGTTGGTGGGTGAGTTTCCAGCAGACGTAAACCGGCTGGCGACAGCAATTCCTTCTCACGTGTCCTGGTTTTGACTGGGATGGAGTTAATTTTCCTCCCAGTAGCTGCTGTGTGTTAGATTTAGTAGGAGAAGAATGTTGATAACACTGATGTTTTCAGTTCTTGCGATGACATCAAGGACTTTATCCAGTCTCCCATGCTCAGCTGGTGAGCAAATGGGCAGGAGCTGGGAGGGAGCACAGCCAGGCAGAGAGCCAGGCTGGCCGGTGGGAATATTCCGTGCCATGGGCGGCACGCTCAGCTTGTGAACGGGGTTGGCCAGGGGACGGGAATCTTTTCTGGGAGTTCAACTTTTCCTTGAATTTGGCCTTTTCCATGAGTTTGCAGAGTTCTGCAAAATCCATGAGTTAGGCAAAATCCGTGAGCTCTGGGAAACCCCGAGGGTTCCACAGTCCCTGCCTGGGGACTGGCAGTGCAGTCGGTCGTCGGGCAGTGAGAAAAACTGTCTTGTGTGTAGCTTGGTTTGCATACTTTTTATTATTTATTATTATTCCTTTCTTTGTTGTCTTACTGGACCTTCTTTATTCCAACCCACGGGTGTTGCATTCTGTCTGTTCTTCTCCTGTCCCGCTGCGGGGCAGGAGTGAGTGAGCGGCTGCCAGGTCCCTGTTGCCGACTGAAATCTCGGCATCGGGGGTCAGATCTGCGGTGACGCCGCAGACCGATGGCCCTGGATCGGTAGTCATGGCCGGATACTGGCCTAGAGCAGAGACATTTCCACTTTCATGCCCCTCGCAGAAGGGAGGACGGTTTGATTGCACCCGTGAGCGTAGCGAGTGGCACAGGAGCCGATCCCATCCGTTAATCAGTATTTCTGAGTTGCTTCCAGAAACTTGACCTGTTGTTCCCATTTCTGCAAAGAATCCACCAATTTACTGCGGGAGATCTGGAAATAAGACAAAACCCAAAACCCCAGAAACAACCAGCCCAGCAGGCACCCAGCCAGGAGCTGGAAGTTGCAGCTGGGTTCCAGTACTCACTTGCCATGGATCTGTTTTTCCTTCTAAACCCGAAGTGACAGTTAAAAAGAGGAAGAACTCAGGCAGCCATGAATGCTTCAGACGAAGAAATAGAGCCTAGTGCTGACATTTACAGCGCACGTGGCTCGGGCCTCATCCTCGCCCCAGATCTCCGCTGCCCGAGGTGCTTTGGTTTTCCCCATTTCTTCTGCCGCGGCCGGGAGGGCTGGGACCCCACGACCCCCTGGTGCTGAGCCTCGGTCCGCAGCTGCTCCGTCCTGCCCGGCGGAGGGAAGGCGTATTGCTTAATGGGTTCTGTAATGGGGCGGTTTATAGTGTTTTAGGTAATAATACCAACAATTTTGAAAGGTGTTTTTTTATCCCGTTGACACCCCAGGTTTTGTTTAAGGTTTATTTGGATTAATTGGGCGGATGTTTGGGGAAGAGAACAAATACCTGCTGATATTTGATTTTGCTCACACAGCTGTGTGATGAAGAGAAATGGCAGCAGACGACCTTAAACTCCGTTATATTGTCCCTGGGAAGATTTATGAGGCATAGTTGGGTCCTAGGAATAGAATTTTGGAGCCTTGTCACCGCAGTTAACCAGAGCGTTTCGTGCCTGGGTGTCTGGGTGACCCAAAGAGGCTTTAATGAACGAACGGGTGCCGCATTTTGCATCTCCAAAGGCTGCGCGGCGGGGAGCTCTCGGTTTCTGCTAATAGCTCTGTGGCCTGCAAGTAATGAGCAATTAATTTATATTAATGTTTGAATAATGTTTTTTCTGGCTACCTCTACTTGTTTACTCCTGCACTTGATACTGGTCCTTCTGCCGTTTAGATTTTTTTTTTTTTAATGGAGCAATACAAGGTTATGGACTCTTGCACCAGACTGGTGTCTGGCGACGCGGTGGGTGCGCCTCTGGGAAGGACAACCAGAAGCCGGTGGTCTCTCACAGGCCCCTCTTCTTTTGGGATCTTGAATACTTAATAAAACACTTGGGGATTGTATCCGCGCCCTGCACCTTCAAACGCTTTTGATAAACTTTCGTCAGCCTCACCCTGCTCGGGTACGGGGCTGCGGATGTTGTCATGCTCACGGCTCGATCGCTACAATTTTATCTGCTCACAAGTGCGAAACATTAGAAATTATTCTAGGAGTGATAATAATGAGTAGCATTGTTTTTTGGTTGTTTTGTTTTTTTAAGCTTCAGTGCTGTTTGCGCAATGCTGCAGGGACGTTTGTGTGACATTTGCAGAGCACTTTGGAGAGCTGGGGGAGCCTTCGCCGTAAACGGTACTGAAGGGACAAAACCCTGCGAGCACGGCGTGAGGTGGAGCAGCTCCTGCAGGCAGCGGGGTCTGCGGAAGAGCGGTCCTTGCACTCGGAGGGCAGGAGGGGCTGCGTGAAGCACCCAGGACTCCATTTCACGCTAATTGAGATGTGGGGGGCTGAGTTCGTCGCAGGACAGCGCCGTTTTAGCCAAGAAAGTGAAAGGTAGCAGTTACTGCTGCTGGCAGATTTCTGCGCTTTGCGGTGCTCGGTCTGACCAGCATCATCATTCGAACACAGCTTCTGTCATGATTAAATATGTATCTTTTAAGAAGGATTTTAATTCCCTGTTTGAAATAAGAAAATGCCATAAATCAGAGACAGAATCTTTTAACATTTACAGTTTTAAATGAATTCCTGTTGAGAGTCTCTTAAGCCAGATTTATATCTGATTCTGCATTGAACTGTGTCGTTATGTGGGACTGAAAAACTCTTACAAAATTAGGCATAATGCTAAAACATGCTGAAAAGACAGTTCTGCGGGAAAGTGGAACATTATTATGTTAGAGAATATTGGAGTGAGGAATATGCAGAAAGGGACAATTACCGTGGATATTTTCCTTTTAATGAACCTTGCACAGTTCTTTGGTGGAAGGGTTTGCTGCTGTCTCCTTGCAGGGGAAGGCAAATTAAGAAAGCACTGACATTTTCTGGTATTTTCACCTCATCTGGCGTTGCGGCGTAGCTGCCTCATTGCGAAGAGCGGGGCTTTGTGTCGCTGGGGTCGAGCCGGGCTGGTCGGCAGTGCTCCCGACCGGAGCAGGTTCGGCTGGAAGCCAAGGCCACTGGGTTTGCGGGACCACGTGCGCAGGCTCGTTAGCGAGGCCACCGTGCTCTACGGCACGGGAACACGCCCTGGGTTTCTGGTCTCAGTGGGAGAGCCGGGCCCAGCCGGGGCTTTGCTCTGGCAGCGGATGGAGATCTGCTCCCAGGCGGGCGGACGGGCCGTGCCTGCGCAGCGTCCTCGTAGCATCCTTGGAGCCCAGTGGCACAGACGCGTTTAGGACTGTGCCTTTGGTGAGTTAGAATCATTGCAAGCACCAGGCACAGTCTCCTGCTCTGACTCGTGCTATTCGCTTCGTGTCCATGAAACCCAAGAGGAGGAAATCTCTGTAGGCTCCCAGCCAAACGATCATAGCAGCAGGTGACAAATAAACAAACCCAAACATTTTCCCCAAAAACGTGTTCCGAAGACCAGCAGTCCAGATTCTTACAGCTTAAAATCCACCTGCATCCTTCAGCCCCCTTGTTTACTGGGGCTGGAGGCGCTGGGCTCAGCCAGTCTTGGTTGGAGATGTGGAGCTGCCTTCCCCAGGAGAGCCTGCCCGGCGGCGCTGGCCGGAGGTGATGGGAATGGCTCCGTGGGTTTCCCTCTCCGTGGATCTCCTCCGGTGTCTGCCGGGGGGTTGCTTCCTTGATGGGGGTTCAGCTTTAGGTGCTTTCTCGCCTTCAGCAAGCTCCTACTTTCCCTTAAAAAATGGAAGTCGAGTGGATTTCCGTTTGGATGGAAAATAAGAAGTTAAACTCGGTGCGTTTGCTGATGATGTGGTACTTCAACCTGAATGAAGGAGGAAAGAAGATTCATAAGACGGATACTGCCTGAAGTACTACTTCAGCCACTGTTCTTCCAACTGAAATTAACTTTGCTGTTTTATTGAAACAAGCCAAAAGAGCTAAATATTCTCAATTATTCTTCCTCCATTGAAGAAGACAATAAAAATATGAGGTACTGCCTGGAAGATGTTTATTACTATAGCCCACATGCCTTAGCTGGGGAAGAATTAGAGAGGTGAAGGGGAAGAAAACTCCTACATACAGCATTACAGTGGTGTGTTTTATATGGAGACCCTTTGTGTTTCTCCCTCACGTGTGATGGTTTGGCTGGGCTCAGTGGGAGACTGCCAGAATAGACACAAAAGGGTTCAGTGGCAAAGTCATTTTGGGCCTTTTCTCTCCCAAATCTGTATTTTTGCTAAATCGTTTAGGTAAAGAGTGCCCTCTGAGTTTGCATTCAGCAGGGCTCGCGGTCTGGCGCTGCCCACAAAGGTAGGTTGCCCTGGACGCCCTGGTTCGTCCCGCCCTGGCACACCGAAGCACGGTTGGGGTTTGCCCGTCGGCGGGGGAGAGCTGCAGAAAATGCAGCGTTCCCCTGCGTCGCTGGGGGAGCCGAGAGCTGGGCAGCATCCCCCAAGGCGCGTGCCTGCTCCGCGGCGTGGGGAGACGCTGCATCGTCTTCAAACCGTGTGACTGCTCGAATTATGTAAAAATAGTGGAGGCTTTTACTATTGCACTGTAATGAATGCATCGTAGAGACATGTATCTTACTGAATATTCTTTTTTTATCCCGCTGCATGTTTGGCGCTTTCGGGCTACGGAAGAGAAGTCCCGTTTGCAGTACTAAAGCTAAGAGTGACAGCAAGCGACAGTTCACATGCTTCTTTAAATCACAGGGTTTAGTCCAAGGTCGTGTAAAAGAAAGAATAATAAATATTAAATAATCATGTAATTGTCTGTGGGTATTTTCCAGTAACGAGAGATTGGGCATTATTTAATATTGCTCTGTATTACTGACTGTCCCTCAGTTTGGGACTCAAATGGAAGATAAAATCTATCCTAATCCCATTAGGCACTGGCTGATTCGAGGTCGGACTTTGCTGGTACTCGCGACTAAAGGTCCTTCTGCGCCGAGCGCTGCAGGACAGCCATTGCTAAGTGTGTGTGTGCAGAATTAGGGTCTTGCTGTTATACAGACCCATTGCATGTTGAAGTTTGCTGTTTTCCCTGTGTATCTGGCAGGAGAAATTGCCGAGCAGATCTCATTTAACTCTGGTGTCTGTTAACCACTGCTTATTCATTTGATTGATTTTTTTTTTTTCCTTCTCATTTTCATGTGTTTTAGAGAAAATAATTTCTTGTCTTAATCCAGTTTCTTCATACCAGGTTTAACCTTGAAAATGAAGCACTTAAGTTGTCCACTTGCTACTTTATAGAAGTTGAAGAGCAATAGGGGCTAGCCGCTGCGAGCTCTGGTCATGCTGACCTGGGAGAAATGCCTTGGTTTACCTGAGCTGAGCCGAACAAATCTGTGCAGCTCAATGGCCATTTTCCTTCTAGCAATAAATGATCTCCAGCAACTGCTCAAACTAAAATTTTCATGAAAATTATAGCAGAGTGGGCGGAAGTCTTATGTATGCTGGAAAGAGACCTATGAATGTGGTCTAAATGGGTTTGTGTAAAATAATAATTGATTATTAGCGGAGAGTGTCTGAATTTGCTGGGATGCAGGAAAACGGTTGTTGAGTGGGGATGCTACAGGGCACCTTCATCTGGGTAGATCAGGTTCTCTGTTTCCATGCGATCTCCCTGGAAGCGTTTAGGCGTAGGTGTAAAGCCTGTTGTGGCTCAGATCTGGATGATGCTGGCTGCACATCGGATTCCCACCTCCCCCCTGGGCACTCCTGTCTGTCTCCGTAAGTTTTCTTTGGGAATATGTCCAAGCCTGTCTGAAGCTGGTTTTCCCATTGTGCCAAGGCCGCCGTTGGTTTCGCCCTTTTGCTTCTTTACCTTTAGGAGTTGAACCAGGCTGCTCCGGTGCTAAACTCGAGGGGCAGCGCTTTCGGCAGCACCTGGGGTGCGTGCTGCCCTGGCATTGCTGCGATTCGCCTGCAGTCAGATGGTTGGATCCGACGTCGGAGCTCAGGATTCCTAAATGTCATCCTATAATGTCTAATTAAGGTTGCAGTTTGAAGACATCATGTACTTTAATTGAAAACTGTAAGAGTAATCTCTTCCATTTTTTTCTGTTATATTAATAGTGTGGACCTTTAGCAGATGGTTAGCGAGACGCTGTTATTAATGAAAACATCCCACCGCCTGCAACCCAGCCGCTTGTCGCCGTGCACAGCGCGGAGCAACAAGACGTACGTCTCCCATCCAAATGGGCTTTCCACTCCACAGCTTTATTCTCCTGCGGTGCCCATTAGCGGTCCCAGGGCTGCCACTGCGCCTCCTTTGCGAGATTTAAGCTCTGCAGAGGTGTCTTCTGCCGGGCGAGGCTGGGTGGAGGAGCTGGCAGCAGGCTGCAGGGCATCTTCTGCTCTCTGGCAAAGCAAGGGAAGGCAAGAAACACTTTGGGCCCCCAAAATTGTGTTTTTTTTCATCTGTTAGGGTAATAGACTAAGCAGTCTGGCTTAAGCTGTTTAATGATATTTTCACAGGTGTACACAAGTGCCTCCGCTGTGTGCGAGCATGCACAGCGTTAATCAGGGTGAGCTCTGCCCTGCCGTCCCCACGTCCTCGTGGGTGACCGGCACGGGACTGTGTTTGCCAGTCCCAGGTTTTGGTAATGCATCTTTTCTCCCTGCCTTTATGCTTCCTTTGTCCCTCTCCCCTCTCCTATTGCTTTGCCGCTTCCCTGGGGGACAAGCAGCAGCAGCGGAGGCTGGGGAAAGCCAGAATATTTATCACTCTCTCCTACACAGAGGCTCTAAAACGGCTTCTGCAAAATAAATCTCCTTTAAGACCCTTCCGGAGTGGGGTTTGGCTTACTGCTCCAGGAATAAAGAAAAGCCTTTTCTTCCCCAGGCGACTAGCTGGGACCCCCAGCGGCGGTGGCTCAGGAAGCCGCCGTGTCCTGGTGACTTGTGGCTTCTCTGTCTGCCAGAAAATGGACATTTTAAAAACGAGCCATTTGTTGGGGGAGCTGTGGTGGTGGAGCAGGAGGCGAAGCAAAGCATCCCCGTGTAGGTGCCGTCAGGCGGCTGACGGAGAGGGGCATCCCCGGGGTGAAAGCATCACTCCGGGGTGGGATGCTTGGAGGGAGGAGCGTCGGGGATGCGGGGATCCATGCTGAGGGGCATCCCCGGGGTGAAAGCATCGCTCCGGGCTGGGATGCTCGGAGGGAGGAGCGTCGGGGATGCGGGGATCCACAGCGTCGTTGTCACTGTGGAGTGGGAATTTGCATCGGCTCAACGAGATGAGGATGGAGGCTGACGAGGCGGGGACCTCGTTACGGAGCAGATCTCTCCCCGCCCACGGTGCTGAGGACACAGGGACTGACGCTGGTTTCCCGTGCAGGGGACAGGCACAGCAGAGGTTCTGTGTCCGGCAGCCCCCCAGTACCGCCTTCCCCTCCCAGGGCAGGGACCCCCGCGGCGCAGCAGGGACTGTAAATGTTTTAATTGGTCAGCCGCAGCTATTGATAATAAAACCCAACTTCCATCTAATTAGATAGAACGGTAGTGGCTATACCCTTACTCACTTAGAAAAATACATTTTAAATGACGTTTTATTGGGTGAATTCTGGGGGAAAATCCACGGCACGCTGTGGAAAGCCGACGCCACGCACGTCCAGCCTGCCAGCCCCTGCCCTGGCGAGTCTTGGCAGAACCAGCAGGAAAACCTCTGTCCTCTCGGCCCCCAGCCCCCGTCGCTGGTGCGGGGTGCCAGCAGGCCCGCGGCAATACCTGGGTCTGTTCCCCTGCGCAGCGGCTGAGCACGCAGACCGTGTTTGCGTTAGAGAGCTGCAGATGGGTAACGCTTCAAGAGCGAAAATAAAGCACTGCCCGCAGAAGGAAATAAACCTTTTTGGTTTAAAAGTTTTTGTTGTTGCCAGGTGTTTGCCAGCCCAATGGCAGCTGGACTGGTGCTTCTCTGCTGGCCACTCCAAGGCTTTGTTTGCTTTTCTCTTGCTTCTGACTTCTCCCCAGCTCACCCAGTGACGTCCCTTTCGACGCTGCGTTGCTATTTTAGGCCAAACAACTGGATGAGTGAAATGGTATTGCAGTTTTTGTTCCAGTGATGCTAGACAAGGTAGGGAGAAGTTGCTGTGTGTGGCTTTCAGATCAGTTTGTGCTTGTGATCGTCAGAGTATTAGTGGCTTTGAGAGCGGGGATGACTAGAAAATGAAAACGACTTGATCCCAGCTGAGAAGATGCTACATAATCAACATGAATTTGTATTTTCATTTCAGAGTGGAGGACAATAAGTAAGCTACGGGCTGGAATTTGTCTTTGTAGCAGCGAGGACGTGGAGATTTCCTAAGAGAATAGATGTGCTTGCTTAAGAGATTGCAACTTTATTAGTACTGTGGTATAAATCCAGAGATGTGTACAAACTCATGCTTTCTCTTAAGACATGCATATATTTTAAGGTTATTAATTTGGATGTGTGTAATTCATACACAGTAATAACTTGAAATTCAGACTTTTTTTTAGCTAGTGATTTATTACTTTGAGACAAAATCGGTGGCCCGAGCTACCTGCTGCAGGGAATCCTATTTTGGTTCCAATTTCTTTTTTAGCTTGGAGAGGTCAGGTGGGAATGGCTGGCACCCTCGCAGCGATGCAGAGATGACCTGGAGGGGGGTTGAGCCGGGAGGAGGGAGCTCCTGCTCGAGTCCGTGGCTTTAGACAGCCCCTTGGTACCATCCCTGGGACAGCAATAACCCCAGCTGGCGCACGCGAAGGAGCGCCTGCGCTCGGGGCCTGGGGTCAGATGCCGCACAGGATTATTGCCTGCCGCAGCAGAACAGAGCCCGCAGCCTTCCTGTGACGGGTGACAGGCACTGCCGGTGCGTTGGGCCCCTGCCCGTCGGTCCCTCCCCTGCTCGGTGGCGATGCCCGCGTTAGCTCCTGTCCCCGAAGGTGAGCGCGCCTTGCAGAGCTGCCGCGCAGCACGCGGCGGCGAGCGCTCTGCTCCCCGTCCCGCGGAGCCGGGCTGCGGCTCGTCCTCCCGCTCTGCTGGGGCTCCGGGTGCTGACGTGCCGTCGTTAAATATTGAAGCGGCCAAGAAGCTGCAGTCACGCAGCGCTGGGTGGGGAGCGTGGTGCTGGCTGTCCTGCCATCGCTCGGTCCGGTGACGCCCGGGGTTCGTCCCTCGGCTCGCGCGAGGCTGAGTCGCGTGGCTCCCGGTGGGGAGGGCTCTGGGGGCCGTTGGCCGGAGACGCGGTGCATCCTGCCTGGTGCAGCTGACCTGGCTTTGCAGCCGGTGGCTCTGTGGCGCGTTTGAACTGATAATCTTAACAAATGGGGGAATGCAGAATAAAAATAAATGTTAGTTTATGTAAAATGTTTTCAGCCTGAGCAACAAAGTATGAATTAAACCACTGAATTATATGATCAAGTTTAGGATAA
>Ga0065711_1002538_pt1 | contig 33478 bp, 21 predicted proteins | sample Hoacrofraction12_FD_59098 | JGI IMG/M metagenome (GOLD analysis project Ga0065711, IMG submission 59098) | Hoatzin crop microbial communities from Cojedes, Venezuela - Epithelial fraction 12 v2 (version 2) | ecosystem: Host-associated > Birds > Digestive system > Esophagus > Crop | place...
TGCAGGGTCCTGCACCTGGGGAGGAACAACCCCATGCACCAGTACAGGCTTGGGGCGGATCTGCTGGAGAGCAGCTCTGCGGAGAGGGACTTGGGTGTCCTAGTGGACGACCGGTTAACCATGAGCCAGCAGTGTGCCCTGGCTGCCAAGAAAGCTAATGGGATCCTGGGGTGCCTTAAGAAGAGTGTGGCCAGCAGGTCGAGGGATGTTCTCCTTCCCCTCTGCACTGCCCTAGTGAGGCCTCATCTGGAGTACTCTGTCCAGTTCTGGGCTTCCCACTTCAAGAAAGATGAGGAGCTATTGGAGAGAGTCCAGCGGAGGGATACAAGGATGATGAGGGGACTGGAGCATATCTGCTATTAGGAAAGGCTGAGGTAGCTGGGCTTCTTTANCCTGAAGAAGAGAAGGCTGNGAGGGGACCTAATAAATGCTTACAAATATCTGAAGGGCGGGTGTCAGGAGGATGGGGCCAAACTCTTTTCAGTGGTGCCCAGCAACAGGACAAGCGGCAATGGGCACAAACTGAGGCATAAGAAGTTCCAGCTGAACATGAGGAAGAACTTCTTGCCTCTGAGGGGAGGGTGACGGAGCACTGGAACAGGCTGCCCAGGGAGGTTGTGGAGTCTCCTTCTCTGGAGATATTCAAGACCCGCCTGGACAAGGTCCAGTGCAGCCTACTGTAGGTGACCCTGCTTTGGCAGGGGGGTTGGACTAGATGACCCACAGAGGTCCCTTCCAACCCTGAACATTCTGTGATTCTGTCTCTAGACTAAATATTCCCTGTACTTAGAAATGTATTTTTTTATTCCACTTGCAGAAATGTTGAAGACATATGCAAGGTACATCTGTGCTCTTGATACTACCTATCTAAAAACCAGCATGCAATATTTTACATGATTTTGACCTATACCAGACCACACCACTGCATGATCAAGTGATGATCAGATCTGTGTCCCATTTTGGAATTCACGAGGGTAGGCAGCTGTGGGCCTCCCTATCTTCCAGGAACCACATACGCATAAAAGATAATCACAGCTTTCCTTTTTTTATTTTTTAAGTTTCTATCTATTTTTCTGTCAGAGATAACCTTGCAAATGTAAAGTAAACAAAAATGATAGACAGATTGCTATGTCTGAAAGGAGAGCTATGTTCAGTTTCAACAGAACTGGAAGTGAGAAGCCTAAAAATACACACCCTCTTCCAAATAACTCGATTAAACTTGAGGTATATCAAAAACCTATGCACAAAAAAAATCAACCCTCCCTGTCTAGATTACCTAAGAAAGTAAAGCAGGGAGTTCTTTAGCTGGCTAAAAAGAAAATACTGCACCTATGACTAGCTGGAAATCAAGTAGCCTGTGTCTCACAGTGAGGTAAAGAGTGTGTAGCAGTCTCATTTTAGCCAGAGATGATTAGACAAGCAGCTGTCTTGCAGGCCCCTCCCAATCTCAAATGCTACACTATTTCTCCTTGAAGAGTTAATCTACTTTTTTGACATCATCCAGCCTGAGAAATATTTCCCTTTTGTCTTCATATTTATGTGTCATGGAGAAAATTGGGGAGAGTGACAGAGACCTATCTTCAAGTACATAAAGTAACATTATAAAAAGAACAGGAATCAATTATTCTCCTTAATTAATGAGGACAGAAGAGGAAGTAATGAACTTAAGCAGCATCAGGGGAAATTTAGGTCAAATACAGTTACTGCATGAAGTTTCACACAGTAAGAAGCAGAGTTTGGCAGATGAACCAACCATCAAGGATAGTCAAAGAATTCTCATCAGCAGTACGTCGCCAAGGTTAGAAACCTCCCTGGGGGACAATCGAGGAAAAACGAAGCCCTTCCTATTCCCTCAGTGGGAGAACAGACAAGAGGTTAAACTCAAAGCCTCTTTGAACATTCACAACTCTCCTTTCCTCTTTTGTTCTTCTTTCCTCCTTATCAACATCTTCCCCTATTTTTTCATTTTGTGTGAAGTGTTCCGCATTGGATAGCCAGTGTTCCTTCAAAGCTCTGCAGGAATATTATATTTATTATTTATTTTTTATACATTATGTCATATATATTAAATAATATTATTATTTATAATAAAGTCTTTTTTTTTCCAAGCCCCATGGCTTTTTATCATGTCAGGACTTCTAATATCAAAGCCATCCAAGAATCTGCAGCAGCTGCTCTTTACCAAGGCACAGTTCTCACGCCAGGAGAAAAACAGAGGAAGACAAGCGATACTAGCATAGTTCTTTGTAAAGCCTATCTCTCATTCTTTTTCTCCTTTTTTATTTATATGTTATCCAAGCAGTGAAAATATGAAAGACAGAAAAGTTTTTCTTCTCAACTTGAATTATTTTGTTTGTTTTGTTTCGAAAGGTAAAGTCCACTCATTATTTTTATTACTGTTGTTACTTTCCATTTTTTGAGAACAGAATAAACCAAAGTGAATCTCATGGGGGGGAAGTCCATACATTTTTTTGCTGTTTTTATTAGGATTTTTAAGGAGTTCTCATCTCTGTTCTTGCTTCCCACTTAAATAGAAACTGAAAAAGCATAACGCTTAAAAGTAAAAGCACTAGGAATAACTTTCAAAAATAAATAAAATAAAAAAGGATTCCTTTCAATTTTAGGCATCCCACTTACATCTGACTTTCACTTACAAGGTTTTGACAAGAAGAATAATACGTGTTACTTCCATTTTAGTAGTTTAAAATATTTTCTAAATCAAAAAAAGCCCCAAACATTCCAAAACATTGAAAAAAATCAAGAATTTTGCAAATTTCTCCCAAATTATGCATATTTTTTCCCACTTCTCCACACAGAGACACTTATTACATATACAAGCGTATGTGGATGAAGAGATAAATAGAAATAGCCTATTTTCTTGTGGATGAAAAGCTGTCAGGGAAAGAAAGAAAAAAGAAAAAATCTTCTAATATTTGTTTCAATTTAGTAAGCAAAATGCTCTACTGGCATTTCTCAAGACATCAGGCACGTTTCAGCATTTTGCAGAGTGCAGGGTGCAGAAGAAACAGGACTCGGGATTTCTAAATTTCCATTGGAACTATTATTCACAGTAAGGTAAGGAAAGATTGACTTCACCATAATCTACATACCCTCTACAGCTGGCTGGGGCTGTGACCATCTTGGTCAAAATATGCCTCACAATAAGACAGGTGTCTAAAATCTCTGAGATGAGTTATACAGCAAAGATCCCTCACTCTCCCTGCGCCTACAGATGGAATTTAGGCAACAACTAGCATTTCTGAGATTTCTGAAGTTAACTAAGAAAAAATTGAGTTTTCTTTAAGTTGGAAATGACTTCAGGACATCGCAGCTTGAAACGCTGTGCACGTGATCAGTGAGGAACTAATTTGTCCTAGGGAGCTTATTGTCTAAACAGACAGGTCAGTGAAGACAAAGAAACACAAAGTGATGGTGTAACTTAAATCAAAGCAGGATAACGACAGTAAGACAAGTTGACCTCTCAGTTCTGTATCATCTTCCTTACAGCAAACCAATGGACACAGCAAAGATGCTTGTATCCTGCTTACTTCCATTGTGAAATCTGAAGGTCTAAATGCTAACGATATAATAAACTTATCCCTTCAGGTTACTCTACTGCGTAATCTACAGTTCTGCAGCTAGGATTTCTGCTATTCTATTCCATTAGCAGTTGTTTTCCTTCTAGACTTAATTTAGCTTGAGAAGCATAAGGGACAGAAATCCACTAACCATGGGACGTACCTATACTAACACAATGACAATCTCACTGACACATTTTCACTGCTACTGCTGTCAATGTCATCTAGGCGACACTATCCATCACTCCATCCGTGATGACGTTATGCACTTAATTGGAGCCTAGATAAATTCACGCAGATATAACCATATCTTACCTTTATTAGCACAACACTACAAAGCCAGCCTAATGATTGAAAGAACATAGGATTCTATCACAGTTACTGCCCTCACTGTTAGAGACATAAGTTAAACACAACACTAGATAAATGTACGTTGATCATAAATAAAGATCAAGATAGGTGATGAGATGATCACATAATATTGAACACAACACTGCATTCACTCCATTGCAATAGTTTGCTCGTAGAATACCTTGCCTTCAGTAAGATGAATGCAAACAAAAAATAAGTGCCAACATCAAACTCTATATGAACAAATCATCAAGTACTGGGCTGTGTACTGTCTAGTAAATGCCACAAAGTCTATACGTGATTGGTACTCCACCTAAGAAATGTTATGCAGCTAAACATTTTCCTAAACATTTTTAATATGCTATTGTAAGGCAACCAGTTACTTTATTCCAGTAAGATTTGCATTTCTTCTTAGAGATGACCCCAAAACAAATTATACAGTTGGAATAAGGCACTGTGTGCAAACTTTCAATGTTTTTGTTCAGCTTCATTTCCCCTCAGATTATTTCAATTTTTCTTCCAGAAATTGTCAGTATTCATTATAACTTTCTAAAAACAAAGTACCCCAGTTCATTTCAGCTAATTGCTTCCAATGTTCTCCCCAAAGCATATCCTTTTAGCTGCAGCACTGATAGGAGCTGCTGTAGAAAACATGTAGTTAATAATAAACAGCTCACAGGTTGCTGGTTGTTTTTATTTGCCTTGTGTTACAAACCACAAGCTACAGCAAGGCTTAACATAATAATCATTCCCCAGAAACAACACAATTTAACACTGTTCAAACTGCTTTGGATCCAACATTCTTAGTACCTCCTGCCATCAATTCAACACAAAGTTTTCTTCCTTTCTGCTCACAGATCTCTCTGGAACTCAGTCAACAATACGGTTGAACTGAATTGCTTTAAAAGACAAAACTTGGACTCAAGCAGAAAAAAGACAAAGATGACTATTTTGGGGTCCTTTTTATTGCCAGTTTTTGGAACAGAAGCTTAAACTCCTGGGGTCGTGAAGTAAAGATTTGTTCCATAAAAGAATACTAGAATCTGTCCTAAAAGAAGAAGAAGAAAAAAAATATAGTCACAGGAGTCCTGTAGCTGTACAATTTCAGAATTTCAGTTTCAACTTTCTCAGGAAACTTGGGGAAGCATGGTGTGATTGATCATCTAATCAAAATCCCTAACAATCTCTAATCCAAGAGAAGGGCTCTGTCAGGCAGAAACTTCCCAGCTTACGAGCTTAGAAAGCAAGTATATGAATCAAAAAGCCCTGACAGAAGCCGCCATTGAGAGGAAGACTTTTCCAATGTTCACATTAACGTTAGAAAAATCTAGCTTGAGAAAATACAAATTAGAAAGCCACTCAAAGTCTGCACTGAAGGTTTTGTGCAGTCAGGAAATGGATTAGAAAACATGTGCACCAAAGGACATCATGTTATCCATTCAGGTTAGCAATGTGGAAAAGGGTGGAGAGTTTTGCAAAAGGAAGAAAGAATGGGTAATTTCAATTAAATCCAGGAAGGAGACAAGGATAGGCAAAAGAGGGAAGACAGATGGAGTGTGACCAGAGATGGAAGGATATTCTCTAGGGAAAAAAAGAAGCTGCACAGAGAATTGACAACCGGTGCAAATCAGAGCACTGAGCACAGAAGTACCAACAGGACAAATAGCTGGAGAAAATCCATGCTGATAGCAACAGATCTCTCTTGTCAGTCACAAAGAAGTGCTACCCTGTGAAAAGCCAATTTGGGCATCAGAAAGTGTCAGAAGGGATCTAATTACCCAAAGGAGTTCAAAAATACAGGTGAAGGGATGAGCACACTGGACTGGACCAGTCACTGCAGTAAGCGCTGTACTGCAGAGAAAGAAACCCAAGTCTATTTCTATGCCAGTTATTGCTTTCCTAGAATAACAGGGGAAATGCGTGAAGGAAGAAGGGATCACTGAGGCTGTGAAAACAGCAGCAACTTACTAGACCTAGGCAAATTCTAAGCAGCAGTAAAAAGCCACCACCAGGCTAGAAATTTTATAACCAGTTCAGAGTGCATCCATCTTGAAACACATTACGAAGAAAAAGATTCTAAGGTCTAAAATTGCTCTGCAAAATTAAGATGTCTGGGGACTTCAGCACCTTCCCAGTTGTGTGAATTCATCTTCCTCTTGTGTAGCTTTTAGTTATTATAATTTAAAATTATTTTATAGTGTGTTTCTCTGTGATATCACAACTGGTGATCATAGAGATGATTACGATGCAAAAAAAAGATTCAACTCACGTTTTTGGACAGCACAAGGCAATGAATTTGCTTGAAGACAAAAATCAAAAAGCCCATTTTTATACAAATGTTTCCAGTACTTGAAGTGTGATTTGTACATCAATTTTTATTTCAAGATTCTGTGTGATGCAACACAGCAGATGTGCCCATTTTGCTTTGAGAGACCCAGGCTGGGTGCCAGGCAAGGTACAGCTCAGGAAGCACAGGGTTAACTGGCCCTGCCAAAAGGCAGAGAATTTATTACCTGTCACAGCACTGAGTTGACACAGCTGCAACATTTCTATTACTTGCCCCAACTCATTCAAAGCCAGGTAAGCTGGGGTATCACTGTGTGACTTGAAGACAAGCAAAGAATAAGTCTGCCCAAAGGAAAAATATTGTATGAAGTTTTCAAGGGAGGCAGCAAGAATACTTCCACTTTGGAACTCGCATCTTAATTCCTTCACATGTATGCAGGAAAACTGCCATTTGGAAATCCCAATTTAAAGGCTTATTTTTCAAACACTTCTTGCAGGAGAATGATAACTAGGCCTTTCAAAACTGTGGAGCTACATAGGTAACTGAAAACACTTCTATATATTAGATATAGTAATATGTATTATAGATATTTTTAAAATACATATCTCTTCCAAGCTTTATTTCACCTACAGTCAAACTAATTGGTTCAACCTGCTGTTTTAAGGCCCTCATATTTAAGAATTCCTCTCAGCATTCCACACTGTTGTTGTTTTAATAGACTCTACAATACATCCTGTCTTCATCTCACTTGCTTTCTGTCATATGTTTATGTAAACAACAACCAAACCAAACAGTTACAATCATTTTCACTACTAGAACTAAAAGTATTTATTGCAAAACATATGGTTCATCTGTCTCAAACAAAAATGCTCAGACTTTTCAAACCATAAATTAACACCAGCATCGTTCCACCTCTATTCAGTGCCACAATAAGCAGCAGTTTTCATACGTGCAGTCTAGCCACTTAAAACAGTTTCTAACTTACTGAAAGAGGAAATCCAAATTTCTGAGCAGTTTCAAAACCTGGTGATATTAAAAGTTCAAACATTTTGTTTTTTCTGGTTGGTTTGGGTAGTGTTGGTTTAGTAGAGGTGTTTTTCTTCTGCTGCTTCAGCAAGCTTAGATTAAAACTGTCTAGCTTTGATTTTGGTACTGCTTTGCTAAGAATTTATTGTATGGAAAATAAAAATTCCTAGTGAAGCAACATTCCTCCTCCTATGGTAGAAAACATGACGCTATCATGCATTTAATGAGTTTGTTATAAATGATAAACCTATGCTGAAACACAAAAGGAAGGAAAAATATCAAAAGACATCAGGGATCTGAACACTGATCAAACTTACTTTCACCTCAGGTTTAAAATTGCATCTTTAAAATTCATAATTTGTCTAAGAACAATATCAAATATTTAAAGTGCCCTTTGTACTACCACCAGATTAGAAAAGAGCAACAAAGCACTTTATCAGGCAACATAACTCCCACTAATATTTTTTCCTCTGATTTTAAAGACGTGTTTTGTATCACTCTATATATGGAGAAACAGTGATGGAAAGTGCTGTCATTCTGCCAAAAGCACATACAGAACAAGACAAGTGAGAGCAATTAAATTTCTGATCAGGATAATAATTTAACTGCAGATCTGGAGACTATAATCATCTGGAACATTTGAGCAGTATAAAATATTACAGGGACTATGTTCCATAAATTATCAAACACGGCTCATCACCTGAAGGCACCTCATCTAAAAGTACAGAGTGGCTTCCTACCACTCCCCCAGAGATGCTATATCTTCTAACAGCAAAGACTACAAAAAAAGAAGGGTTATAGACCATATAAAGAACTGTTTGTGTATCCATTCAGAGCATTAAGGAGACAATTCCCAAATGCAGGGTTAGCATTCTCACTAGCTTCCTTTGGCAGGGTAGCACCTTTATCGCCAAGACAATTGATTTATCAAAGGAAAAATCAACCTGATGTTTCAAGCTATCCCTTGTCCCGTTCATGTACAGAACAGACTAGATCTCTGCCTTCTCACAATAAATTGAATTGATATTTCTTCATAATGCAGATAAGGTAGGGTGGGCCTCCATTATTCAGTCACTATACAATGTCATACCCCTAACAACTCAAAGATTCAGCATAGTATTGAACAACACTCATAAAAGGCAAGTCCTTGAAAAAGCACCTTTTTACTGAGATTCCAGTATGTCGCAGACCTTTCTGCTTGCTGAGGAAGAAAAGGTAAGTGATCATTTCTTCAGCTGAAAAAGCATGGCTACTTATTAATGCATCAGGTGCAGCTGCTTTATCGTAGCCATTCTAAGGCAAATAATTTGGGGTGACATTCATCGCACTTTGTTTTAGCAGTCTAAAAGTTAGGTGTGTAAGCTAATCTATTCATTCAGTTCCACTTAAAAGTCAGCGAAGAAAACCAGTCCCCTCCAGCAGGCTGGGGGTGAGACAAGACCTCACCACATCCTAAGGCAGTTGGATGCATTGTCCTCCAGTAACAAAGCAGAGATACTTCATCTGTTCAGGCTCAACATCTTTTCAATTGCTAGAGGCAGGCAAGATGAATCCAACAATCAGAAGGACATTTCTGAAGTTATTTGCACACCGTGCTCTCATGGAAATCTTACTAAAATTTTATTGTTTTATCTGAGAGGAACAGAGGGAATTTAGGGACCCAAATTTGTTTTCAAAGCTTGCACTCACTCACCCTGTGCATTAACTGTCCACCTGCAAGACGAGGCCAGTTGCACTGCCACCTCTCAAAGGCATGCGGCAAGGATATGACAGCTGGAGGCTGCAGCGATCTTTACATGTGAGGGTACTTTGGTTGCAGAAGGCGGCAAGCGGGATGGTTAGAACTGCACTGACACATCATAGGGTATTTTAGGGTTTGTTCACATGGCCACACAGAGTATGTGACCTGGCTTGTCAGCTGAGCTGTGATAACGACCCTCCTCATGCTCACCACAGCCCACTCCAGCAGGGAAGTCAAACATGCGAGCTGAAGCCACCACATGAGAAGCACGCAGAGGTCACAGGCAGCCCATGAACGCAGCTTCACTGCCCGGCCACCTGCCAGACAGCTGCCACCGAACTGCTCGGGATCATCTCGCCATGCAGTTAGTCTTCTGTCAGTTTTAAAGGACAACTTCCTTGTATACAGCAGTGCTGCCGCAGCATGGAGACAGCTCATAATTTGAACTTGAGAGCAGTAGGGGTTTTGGCAGGAGATCTGACCAAGCATATCACTGAGAGCAAGCAGACATCCCTTATTTTGACCTGTTGTAGGGAACAGCTTTTCCAGTTAAACAGTATTTTTTCAAGATTGGATATTTCCACTCACAAACACAGTTCCACCAAGACTGTGTGGACCAGACTTCCACCAGATTTTCCCAGAAGCGTGATGTTTTTCTGCAATATTATGCCCCATACAAACTCCAATCTGAATGCAGTGGAAGGCAGCATCTCACTACATTTTTCATTTTAATGCTGTGTGACAAATGCACTTATCCCGACTTCTGAGTAACAAGGTTTATTCCAGATTTTAAAAAATTACTGTCACTACAATTTACATTTAACTGTGTCTTTCTTGGCTAGCACTGGGAAAATACTGCAAGGAGAATTCACAGACATTAATTTGACTAAAAGCATACGTTTGCTTTGACAGCATTCAGAAGGCCTTGCTTGGATATGCATTCTGTTTTTTTCCTTTGTTTGCGAAGTTGCTTGTGAGAAACCTATACTTATGCAAACAGATAGGAAGGTTTGTGAAAGACCACTTTCTGTGGCCATGAAGCCTCTTATGTCCTCCCCACTGTCAAAAGATTCAGACATCACATCAGTAAATACAAACAGTCCCAACATAACAAAATAAAGATCATCAAATAGTTACACAAGCTTGTAGAAGAAAACAGAATAATAACCCCTCCACAAAGCACTTCTTAGCCATTTTTCTGAAAAAAAGCTTTAAAATAAAGTTCCAATCTACTTTAGTTAAGAACAAAGTATTGGACTCAGTATGGGAGAAATTAGATGAATTCCTACTATATCTGCATCATAAAAAGATTACAGTAGATGATCTAATAGACCCTTCTGGCCTAAAATCCTATGGATAAAATAGAAAAGCTGCTGCACTATTCACTTTTTCAGCAAATATAGCAAATAACCCATAGAAAATGGGTTATTTTCCTCTCAGTCAAAAGCATGATGAAAAAGAACATACAGGTTTCTTGAGTCCCTCTGTAAAAACCCTCCTTGAATAACCATAACCTTCTAAAGAAAGATTAAAAAAAGACTCAAAAAGGTACTCACACAAAGCATTCACTGAGCAATTTTGAATAATGAACAAATTAGTGGGGAAAAAAACTGTTTGTGGATAATTCATAAACAGAAAAAGAGGATGATGTTGATCAGATAAATTATTTGCTGTAAATAGTTCGTTCAGCTCTGGCTTCAACACACGTTACCAATTAAATCAAACAGAGCCCAATCCCACAGTAATTATTTAGGAGGTACAATCTGGCCACTTGAAAACAAGTCCAGATTGCTCAAACTGTTTCTTTTTTTGTCGATATGTCATTTTTTTCCCCTCTCTCTGAGTTAGGCCACTTGTGCCTACCTGCCATACCACTCAACATTTTTCAGCTCTTTTAGCATATTTCAAGTTTGTAAAATCTAATGTTTTCCCAGCTACAATTGCCCTTGGTAAAGAATTTTCTTATTCTTCATTAATACTTGCTATGGAAGCAGGTCTCAGAGGGCAGAGATCTTGATGCTATAAGTAAATACATTTCCAGTTGCTTGCTTAACCTTCTGCTTTTTTTTTTTTTTTTTGCTGAAATTACTCATTGCACATTTAGGTTTATGTCCTGTAAATCAGGCCTGCCTTTTCTTTTCCACAGTTCAAGCACTTATTTGTATTAATATTGGGTTTCATTTCATTGAGTCCAATAAATTCTAAATAATAATTTCTGCTGGATTCATCTCAGTCTTCATCTTAAAAAATGATTAATTCACAGCCTTGTGCTCTTTGTCTCAAGCCTTATTACTTACGTTCTGTAGCTCAGACCTCTTCTCCACAAGCCAAATTAGTTTGCAGTGTATTTCTGTCAATAAATATCAGCCATTTCACTTGTTATCCCTCAATATATTGTTTGTTACCCCTTACCTACTGTTAAATGGGATGGCAACAGAAGCAATCTAGACATGTGGGTACGATCAGGAGAGTCTTTATGGCCTTACATACGAGACAGCTTTGGTCTGTTAGTGAAGACAAGCAGACTCACCAGTCCCTGTGTACATTCATCCCACTACAGTGAGGTCGAAGTGTCAGTGAGGCTCTACAAATTACTGAAAACTTTGTCAGGCTCTAAGACAGGTTGTGGGAGACATGGATTTTCCCTAATTTAAGCATTAAAGACCTCCACAAGGAAAGCTTTCTACACCTGTACAGATCCCACCTGATCTTCACAGGTTTCCCTAGAGCTGCTCAAGGTTCCCTCAGCCAAAATGGGTGACTTCGTTCTGTGAACTACTACTAAAATAAATGAAATAAAATACTGAAAAGTCATAATTCCATACACCTAGAAAATATCTGCTCAGTTATAGTCTGTTAATTAGATCACTTATGACATCATCTGTATTATTCTGGCACCTCGTGGCTCAAGACCGGCTCTCTTTGTCCACAGAGCTTCCACAAAGGTTCCCAGCTGGCTGAAGCCCAGAAGACAACCTGATTCTGAAGCACAGGGCACAAAGTTTGTTCATACCACCACTCTGCCCCAGTGGACAGCACAGACAGAACTAATTCAAGATAGTTGGCTTTAAGACCTCAACAACTGCCAAAGGCACATCTAGTTGTCATTTCTGTTAGAAAGTGAAACAGTAATAGTATCAGAATGAAAATGGAAGCATGTGGACTTACACTGTCTTCAGTTAAAGACCTATGTTTCTCAGCCAAAACTGTGAAGTCTTTCAAACTCATCAGAGTACTGAAGTGCAGGATCTCTCCTTTCTTTACCTTGTGCTGTATCAAAGAAGTAACTTATAAGGCCATACATATTAGTATGGATATTGATTTCAGGATATGGTTTTAACAGCCATGTGGAAAGCTTGCATATCTGCTTCGTCTGTTATTGTGGAATGACAAGCAGAATGTTTTGTAGCCAAATAACTTTTACCACAAATTCTCATAAATGTTTTATAGATACTTTTACTCCTCATATTCTGCCAGATGGGCTTCACCATCATGCTGGATATTTTCTAATTCACTTCCCTACCTTCATCCAGATGCTTAGTCTCTCTGTCTTTCCTTCTTTCCAGTAACTATAAATGTTCTTCTTTTTGATGTGTCCATCATCCTGTGATGCAAGCGATTGCACCCTTGGTTGAAGACTTTCCAGGAGAGCTATGTTTCTGCACCAGATGGGTAGAACCAATTCTTTAAAACAGCAAGGAGCACTAATCAAAAAAGGTACATTTACAGGCCAAAAGATTTTGTCCTGAGTTCCTTCCAATGCAAACAATCAAGGCTTTGCATTGATAAAAGCTGTGGCACCACAGGCAGTATGACTTGACTTGGGCTGTTCTGCATAAAAATGTCTTTTCTGTATCTCTTCCGGTCTTTCAAGAAGATTTTAATCATTGTGGTTATATATGAAAATGAACCTTTAAATGATTTCTTCCTCTGAGTATATTTTCATAAAAGTTTATATATATATACTCACACACAAGAAATGTGTAACAAACCTTGGAAAATGTTTCTTTCTTTTACGCTGCTTACTAAGAAAAATCCAGATTCCACACACTGAATTGAGGATTATTGCTGTATTAGTTCTAAGAGCATTTTTCCTTGTGCTACAACTTTTTGGGGTTGAATAAATTTTTAAACTAATAAAAAGAAATTAAGTTCACCCTACGCTAGTGAATAAGTACATAAGCAGAAGTAATCTGAGAAGGTTTAATTGCTCTAGTGTAGGAATAACTACACCCAGCTAAACAATGACACTGATATCAAAGAGGCAAATGCAAGATCCTAACCAGGTTAGGTTTTCCACTGAAGATTTAAGGGCTAATATCTATAGCAGAATGGACATTTTACTGCTAAGTCCTTTAGCACATGCACAACTCAAAAATGAATACAACAACTCCCATGCGTAAGTCTTTGGTCAGTTCTAGAAATGGTGACATAGCCTTTTTCTGAACTGAACCCCAGGAAAGGAGAAAGGGGAAAGGACAAGGAGGAGGAGCTGGGCAGTGTGCATGGAGATCCTTCCAAAGCATGAGAGGTAGCACGGCAAAAAGCAATATGTTCATGGGAAGAAATATGCTCAAGGCTGCACATTCGCAAAACAGAGGTCATTTTGCCCTACACAGCTAAACCTGAAAGGTCAGTGGGACTCAATAGCTATTCAGGTGACAAGAAACATGCCTGTGCTTAACGCAGTGGAGAGAGAAAAAGCAGCAGAGGAATAAAGTGGTCAGAAAAGGTGGCCAGAGATGAGTAAAGCAGAAGCACAAGCAGACTTGAGATGACACGGTTAGGAGACAGCAACAGGAGACAGCTATAATCAGTCTGAACATAGATAAGGACAGGGACAAGTGCTTTGCTAGTACAGGCTGAAAGGTCAAATCAGTGGATCTCAAAGCACATTACCAACTCGTTAATTAAGCCACCCCCATACCCCTGGGAACTGGGTACCATCACTTGGTAGTCATCACTAAAGGACTGCACAGAGTGTCTCAATGGCTTTGTTCAAGGTCATTGAGCTGGGAACAGAACCCAGACAGTCCAAATCCTCCCACAACTGCTCCCAGCACCAGCCTCTTCTCTATGCTTTTGGGACAAGGGAAATCACTTTGCGAATTCATTTGTAGTCATGAGCTTTCTAGCAATAAAAAACATTCTAGAACATTATTTGAATTTCTGGCTCCAACAAACATAACAGAAAAAGGCATTTTTACACAGTTCTTCAATAAAGGAGAGTTTTACATCTTTCACCAAACTGGAGGCAGAGTTAGAAGATAAACAGCCCATGGCATCAATTACAAGTGAGACAAATGTTAATGTAACTAAGAGACAGATCCTGTGAGATGTTCAGCACACTCACAGCCATTCATATCAGAGGATCAGGCTTTAGCATTCGAAGAAAAGACTCCTATTTGCTCAACGTGAACGTCACAAAGAAACTAATAGATTTAATGTCTTTTTCTGTGACAACAAACTTTTACCATTTCCCAAATTATAGAATGAAACAAACCTTTTGTTTTATACCAATGAGATAGTAACTCATGATGTAGCAACATTTCAGATCAGATCTTATAGATCAACAGTTTCAAAGTCATAATCAAAGTCATGATCAAACACACAAATCCAATTATACTTCAGAAATGAAGCTTACTTCTATGGATGCAGTTTACTCCAAGGACTAACCTAAACTCACAAGTTCACGTTTATTCAAGAATGTAACCTAAAGTGACAGATGCAAAATAAAATTTGATTAAATATGATTTATAAACATGGAAATAATTCAGCTGCAATCATTCCTTTTCTTGAAGTCCAAGCTTGATAGTTTCAGGAAAAAAAGCAAAATTTTATCTGAAGCTTTTTTTTTTGCAGAACACTAAGCTTTCTGTATTGGGCCCCTCTTGGGTTGCTAGTTATCATTAAAAGTCCTCACCATACTGTGTTACACTTGCAGGAAGACATTTGTTCTCTCTTGACAGGAGAACTGCAGAACTGCTCCTGCCACCAAGAAGAAGGTTGAGCTGGCTTGGATTTTTTATTATTGCCGGGGGGGGAATTTTTTTTTATGCATGAGAGTTTACACCTTTTCCAAATTGCTAGGGTTTTTCTTTAAACTCCCATCCCTAACATTGCAGTCTTGTGTATTCCTGATGTTTTATGTAAGCAGTCCACACACCTATTCTGTTTCTTTTGTTTCTTTTTCGAAAATCTCTCCTTCCTCCTCCCCAGCCAAATAGTATGTCAGTAAGTTCCAGAGACCAGCTGAGTAAAATAATGTCTATTTAGTTTTTTGATTTTTAATTTTAAAATGCTAAGCCTTACAGTTATATGGTACATCTCGTTGTGTGGTCTTTTGGGGGAGGGATAGTTTTTAATTTAATTTATAACAGAATATGTAGAAATAATTTATCTTCTTTACAATACATGTTTTGTAGCACTGAAGCGTCATTTTCTCTCCTCTGCAGAAAAAAAAAAAACAAACAAAAAACCAAAATTTCATACAAATCATGGACTTTGGGGGAAGACTTCAAAAAAAGAGCTTTCAGATCTGGTCCCATTTCTAGTGTTTCACAGGGTTAAAAGGATGAATGCATTTTTAAGGAATGAATGAAGCTGAAAGGCAACATTGCTTTTGCTTATGGGACTTAAAAAAATTACTGTTTAACATATCCAGGTCTGATTACTGCATCCAGTGTAGATCAATATACTCCAGAACCTCATCCACAATATAAGACTACACACTTACTCCTGTATCTCTTCTGTTATACAGAAGTTCAAACTAAATGAATACAATGGATCTTCAAACTTAAAAACAAGTTACATTTTCCAGGGCCAAGTAAACTGTCCACATCCAAGTAATTTTAACAGCACATGTAATCACAAAAGCAAGCAATTGCTTTTCTAGCTTTTTATATCTAACAGCATTCTGGCATAAATTATCAAATAATTTAGAAAAGAACTTTAGGTAAAAACAGTGTTTTCTTACTTATACCAGTATTTCACTGGCTGGGGGTCCTGGAAGCCATAAGAGTATCTGATAGATAAACAAATCCAAAACAAAATGTGGAAAAAAGCACAAAATGTTTCCTATTTAGGAAATTATTTCTGTTTCTTTGTCAGTGAAGCAACACACAATGCAATTTATCAAAATATGGCAGGACTGATACACTCCCAATCCTCAAGGTTCAATATAACTAACATTTTTGTCACATATCCTTATTTGGTAATCTTTAAAATATTGTTTCATAACCCACATTTTCAAAAGTCAGTTTTTTAAAGTGTGTCTCCCTCCCTGATGGAAAGAACTAAAATGTTTACTTTAATCTCTCTTATGAATCTGCATCAATCTCAGAAGACTTAAATATATGTCTAAAACATTAAGCACATGTTTAAAACCCTTTACAGAATCAAGGTTTCTATGAAAGACAGTATCCAATAACAGCAGATGTTCCCTGCATTGAATATACCTGGGGTTTTTTTCTATACAAGTCTTTGTTACAAAATACACGGGAAGTAGTACATCCCATTTAGTGCTGGAACACAGCCTGTCCTGGTTTACCCAGCCTCCTCCTATTTTTTCTCAAAATCACTATTCCAGAGTTCTGCTCTTCTTCAAATACTTCAAATACATTAATCAACCTGTCAGATTCACTTTAACACTTTTGCCAGGGCACTTCTGATCTTAATTCTGGCCTGAATTACTTTTAAGGTATCCAATACAATACACAGAACTTTTAAAATCATTGTTGTTTTATGGTTTTGCACCTTCCATTGCATTACAAACAACAGCCTATTAATCATGTCAATCGAGCTTGTACGAATGATACTCAGTTTTTGTCCAATTTGTCTGCAAACTGTTTCAGCGTTTATTAGTATGCAGTACAAATACAAGTGATTTAAAGTCTCTGTACGACAGAAGATCCCAACATTTCAACTTCTTTGTCCCAAAATGGAGAGCAAAAAAAAAGGAGGAGAAGAAATTTTGTTTCCTCAAAGCAATGAGCCTGAAAACCATGTCAAAACAAACTGAGTTTTCCATATGGGGATAGGAACCAGATGCCCCTACGCTCCTCCTGTGGGCCTGATCCTTGGGCCACTCTACACATCCCAGAATGCGCACAAGCAAGTGGCACTGCCTGGGGAGGAAACAGGCAAGTACTCCTTTCTGCTCCATTCCCATGAGGGAGAATAAGGGCCACAACCACTACTCCAGGTGGAATGTCCAAGTAGGAAAATCAATTTTATTTCTTTGTTAAAAGAATGAAGTAATTTCTATTCAGATTAAATAAGTCCGAGTACAGTATTTTGTTTCAGTTTTCGCACAAATTGTCTTTTAAAGTTCAATGAAACGCAAGATCTAATTGCTTTTCACATGGAGGATTTCTACAGTGCAGATTGCAAAGTATTTGTGTCACCTAAAGACCACACAAAACTCAGGGCAGAAATTTTACATCATCAGGTATCTCTTGATAATCACAAAATCTCTTCTGACTTTTACTACAGAGTAACAGAGAAAGCATGGTAAAATCTTCTGCATATTCACACGGCTTTCTGCAAATTCAGAGGAGCCTGCCTGAACAAACTTAGGACAAGGAGGAAGCAGAGCACCTTAGCACCTGTACTCCAAGATATGGTTGGGAGCAGCAAAGAGCTAGACTTTTACAGGTGACTGATGACATGCAATGTCTAGCTAAGGATGTTCACCTGTCACTTGACCATTGGAATCAGTACTGAGTAATTTCTTAGTAATATCAAGCGTCTCAATTCAGTGTTCAAAACTCAGGTCATCCAACACCCTGTAATCACTCACAAAAACCTTGGCTAATAGCCCAAGACATCCTCCCAAAGCTTCTTTCTGAGGTACTCATGTATGACTAGAAGCAGTAGCAGAAGCCTACAGAGGTCTGCAAAAGACTTCCTACTTGAATATAAAGGCACAAGAGGGCAAAAAGAACAGTGCAACAACCAGAGTGAAGTGACACAGGAGCTCAGGGATACCAGCACCATCAGGCTCAAATAAGCTGACACCAAATCAACTTCGTATGTTAACTCTGGACTTAAAGAAAACTGACAGCCCAGGAACCAAGCCACAAAAATTCTATGATGCAAGTTTTTTCATTTTGAGTTTGACCCACCTTTGTTTTTTATTTACCAGCTTACAATACGCCTGCTCTTGTATTCAGACACACTACATTTATATTCGGCCTAACCTTTCTTTTACATTCTCATCCTTCATTTCTAATTACATGCCAAATAAACTCTGCACTGCATAGAGAACACTGAAAGTGGCAGCTGAAAGACTGTTTTTTTCCCCTAAGAGATTTAAGGCATAAAGGTGAAGATATAAGCTTTCCCAGATGTTTCCAAGAGAAGGAATTGGTCTTCTTTACTAATGCAGTAGCTATGGACAGATCAGATAAGGACAAGTCTCTAAAGGGGCAGATCGTGGATTGCAGGGATTCCTCATAGACTTAGTAAAACACTAGTTTCAGGCTCTAGCTTCAATAATTCCCAGTTTAATGCATGCACTGCTCAAGGCTGCCCAACGGCTTTGTAGCGAGATAAACATATTTGCCTTTATGCCTTTCCAGAGGCACACTACAGGCATCCCATTCCCGTAGTTCTGCAGCATCCAATTTGGCTGTGCTGCTCAGGACAAGAAATCCACAGGACCATTTCCGAGAGCTGTTACACAGACACTGACATGAGCCTGCAGCTACTGGTCAACACAGAAAGGCAGAAGTCTTGGTGAGGACCAGCTGATCTGCAGCCAGTGTACTTGAAAGGGCCAGTATGGGTGTTTGACGCTCTGGGAGGTGTCTCATTCAGTCTCAGTTTGGCTCCTGTTTAGAAGTCGGAAAGACCTGTGGATACAAGGGCAGACACCAGTGAAACTATCATCAACAAAACATGCTGGCATTGCATCTAAGGGCTATCACCTCTTTGTTTAGCCAAACCTTATGTAAGCAAGCTGATGTGTTAAGTGCAGCATAGGTAGCCTCGCAGTGAGGAGTACTCTATCTGGTGGTTAAAGTATACACCACTACAGCTTCCCTCTTGTCTTGATCCAGTTTAAAAACAACTCAGCTGTATATACATGAGGTTTAATCAAACCTCTACACTATGGGGTGGACATGTCCTTCAGTATCTGGAGACAGATTTTCCAGTGGTGCTCCACCTGCAGCCTTCCCAGCCATGTCATTCTACACTAACACTTCTGGGTTCTTGTTTCTCTGTCCTGATGGTTAGTCCCACTTGGACCTCACCACAAAACACGCTAAAGCTCAGGCACCTGCACAGACATGTAGACATGTCTCTTTACAAACACCAGAAATGTGGATCCTTAATAGTGGTAAAGCACACTACGTTATGTATTTTGCCTGCATTTTTCTTAACACGCACAGTGTTCTACAGTACATCTCCTTACAGTCATGCATACTCTTCCCTATTCTGGACTTTTTTTTTTTTTAATATTTTAATGCAGATCACAGAAGTATCTCCTTTTATCCAATTTTCCTGGCAGAAAGATAAAAGGAATTTGTTATACTATGAATGAAGTGCAATTAGTTTTGGCAAGACTGTATTTGGGAGGCACAACAGTACAGGTAGGTTAAGACATAGATTCCATAGGATTTCTGTGCTCTCTTCAATTACCTGAGTTATAACTACCGGCAACAGCTGGCCTGGTCTGAATCATATAAAGCCTAGAAATCAGAAAATATAAGAATCATCCCAACATTAATTAGTTGATACATATCCTGGATGTTTTCATCACCTGTACTAATATCTATGCATTAATAGTTCACCAATGTGACAGATCACTGACAAAGCCAAAGTGCTTATCCACAGAAAGTTACTTTTTCTCATGACACATCAGTCAATCAAGTAACATTAGTAGTTTCAATCTGTCATACTAGTTAACAATGAAGTGCAAGATAAAAACTGTGGAATATGAAGAGTTTCTAACAACACATTACATATAGAGTAATTCTGTGCTTCAAGTCTGGAAGCTTTGAGTCTCGAAAGTCTTTAATAATTCATGCAGTTAGTAGGGCTTTGTGTTTTTTAATCCAAACGGAAATGTACTGCAAATGTTTTACGAGCAAATGCCAGAATTGTTAAACTAAACGTGATATTTACTAATTTTTCTATTTATGATACCATTCAAAAAGCCCCAATCAAGTATCATACCACACTTTTTTAGAGACTATGCAAATAAACAAAAAAAGGCATTGCCCTGATACAAGTACACATATGTGGGAGATTTTTTCTTTGGATAAAAGAGAGTAACCAAATTTCACAGAATACATACATTTATATATTCAAACTGGCTCCTAAACCTTCAAGATCAGATCAGTGAAGTCTTGGTCTGAAGCCAACAAAAAACCCTAGCAAGTTCAACAAAAGCAGATTCTCATCTTTTTTTGGTCCTAATGCTACTTTTCACTTCAAAATTCAGCTCTAGAACGTCTTACAGAGCCACTCAGGTCAGAAGATAAAGGCTGTTGAGTTTTCTAAATCACAGAATACCCCAGAGGTTAAGCCATGGGAAAGTGTTAAAATGACATCTGCAGAGAGATTAAGAAAAGACTTCTTGGAACAACTACCACAACAATTGCCTCTTCAACAGACTTCCAACCACATTAGCGAACAAGGACAAATCCTTCACCCCCTGACATTTAAAGGAACATGAAAAAAGGCTGGATGATGGGTAAAAAGCATACATTCAGACATACCCCATCCTTCACACCTTAATGTACCCTTGCACAAACCCAGTCAGTAAATCTGGTGAAAGCATGCCAGAAGACTGCAACTACTACTGAAGAGATTTCTTACATGTCTTTTGTTCTAACAAGAGTAAAAAAATGCATAAAACATGGGGGTTTTATATTTACATTCATCATGTCTGTTCACTCCTGTGTACTGCAAAGGCTGAACAGAATTTGCCATTTTAGTTTTCTACCTTTGGTAAATAAAGCCACCTTTTAATCCCTTAGTAGTTTAATCTGTAATGTCACTTGGTGACTGTCAAAACTGCAACACAGAAAGATTTTTCAAATATATCTAGATAGCCAAGAATGAAAAAAAGTCACTTAGGAGTATTTCAACAGCATTTAAGGCAAAAAAGTTACCTAATGTACCTGTGTTTAGGAAAAATCTGTGTCTGGAATATGCTATACATGAAACAATCTTATAGCAATCAAGACTTTCTCTGCACACAAAAGCAGAATAGCCACTTCAGCAGCATAAGACACCAACATTGATTACCCCTAATTTCTTTCTGTTTGCTTTCTATTTCATAGCTCTAGCTGACTCATAATTGAGAGTCTTAGCAATCCTAACAGGCACCTATCTGGATCTTTCATGGAACCCCACCTTTTTAAAATTCTCCCCCTTAAAGCTTAAGAAATAGAAACTATGGCTTAGGATTTTTAGCTCACATTTTTTAAAAAAACATGTATTTTTGTTTATGTTACCCAGTAATAAACTGTCTCAAATTTCTACAGAAAACCTGTCTAATTAGAGATTTTGCAACTGTTAAAAAAAAGTTTAGTGCAGTAAGTTGAGATGATATAAAACCCGATTGAAAGCATTTTTTGTATGCCATTTAAGTTGCTTTAGCCTCAAATTTTTACTTGCTAAGGAAAATAATATCAGTATGTCAATATAGATGATCTTAGTTGCAAATTTTGAAAAGATGAAAGTGCATGCTAAATAAAATATAGAAATTAAAGTCAACAGAGTATTATTTGAATAAACAACTTTACCTATATTTGTTGGAGTGTTGGTCAAACCCCAAACAAGTCTCTTAATTTAGTCTTTTTATTTTAGTAAATTGAAATACAGGGGGAGAGACCTATAAAGATAAAAAAAAAAGAAAACCGAACTTGGAAACAAATTATGCATAAGCTTTAATTATTTCTCCAGTAGTTCATCTAAAATAAAAAAGAAGGTAAGAAAATAAAGAAAAGGAAAATAAGGATTTACTAGATTCAAATTGTGATTAAGAAAGTAGCCTTAATGAAAAACAGCAGATGCAAGAACTTAACACTGGCGATCTTAATGTACATCTGTGGGCCCCATGCTGAACTCCTTTGGCAAAAAGACAATAAGGAGAATACGCACGATCTTGAACATCAATATTCCTGGTGAGCCAATATTTTTATTTAGCAGATTTTAAACTTATATCAAACATTAATAAATTACAAGATTCTTCAAAAAAACCTCTACAATTGCCAGAACACTAGATCAGTGGAATTGCAAGGGTACACAGAGTCTTTACTTTGCAAGGACTGGGATCCAAATTTATGCTTCCCTTTCCTCATTGCAAACCATCAGTTTTGTGGTGCCTTTGGTTGTTCAGTACTTCTGAAAATTAGGCCATTTAGATCTCGGTGCCTAGTTATGAATTTAGAACTCCAGCAACAAGTTCACAGGCAGCAGCTTTCTGGATAATGTCTTAATAAGCGTTCTTTGATTTCTCCTTTGTGCTTAACAAAATAACATATTGCAAAATTGAACTCATTTCAAATCCATCTGTGTAAAATATTCATTGCAAAGACTAAAGCTCAATACATGTTTCCCAGCCTGGTTTTTTTTTGTACAAATTAAAAGCTCACTCTGAGGTCTAAATAAGGATTGCCAACATAACCTGGATCCCCAGGTAGGATGAGCTGTTGGACGATTTTCTCTTTTCACATGATTAAAACACATAGATTGCAGTGAGAAGTCTCAGACCTAGACAGAAACTTCACGAAGTCCAGAAGCAGAATGTCTGCATCCTTGTGATAACCACACAGTAACAAGCCTAAACAATCTCCTTGTTTTCTATGTTAGCAATAGAGATTGTAGTGGTATTTTCAGCTACAACTATCATCACTCGGTAACAATGCTCTCTTATACCACCAGCCTAGAGGGATGAATGGATGGTGCTCATAAACATCCCCACAAATCAAGGCTACGCCCGTAGCTTCAAACTCTACTTGCTCCATAGCTTATCAGACAGCGTTCCTTGACACTACTGTTGTCATGTGCTTCCAGTTCCCTTCAACTCCCCAGATTACAAGAGGAGTCAGTAATATTGCTAGCCTTAGTAATTTATGAATATGACTCTCTATTACTGACAGCAGCCAATAATAGTATTCAATGGCAATAGGTTGCCATGGCAAAGCCAGAGTCTCCAAATGTCTTCAACACAATAAAGGCATTAATATGCAGCTATTGCTGCTTGCACCTCTTAATCCTAACAGAGAAAGGCAAGATTGCTAAAAGCAATTATGTTTTATTCCAAAAGAGTGACAGTTACTTTAAGAGATAGGAGTGTCAGAAGAGTAACTAGAACTACAGTAACAGGTGATATATGTGTATATATATGTGTGCAATTTTTACAGATTGCTGTATCTCAAAGGGAAAGATCTTATGTTTTTATATATAATACTTATAGTATGTACTATATAAAAAAACATTCTATGTGGTTTAGTCCCACATAAATAAACAATAAAGCTATAATGAATAGTAATACAAGACACTGACTTTTTTGGTTGATTATTATGCAGTTTTATCATGCAGCTTTTACAATGTTCATATCTCAGTGGTGGTATATGGCAAGGCAGGGGTACAATACTCCATATACAAAAAAACCCAAAGAAGTCAACTTGGAAACTCTATTCAAACCCCAGTATCAAGCGGAGATTTTTTCCCCTCTTCTATGCCATTTTCATGCTCTACTCTGAGAGCACATTTTAAAAAAAAAAAAAAAAAAAGAAAACCTATTTCACCAAATACTTTGTTCCACTGATGGTAAAAAAAAAAAATACATACAGATCTAACAAATACATCAAGGGAAAAAATTACATTCAGGCATTAATAGCAGCTGAGTCTACTTCAATTCGCAGCAATTCTTCTTACACATTGACATTCAAAGCCAAATTTGCCCTCTTGCTCTGCCTCAATAGCAAGGCTCTTTCAAAGATAATTACATACACTTAACACATTTTTTAAATACCACTAATCTTTCTTTTATTTATCTGCCATGAATGGGTTTTATTAGACCTCTGTTTTTTCCGTTACTTTTGCTGCAACATTCCCCAGCAGAGTAAAATATTTTCCTGCGATGTCTTAGTCTATCAGCATGTCTACAAACTGACTTATGCAGGGATAACTGTGGTTCAGAAAGAACTATGATTCAAGACTAAGTATTGGGGACCGTCTTACTCTTTTTAAGAATTCATCTGAAAGCAGAAAGAACAAATCTGGAGCAAAGAACTGGCAATTTGTGCTTCACAGTATCAATGTCATCTTCTAAATCAGAGTAACAGAGCATTTCCAAAGAGTTATTCCAAAATAAGTATTTGTTTTTCCATTCATACCCTTAACAATCAGTGCCTTTTCAACACCTTCTTTTAATAACAAAAAAAATAGTGAACGTGAGAGTGGCCAAAACATATGAAAATTAAATGTGACACTTAACATGGTAAAACTTTCATTTCATGGTAAAACTTTTTAGTTGGGACACTAATAGCTAAGTATTAGTTATCTGTTACATAAAGTGTGATGTATGGTTTTTATAATACAGTACAAAGAATGCGAGTAAAAACCACAGCTGTCTTAAATTAAGTCTCAGCAAAACAATCTGATGCTCCAAAACCCCCTCAAATTTTAGCTTTCACCAAGATTTTCATGTTTTCATCCTTTCCCCCCCGACTCAAACTGGGTGAAATATATTTTGAAGCTCGGTGATCAGAGTTAAAAATATTATCCCCACATTTAAAATCACCCACATAGATCAGACGTGGAATACTTCAAAAGCTATTAATACCAATAATGGCAAGCGCTTCGTAAGCTTTCAAAGAAAATCCATAAACCCTTGATTTTAGTTATGACTATATATCTGAAGGACATTTTAAACCCATATTAAAGTATTCTATTTACAGGATAACCTTTATCATACTTTACCCAAGAGAATAATCTGATAAACTGCATTCTACTAGTGACAGCAGTAGTGGTTAAATACTCCTTTCATTTCCAAGTTTTTCTGGAAGTGAAAACAAACTACTTTTTTTTTTGTCTTTTCATCAGTCAGATGTGCAACCAGTTTTTCTAAATGCATTTATGCTAAAAATAAATGTATCACTAAGCAGTACTGAGCAATTGTTATTGCTGCTGACAGTGGAATGAAAAATATTTTAAGTTTAGTTTTAGACTAAACTTATTCCAGTTATTCCAGCTCCAAGTCATTACTTTTAGTCTCAAAAGAATATACTGGGGGTAAAGAAACAGATACTATCACTATACAATAAAAATCAAATTTGACCAACAACACTGAAAACTATGTCCTTCTATATTCAGCTTTCAGAGATTTTTTAACAATTCAGTCGTGTGCACCAGAATCTTTAAATGACATGGGCAAAACATGTGTAAGTGGTATGGTTTTTCAGAGTTGTGAGGTGCTGTTAACACCAGTTAAATTCGCTTTTTGTCATGAAAATCGATACGATATCAAGCACATCTAATAGAGAGTACACCAATTCCGTATTTTAGACCTCGGCCCCATCAAGTGCAACAATTAAATAAAACACTTACATGAATGTAATCTGCCTGAAGATTTTGTCTTTCTCATTCTGTTGGACTAGCAGCATAGATGGTCCTAAAATTTGACGGAAAAAAAAAATTAGTCCAGTTAAAGACTGTAATAAAGTATGTAGAGCACGGCCTTCATGAACACTTATGACTGCATTATTAATTGCAGTCTCCATGTTCACCTTTAAATTTTTGGAGGACAACACAGTCTCTCTCTTCCGCCACTATCAGTACTTTAATTTTAACCAAAACTGTGAATTCACACAGATAAAATGTTGGCTTTCATTTTGAGAATAATACCTGTCAGGGAGCAGGGTTCCCTGGCTTGAGTGCAGCCCTCGGGCCCCAAACCAAGACAGGGGCAGCGACAGCACTCCTCAAGGGCCCCAAGGTGACACCCAGGGGGCCCAGTCAGGGCAGCAAGGCTCAGACACCTTGCTGTAGTGGTGCTCGAGGAAGGTCTGTGGTCCCTGCTGAGACAAAATGACACCCCTGTTGGGGAGTGGGGCTGAGCAACCTGCTGGTGCCCTCCGGACTCAACACCCAGAGACCCCGAAATCCTCTCAGAAGCAGATCTGTGCCACTCCTGGTGAGGAAGACTGGCCGTAAGCAGCAAGATTCAGCAGAACAAGGTGGCTTTCCCAAAAGGGCCAGGCTTGGGCTAGTTCCACAGCTAAAGCAAGGGCTTTCTCTAGTCAGAAACACACTGTGGGGCAAGGGCTGCCATCAGCAGCTGCCTTCCTGGAAGGAAGCCATGAAGCACTCATCACTCCCATATAATCCCAGCTTATCCAGCTCATGTCGCCATTTCCCTTTTTAAATAGTGTACTTTCCTGATTTGTTTTGATCCTCACACTTGAGAAGTCATTTTTAAAATTTAGTGCTCAGCGAGTCTTGCTGCCAAGGCCTCCCCAATGGTTGCTCCACCCAGTTACGGCTCTGTTTCAGTTCCTGAAGGGCCAAGGAGTGCAATATGGGGGCTGCCAGGTCGCTTGCATGTCAGGGGAAGGGAAGCTGTTAGCCAAGTATCTTCCTTTCTGAGTAGTGCACATAAACAGGCAGAAACATACGTCAGCAATTTCTGAGAATAATGTCATAAGACACAATAGTTATTGATGTGTTAGAAACCACAGAAGCACATGAGAACAGTCACATAGGAATTCAGGTCTCTTCCCCCAAAAAAGGTTGGCAGGATCAACAGCCCAGATGAAGTGCATCTACACCGATGCACTCAACATGGGCAACAAACAGGAGGAGCTGGAAGCTGTCGCACGGCAGGAAAACTACGATATAGTTGCCATAATGGAAACATGGTGGGATGACTTGCACAACTGGATTGCTGCAATTGATGGCTATAAACTCTTCAGAAGGAATAAGCAAGGAGGAAGAGGCGGTGGGGAAGCCCTGTATGTTAGAGAGTGTTTTGACTGTCTGGAGCCTGATGATGGTGATGACAGGATTGAGTGTTTATGGGTAAGAATCAGGGGGAAAGCCAACACACCAAAATATCGTGGTGAGATTCTGTTATAGACCACCCAATATGGACGAAGAGGCAGATGAAATATTCTGTAAGCAGCTGGTAGAAGTCTCATGGTCACTGGCCCTTGTTCTCATGGGGAATTTCAGCTGATCAGATGTCTTCTGGAAATATAATACAGTGAAAACAGTCTAGGAGGTTCCTGAGTGTGCAGAAGAGAACTTCCTGACAAAGCTGGTGAGTGAGCCAGCTAGGGAAGGCACCCTCTGGACCTGTTGCTGCTGAACAGAGACAGACTTGTGTGTGATGTGACAGCTGGAGGCCATGAACAGAGTTTTTGATTCTTGGAGAAGTAAGGAGGGGGGTCAGCAGAACTGCTACCTTGGACTTCCAGAGTGCAGACTTTGACCTGTTTAGAAGACTGGTTGACAGAGTCCCTTGGGAGGCAGTCCTCAAGGGCAAAGAAGTCCAGGAAGGCTGGACATTATTCAATAAGGAAATCTTAAAGCCGCAGGCCATCCCCATGTGCTGAAAGACAAGCTGGCAGGGAAGATGATCAGCCCGGCTGAACAGGGAGCTTTGGTTGTAACTAATGAAAAAAGAGAGTTTATGACCTTTGGAAGCAGGGGCAGGCCACTCAGGGCAACTACAAGGATATCACAGAATCACAGAATGGTAGGGGTTGGAAGAGACATCTTGGTCTCCCTCTGTGGGTCATCTAGTCCAACCTCCCTGCCAAAGCAGGGTCACCTACAGCATGCTGCACAGGACCTTGTCCAGGCGGGTCTGAGTACCTCCAGAGAGGGAGAATCCACAACCTTCCTGGGCAACATGTTCCAGTGCTCCGTCACCCTCAGAGGGAAGAAGTTCTTCCTCATGTTCAGACAGAACTTCCTGTGCCTCAGTTTGTGCCCGTTGCCCCTTGTCTTGTCACTGCGCACCACTGAAAAGAGTCTGGCCCCATCCTCCTGACACCCACCCTTCAGATATTTATAAGCATTTATAAGGTCCCCTCTCAGCCTTCTCTTCTTCAGGCTAAACAGGCCCAGCTCCCTCAGCCTTTCCTCACAGGAGATATGTTCCAGTCCCCTCCTCATCCTCGTAGCGCTCTGCTAGACTCTCTCCAGTAGTTCCTCATCTTTCTTGAACTAGGGAGCTCAGTACTGGACACAGTAATCCAGATGGGGCCTCACTAGGGAAGAGTAGAGGGGGAGGAGAACCTCCCTTGACCTGCTGGCCGCACTCTTCATAACGCACCCCAGGATGCCATTGGCCTTCTTGGCAACAAGGGCACACTGCTGGCTCATGGTTAACCTGTCATCCACAAGGTTATGCAGGGAGCAAGTCAGAAGGGTCAAAGCCCAATTAGTGTCTGGCTACTGCCATAAAAGAAACTAAAAAAAGTTTCTATAAATACATAAACAACAAAAAGATGGCTAAGGAGAATAAAGGATCCAGTAAAGGATGGAGGGGGAATCGGTGACAAAGGATGAGGAAAATGCTGAGGTATATATATTTGCCTCAGTCTTCAATAGTAAGACCAGCTGTTCTTAGGGTACCCAGCCCCTGAGATGGAAGATAGGGATAGGGAGCAGAATGAAGCCCCCATAATCCAAGGCAAAATGGTTAGTGACCTGCTACACCAGGTAGACACGTGCAAGTCTATAGGGCCAGATAGGGTCCACCCAGTGGTACCGAGGAAGCTGGCGAAAGTGCTCACCAAGCCCCTTTCCATCAGTTACAGCAGTCCTGGCTAACCAGGGAGCTCCCAGTGGACCGCAGGTTGGCACATGTGATGCCCATCTATGAGCAGGGCTGGAAGGAGGATCCGGGTAACTACAGGCCTGTCAGTCTGACCTCGGTGCCAGGGAAGGTTATGGAGCAGATCATCTTGAGTGCCATCATGCAGCACATACGGGACAATCAGGCAATTAGGCCCAGTCAGCATGGGTTTATGAAAGGCAGGTCCTGCTTGACCAACCTGATCTCCTATGACAAAATGACACACTTAAGGGATGAGGTAAAGGCTGTAGATATTGACTACCTGGGCTCTAGTAAGGCCTTTGACGCAGTTTCCCTCAGCATCCTCCTGCAGAAACTGGTTGCTCATTACTTGAATGGGTGCACTCTACTGTGTGAAAAACTGGCTGGAGGGCCAAGCCCAGAGAGTTGTGGTAAATGGAGCTAAATCCAGTTGGTGACTGATCACAGATGGTGCTCCCCAGGGCTCAGTATTTGGCCCAGTTCTGTTTAATGTCTTTATCAATGATCTGGACAAGGGGATTGGGTGAACCCTCAGTCAGTTTGCAGCCGACAGCAAGTTAGGTGGGAACGTTGACCTGCTGGAGGGAAGGAAGGCTCCACGGAGGGACCCACGCCAGCTGGATCCATGGGCCGAGGCCAACTGCAGGAGAGTGAAGAAGGCCAAGAGGCATGTCCTTCCCTTGGGTGTAAACAACCCCCATGCCATGCTACAGGCGTGGGGAAGGGTGGCTGGAAAGCTGCCCAGCAGAAAAGGACCTGGGGGTGTTGGTCAAGACGTCGCTGAACATGAGCCAGCAACATGCCCAGGTGGCCAAGAGGGTCACAAGCACCCCAGCTCATGTCAGAAACAGTGTGGGCAGCAGGACCAGGAAAGTAATCGTCCCCTCATGCTCAGCACTGGTGAGGCCGCACCTCGAAGCCTGCGTTCAGGTTTGGGCCCCTCGCTACAAGAGAGACATGGAGGTGCTGCAGCACATCCAAGGAAGAGCAGCAAACTGGTGAAGGGTCTAGAGAACAAGTCCTGTGAGGAGCTGCTGAAGGAACTGAGGTGTTTTAGCCTGGAGTAAAGGATGCTCAGGGAAGACCTTACCACTCTCTCCAACTACCTGCCAGGAGGTTTTAGTGAGGTGGCTGGCGGTCTCTTCTGCCAGGCAAGAAGTGATGGGACAGAAGGAAACAGCCTCAAGTCGTGCCAGGGGAGGCTTAGATTGGCTGTTAGGAAGCATTTCTTCACTGAAATGGTTGCCAAGTGCTGGAACAGGCTGCCTGGGGAAGTGGTGGAGTCACCATCTCTGGAGATATTTAACAGGTGTGTAGACATGGCACTTAGGGACATGATTTAGTGGTGGACTTGGCAATGTTAGATTAACAGCTGGAGTTGATCTTAAAGGTCTTTTCCAACCTACAATGATTCTGTAATCCTTCATATACAGCCCTTGGAAAACAAACAATCCATACATTGAGCAAAGCTGCTTTAAAGTACGTTCTAATAGATTTTGACAGAAAAAAGTCTATTCTTCAATGATTTTTGAAAAAAATTTCAAAATGGCTTTTTCAAAACAATTAGTTTTGAGAAGTACTTGTCTTCACTGCTTTTTTTTTTTTTTTTTATGAAAAGGCCAACCACCTGAAATCAGAAGCATTTAGGCTTTTAAATGTCACCCAGATGTTTCCCAGGAATTAATTTTGAACACCTTGTGCCACCTTTCACATTTCTGATAGACTTCACTGTCTGCCATTAAACATAGATGGATCATTATTTTTAATATGAGAGAGATAAGCTGCCTCTCCTGGGTTGGAAAACCCATTTACAGACCCCAGTATAGAGTGAGAAGTTGAAGAATTAGTAGGAATATGGTCTGTATCTGGTGTTTCACTGGCCTGCAACCTGTGTAATCATTCAAGCAAGCATAAAAAGTCAGGGTTTTTAATTCTCTGCCATGTTTTTCCCAATTTTATCACAAGAAAACATCTGTTTTATTTACATGGCTGAATTGGCTGTAGTTTCAAATTTTCATGCAAGTTAGTTGTTGTATTTTAATGAAAATTACCTTTTTCATTTCCCACTCAATACTATAGCTTTTCTCTGAGATTGCCAATAACAAATGTCTCCTGCAGTGACAAGAAAATGAACTGGAGTGCTTGGGAACTACACTTGCAGGTATTACAACATTTCAAAATTGTATTTGTTTGAAATCAGAACAGATGCACAAGTTTAGAGATTACCTGAAACAAAAATACTGTTAAAAATCAACTATAATCTGTTACTTCAACTTTTCTATTTTCCTTCATTACATGAAACTTTAGTGAATGTTCCTGTGTAAAAACTTCAACACACAAAGTAATGAATTTATGGATAGACAGTATTTTATCATTAATATTTATTGATCTCCAGCATATCTTTCTTCTAATACTACCAAATAAAACAGAAATATTCAGTGTTAATACCCCACCATAAAAAGAACATATCCAGTTAAAACTCCTATAATAGAAAAGTTCAAAGAAATTTAGTTTTATTTCACTCCTTTAAAAAAAAGAGCATTTCTAGTTTCTACCTACTTTTTTTTTCCTCCATAAAATGGTTTCATTGCAGGTCAACCAAAACGGGTTTTTGTTTTGATCTCATTGCAGTGTTTTATCTCCCTTTCACCTGTTTAACCTGAATATATAACTATCAGGTCATGTTGATTTACTGTTAAGCATAATATTATTTGTACTAAAAAGACAAATTATGAAGTCCAAACAATTATCTTCATCATTCTTCATCAGCAACTAGCAGAGAGGTGCATTCCCCAAAACAGGCTGGATTGATTCAATCATCTTTTTTTTCCAAAACAGAAGTATTGCAATCAGGACAAGATAGCCTAATTTTAGCTATTATGAAAACAGAAATATAACAATTTCCTCTGTTTCATGGTCAGAAATTGTTTTCCGAATTCGATCCGTTAATGCCTGCAGAACAAGAAATGTAACCTTATGTTTATCTTTCTCCACTTGATAAATGCTGTTTGATATTTTCAAAGCTATGTTGGAAATTAGAATATGCATTAATTCTGGTTTTAAATATAGCCTATAGCTCTCCATCCGCCTTAAAAATGTTAGCTATTTTCTGTAAAAGAACACAAAATCATGTCTGTTACTACATGCACATATTCAAAAAAGCTGTTTGATTTAATTTTTGACTTTGAAAAATGGAGCACAGCTATTAAAAATAAATTGGCAGATATTGCATTTTTCTTCTGTCTGTAGCTGAAAATTTAAAACAATCATAGTCTTTTGCTTTTGGTGAACTCCATTCTGACATCACTTAACCTTCCCCCCCCAGGTCGTTATACATGACCACCTTTTGCTTTATTTAAAAGTACGAGTGCAAATGTATTTGCATCCTCTATGCAGAGGGCTATCCAATCTAGATTTAGTCACCATGCAGTCTGCAATAGATACAACTAGATATAGTATTGGGGATAACTACTAACATAACACTTGGAAAACGCTAAAGCCTTCGGAGCTTCTTGGACTGTATCTACTCAGACAGGGAGCAGCTAGCACCAGGAAGATAGTCCAGCTGGTCAGGATGGATGTTGCTACAGGAATGCTACGAGGCAACAAAGGGAACCTTGTGGTTGGTGTCTACTACAGGCTGCCTGATCAAGGGAAGCCTGCTGATGAAGCCTTCTTCCTCCAGCTCCAGGAGGCATCATGCTCACAGTCTCTCATCCTACTAGTGGACTCCAACCACCCCAACATCTGCTGGAAAAGTAGCACAGTGAGCTGTAGGCAATTCAGGAGACTCCTAGAGTGCACTGAGGACAAATCCTTAAGCCAGGTAATAGACAGCCCTACCTGAGGGGATGCAATACTAGACCTGATGGTCACCAATGCAAGTGAGCTCATCAGTGACGTCAAGACTGGAGGCAGCCTGGGCTACAGTGATCATGCATTGGTGGAGTTCATACTCCTGAGGGATATGGAAAAGGCGAGGAGTATAGTCAGGACCCTAAATTTTAGCAAAGCCAACTTCCAGCTCTTCAAGGAGTTAGTCAGGAGGACACCCTGGGAAACGATCCTCAAGGACAGGGGAGCAGAACAGAGCTAGCAGATCTTTAAGGATGTTTTCCATAGATTTCAAGTCCCCAGGTGTAAGAAATAAAGCAAGAAAGGGAAGAGACCAGCATTGCTGAGTCAAGACCTGCTGGTCAAACTGAAGAGCAAGAGAGAACTGCACAGGCAGTAGAAGCAGGGACAGGTAACCTGAAAAGAGTATAGTTGTGCTGCGCAGTTGTGCAGGGATGAGGTCAGGAGGGCCAAAGTGCAGCTAGATCTGAACTTGCAAGGGATGTAAAGAACAACAAGAAGGGCTTCTACAGGTATGTCAGCCAGAAAACAAAGGTTAAAGAATTGTATCCCCCCAATGAACAAGAATGGCAACTTCCTATCAACAGATGAGGAGAAGGCTGAGGTACTCACCAACATTTTTTATAGAATCATAGAATCACAGAAAGTTTTGGGTTGGAAGGGACCCCTAGAGGTCATCTAGTCCAACCCCCCCGCAGAAAGCAGGGACACCGCTAACTAGATCAGGTTGCTCAGAGTCCTGTCCAACCTGGTCTTGAATGTTTCCAGGGATGGGGCCTCCACTACCTCTCTGGGCAACCCGTTCCAGTGTTTCACCACCCTCATTGTAA
>Ga0065711_1030162_pt1 | contig 33476 bp, 16 predicted proteins | sample Hoacrofraction12_FD_59098 | JGI IMG/M metagenome (GOLD analysis project Ga0065711, IMG submission 59098) | Hoatzin crop microbial communities from Cojedes, Venezuela - Epithelial fraction 12 v2 (version 2) | ecosystem: Host-associated > Birds > Digestive system > Esophagus > Crop | place...
CACCTCCCTGGGCAGCCTGTTCCAGTGCTCCGTCACCCTCAGAGGGAAGAAGTTCTTCCTCATGTTCAGACAGAACTTCCTATGCTTCAGTTTGTTCCCATTGCCCCTTGTCCTGTCACTGGGCACCACTGAAAAGAGTTTGGCCCCATCCTCCTGACACCCACCCTTGAGATATTTGTAAGCATTTATAAGGTCCCCTCTCAGCCTTCTCTTCTTCAGACTAAAGAAGCCCCAAAAGATAGTATACATCATCAATACCCAAGTCTTTCAAAACAATCCTAAATCACATAATTCCCTCTGTTTTCTATGATTTTTGTCTGTGTTGCGAATTCACCCAAACTGTTAGAAGTTCTATCAGCTTTCCTACTCTCCCTTTGGCTGCCAGAGAGCCTTCAGCTAATGCAGGTCTTTGCTATTGCCCCCTGAGTTGGCAGCCTAGACAGCTTAGCATCTGTAAGATCAGAAAACAGGAAAACCTTTATGCCAAAGTCAGTCAAGGACATGAACAGGGCTCTTCCAGAAGCAGACAGCTGCGCCTGTTTCAAATTCCAGGTTCACTGTTTTATGACAGTAACTCATGAGATCATGTCAATTCAGAAAATGATTTGAAGTTTGTTTGCATCTCTTGACTACCTACGATTCTGGAGGCATGCGGTGACATTAGTGGTCTTCAGTCTCAGAAAATACAAAATATTTTATTGTCTTTATTCATTGGGGAGGAGTAAGGTACAAACCCAGGCTTTGATTCCTGCAAATTATAGAGACATTGCACTGAAAGTATTTGCATTGCTTCCAAAACTACAAGTTTTGTCAACCAGAAGTCCTGAGAGAGACTCACATAGACAATCTGCAATGAAAACAGAAGAAAGAAAATGCATGTTTCTTTTCCAGGCTGGGCATTGAGAGTCCCTGACTCATGGCTGAAATCTTGCTCTCAGGTGAAAGACGAGGCTAACTCCTTTAGCCTAATACAAAGATCGGTATAGAGCATCTTCAGATGACCAAGCAGAATAAATCCTTGCTGAGGCCCCAAGACCTGCCACAGGGTCGAGATGGCTTGTTAGGAAGGAATGGGTACACATTCACAGACACAAAACCCCAACCAAATAAATCCAACCCCCTCCAAACCCAAAAAGCAGCTCTGGCTCTTTCCAGGATGTAAACCCTTCAAAGGCCTGTGAATTGGCAGAGCCTTAGCACAGCTCTTGAGAATCCGCCAGAACACGTTGAGCAATCTGAACGCCTGCCTGGTTGACAGCCCTCCATCCACAGGAAGTCCAGCTCTTGGAAAAAAGATTACAAAAAAAGCATAAACCAGGGGTTACTGAGTGTTATCTTGGGGATATAATTCTCAGGTGTTTTAATCTTACACATAAAACATACATTGACTGAATAAACCCCATAGTGAGGAACTAGGTGCAAGAGAACATTTAAAAGTTATTATGAGAGGATTTTTAAAAATACTGAAGTGCTGAAAAAATCTTATCCTGATTTCAATTTACGAAAGAATATAATGGGTGCATCATTCCTTTCAAGAACGTGAAGCTCTCAATTGAACAAACAAATAGTGACTGTTTTTATTTCCTGATATCTTATTTATAGAGCTTACTATATCTACACAATAAGTCCTTATTTATAAGAGGTGCCTTTTCCACTTCTATTTGTGGGACCTCTTCTTCCCTCATGAAGTTGCTACTGTTCTTTAGCATTTTTCCTTCCTGTTCTTATCAGCTTATGATAATAGCATTGTTATAGCTTTAAAAAACTTGTTTATAATTCATTTCTTCTAAATGGTTCAACTGATAATTAACTTTTTTTTTAGAGCATTATGGAGCCGGTTGTATTCTTAATTTTACTGTTTACCTATGTGGCTAGTGTTGGTGAAATAGTCAAGGCTGATAGCCAGAGATTTGCATTCTCCAGTAACAGCACATAGTAACAGCAGCAAGCTTCTGCTTATTCACAAACTGATGACTTTGTGAAACCTCAAAGGGGGTTGAATAGACAGCTTTGGTTTCACAGGCAAGTCAACACTGGCCTTTTTCAGGGTAAAAGTAACATCATAAACCCAGAAAACTGGGATTCTTCTGGTTCCTGGATTAAGAAGAACACCTGTTGTACGTGATTATTTTAATATAGGATGTGACGTAAATATCTACAGCTTTAATTTAGTTCTCCAAATTAGTAATTGAACTACTTAGAGACCTAGTGTGCATGCTTGCTGATGACTCAGTCAGGTTCTTTCTCCTGTTGCCAAATGTTCTACGTTTTCTCCTCAATGATCATCTGCATATTTATCCCTGCTTTTGGCCTTGGCTTTTCCTTCAGATCAATTTTGTGGGTTGTAGGGTCTTTTTTATTATCTTAAAAAAACCCAGCAAAACCCAGGACATCATTTAGGAAAAGAAACTCAAAACCCAAAGCACAGCAAGAAATCTGCAGTCCTCTAATGCTTTTATTTAACAATGACAAATTAAATAGGCGTGGTATAATCTGTGCTAGTGCTACTGGAAATGTATAGAACACAGATTTGCTTAGCAAGTCATATTTTGGACTTTGAAAAACATACATTTATATATGGAAAATGGAAGTATAGTGGTCTTAGGTGGATACCTTCCACAGCCGTGATATTAAATATTTAGTGTTCGCAACAGTGTGTACGTTTATGCGCTTCTGTATTTATATCGTTGCAGAAGCCTTTTCAGCACTTTCCATGAACTGTGTCAGATACCTTCTCTTCTTCCTTTATTCAGTCCTGCATACTTTGGGGAAGAAGATCGAGCTCCACTTTTTACTAATCAGCCATAGGCTTGCATCTTTTAAACTCTCCTTACTCTTAGGTACATTTAGGCTGGGAATAAAAGAGAAGAGACTTCTAAAAGAACAGTAAATGTGACAACATCTGACCCGTTCATCTTACAGAGCAACCAAATAGGGTGGGATCAACGCAAAACAAGAAACAGGAAATTTAGACTAAGCATTCTTACAAAAGGTTTAAAAACATTCTCCTCAGATATTTCTGTGATAGCAAAGCCTGTCTGTTCTGTACAAAGCTAATGAAGTCACTTGGCATAGTGTCTTCACTGCCCTCCGCACTGCCAAAGAAGTCTTTCTAAACTGATAAAAATACTCCTATAACATGATGTTGACTTCCATTCTCACTGGAGTTAATAAATTATCATTTAATGGATAAATGCTTTTAATTTAAGATCTTAAATATTTCATAAGTTTTATTATTTTAAAGATTAACAAAGAAGGGAAGTTAAAATTGATTTATCATGAGATTCAGGTCATTTTAAAATCAGATACATTAACAAGGATAAAAGTTTCTTTTTTAGTCTAGATGAAAACAATTTATTAGCACTAGGAAATTCTGCAGATTGCCTGTGGGTAGAGCTTGGCATCTGTGTAATTATGTGGGATCTCTGAAGGCATTTAAAGGCCAATTGACTGATTTTAAATCATCTCTTTAAACTGGTGACAACTCGGATACAAAAATTTTGTGGCTAAATGAAAAAACTGTATTTCAGTGTTGCCAATTCTGGCCTAGCAATTAAAGAGCCTTGAAAGTTCATCCTTGGATACATTTTATAAGATATATACTAAAAATTAATTACAAAATTGATGTTGGAAAAGAATAATTAATTAATTTGAAAAGAAATTAAAACATTCTAGAGCCATTAGAGAAAAATTTTAATCAGTGAATGCTTTAATTATAGGAAGTAACTGACAAAGCTTTCCTGGCTACAGGGATCAGATTCAGGAAAAGCAGGTTTTCTTGGCCTGTTCTTCATGTAGTTCTTCATGTGTGCCCACCAGTATTAGCACCCTGGCTATCTATCAGAAGGGAATTACTGTGCACACAACTATCAGTCTGCTCATATTCTCCCCACACAATAACACATGCACTGAATCATTCCCAGTATCTGATTTTACTGCCTATTGTATTTTAGAAGACAGAAGAACCCATTTCCTTTCTTCCTCCATGGCATTCATATTATACATAATAGAGATATATATATTTCCCTGTCACCACCCCTTTGGATTACAATAAGGCCCTGTACACTTCTTCAGTTCTTAATTTCTACATTGCGATTGAGCTGTGTATTTTTTTAATGGTTGCTAACAATAACTTTGGTTACATACACTAATTAAAGGATATTATAGTATGACTCAGTAAAAGCTATTTTGATCATGTAGTGCAGTGTACTAATAAGTGGAGTTGCTGACTTTCTCATATAAGAAATACACTGAAGGAGACCATTTCTGACTGCTTCTAGTTCACCTTCTAGCTTTTGCATACCAGCAGCCGTACCGCTTGTCACTGTGTAGTACAAAGGCACCGAAGCGCAGAGTTTAACCGCTAACAAGCACGCTACACTCAGACCTTCTGCATCCACTCATGAAACCGTACTGCTTTTGACCCCTAGCACCAGACAGCTGGACGCAGTGGAGCGGCTGCTAATACACAAACTCTCCTGAGCGAGCTGTTCTCTTTAAAGTACAAAACCAATGCACCAGCACAGCTATGCATGTTGCACGATGCTGAAAGGAAGGAAAAAAAAAATTGAGGACACACTCCCATAAAGGCTGTCATGAAGTGTATCATACGTTGATCTTTCCTACAATTTTCTGTGTTGTCTATTACGGGCTTTATCAGTTCATGTGTTTCATGCATTATAAATCCAGTGAACGCAGAACAATTTCTACCAAAATGGTGGCAGAACAAACTATTACAGAAGAGATTTTTCTTCACAGAAAATTGCAAATGCCTGTATTACTTTTGACCGGAGCTCAAAAATAGGGCTCAGCATTTCATGAAGTAAGGAACCACGGTACTCTTTGCTCTAAGAATGAAGAAAAAATAAACAAACTAGTTACTAATATGGTAGGAAAGCACAATTTATTTCACTGTATTTTATAGATCTAATGAAGATATGGTTGGATTTATGCAAAGCAAAAACTGTTTTACTTTTATTGAACAACTAGGTGTTTAGCTACTCCTAACAATCTGTTAGTTATTGAATGACAGAGCTACAGAACTGCAGGCAGCGCTAGGAAATCATTGCATGAATTCTACTTGCCTCCTTCCCGAAAGATTTTTGTATGTTTTGTTCTTTAAAGTCCCCAGTGATGAGGATTATCTATCTTTCTTAGGCAAGGTGTCTCTGAGCTGAATTTTCCCCAGAGCCATGGAAATAGCAGATTACATTAAGTTTGTAATTTCTGACTGGTTCATTTGATCAGTTGTACGATGGAATGATAATCATTACAAAGAATCTGATCTCAAAAATTCAGTTCCCTTCTCTCCTAAGAAACCAAGGAACTCCTACCTCCAAACTGAGAAGTTTTACCATTATACATGGTAATCTGGAAAAACAAATCAACCACAAACAAGTTGGGTTTTATAAATGTGCAGGTTGCTAAATAGCAGTGTAATTATCTGTCTGATATTTACAGAACTCAGGAACATAAATACAAGGAAATGCATAACTAAATGGAACTCCAAAGTGAAAATATTTGCTTGAGCTCAGAAGTATGCATCGATTTAAAAAAAATCTCAATATCTCACTCAGGTTATTTCTTTAGCAGTGATAGTAAAACTGCAAATCATTTCAAGGAACAGAATTGGAGATTAGATTTGCACACAGGTGCAGAAGCAACAGTATCTGCTATTTCACCATACTTTTCTGATCAACCTTTGTATATGAAGTTCTCAATTCTTATTAGAAATACTTGGCCAAAATATTGGTCAGCTGGAAAGCTGTATATAAGTGTTAATGAAAAAATTCTAAGAAAACATGTCTAGATCCAAAATGAAGTTATGTGTTCTCTCCCTACCAATTAGAAAGCTTTACTGAAATGTTGCACTAGATGAAACAGATATTGAACAGTTTCAGTATTCATTTACTTGGAAAACTATGCAAGTTTTCAAATAAGCAAAGATTTCTTCTGCTCTAGTTGAGTTTCAGGAGCTGTAACGTGCTCTCCAGCAGTAGTGTTTTTACAGGTGAGTGAGATCAAATTCCCGAACTTGTCATGTTATCTCTAGCAGCAATCTTAGGGGGGCACTGAGATCATGACAAAGTAGGAAGAGAGAAAAAATAAGGAATAGGAAGATAATTTGGTCAAGAAAATTCTTATAATTTCTTTGGGTTTGCTTGAAATTGAAGCAGAACATTTAATTTTTTGAACTTCCCCAAGGTATTGTATTTTGAATTATTTGAAATATTTGGTGGCCGTTGCAGTTTGGGGCCCTATTCTTTTTGGAGGGCTGAGGTTCCAGGGCTTTATCATCTCATAATACAATGCATATTCCTCTCTAAACAAACTGCAAGGTGTTTTATAGAGGCTAGAGGATAACATAGTTAGGCACATAGCAGGAGTTGCATTCCTTGATTTAAAAAAAAATAAATTTGAAATTGAAATGTCAGCATTTTGATATATTGGAATTTAAAGTGAGATGAAAATCCTACATTCTACTTGGCTTTATCATCTTGTTCTTAATATCACATAGTTGCACAGAAACCTCAGATTCAGATAAAAATCTTACAAGAACCTAAACTACCAGCTTCAAGAATACAGGTGAAATAATGATGTAGGAATGGGTTTGATTAAAGATAATCAAAAGTGTTCAAAAATTTAATCCTGAATTCTGGTTTCTGTGGTTATTGAAAAAATACCATAAGTTTCTCAGCTCTGTCAGTGACTATGATGGTTTATGAATACAAAGCTGATAATAACATTTGTTTTATTATAATTACTTACAATTGTAGCACAACGTTTATGGAGTTTCTGTGTTTCTTTACAGAGTTTGTGGCATAAAATAAGGTTAATTACATTTACGTCCTTTGTAAAGTGATTTGTGATCTACTGATGAAGCTGTTGTATGAAAGAGGTAAATATATTATTACTAAATCATATGGCTCGGTGTATTAGTAATGCAATTATCTCTTCATAAGCAAGGAAGACAGTGGCTTCTTCGCTCATGAACTGAATTCACAACATGATTGCAACTGTTGCATCTCACCATTTAACAAAACTAACTGTCCAAGTCTCTCTTCCATGATATAGTTAAGAATTCTAATATTTTTAGTGTGTCAATATTTAAAAAAATATTATAAGACTAATAAAAAACAAAATTAAAATTTCATCCAGGTTGTCACTGTAAATACAGAGGATAATTTCAGTAGTACTTGTGCAATCTAGAATCTTATTTTCAAAACGTGTTTGTGGAAAAGCCTAATTTCAGATAAGTTGAAGACTTTGCATGTAAAATGTTTACCTAACTTTTAGATGGCCAGTTCCTAGACTGGAAGCAGGAGCTTCCAGTGAGGCTGCCTGAAGATCCCCTGGCACAATGGACCTGATAACTGCTTTGTGTCAAATACTTAAGCACACACCAGCTCTTTGGAGTGGATTTTTGAGATTCAGGTCTTGTGGATGGCAATTGTGGTCCCATCATCAGGGTTAGAGAAAGCTGTCAATGTTAGCCTTAGGTTTGTCATGGTAGGAATAAATTCAGCTTCAGTTCTCATCACCTATTACCTTAAAAACAAGCAGAAGGAACAATGTCTTTTGTTCTGCACACTCCAAGTTTTGCACGCTCTTGAGTTTTGCACTGCCAGGGACAGACCCTCGTTAGGGTTGGCAACCCAAACAGCACAGCATCCTTCCCACAGTCATCTCTACTCAAACATGAGCTGGTCTAGGACTGCCTGGCACTGCTGTATGACAGTCCCTGCACTGGGAAGTTCACCCTCAAATCATGAAAGGAGCTACAGTCATTCCTGATCTGATCCAAAGTAACAGAGAGAAGTCAGGACTCCATTTGCTCAAAGAGCAAATTGAGCATCAACATATTCCTGACACTGCTTTTTTTAATCATACCACAAAGGGGTGTCAAGCTAACTCAGCCTAGCAAGACCATTAAATTCCCTGAAAGTTGTTTCCTTTAAAGGTTTGTTTACTATTACTAGGCAGGTTTGACCTGTGTGATGCCTGCAGATCCGTCCACAATGACTCTTATTTGGTTTGCACATGTAAGGGGCTTGGAGAATAAAACATAAATCAAGCAAATCAAGAATGAAAAGCACATTTATTGGTACAGCTTAATTTCATGTTCTAACCTTCACTGTTCCAGGATAGACTTCCTGAACAGTGGAATGACACCTAATCTATCTATTCAATAGCAGAAAATTAATTCAAACAGCTGTCTATGGTTTAAATAAACTGGTAGGCAATGATTTTATTTATGGCAGCAGTGGACACAACTAGCAGTAGCCATTGATGTTTCACCTTAAGGTCAACTTCAGCTTTAACAGCACAAGACTCTAAAAGAACAATTTAGTCTGGATTACAGTTTCAAGTGATTTATTTAAGGTTCTGATGCCTTTCAAAATGCTGTTATTATTAAAACACAATTTACAGTATGTCCCATAACGGACAAAAAGGACACCGATAATACATCAGATTTAATGTTATATTTATCAGTTTTCTACAGCAGAGTAAAGTAGAAAAGAAATATGGCTAAGCATGACTTACATCCAGTTCTTAGTGTTCAGGTATAAAATTTAAAAATGTACTATGGATTAACGGTCTCTTCATACACCTCATGACATTTTCCTGACATGAGTTGATCACAAATCATTTTGAGGCACAGACATTTCTTTAACGGAAAACTGGCAAGAGAAAGTTAATATCTCTAAAGGAACAGGGAGTTTGAAAATTGAATTTCAACTGTACTGTGAGCAATAATATAACCTTTAGATTAACAGGTATTGCACACTACAAACCATAGGATAAATTAAATAGGAGTGCTTCTTTGATTCTGCATTAGTCAAACCTATGGTTTCTTTAAAAAAAAAAAAAAAGAAAAGGGAATTAAAAAATTTAGGGTTTTTGCTCCCCTCAATAGTTAGAAATTATACTTAAGCTTTTTTATTGCATTTAGTAAGTGAAGGATAAATAGAATTATTCAGTGACATTTCCTGGTTTTGGTGAATATTTTCTGAGAAATTGCATTACATACTAATACTGTCACTGACATATTTCCTTCACTAAAAGCTTTTGGAATTTTGTCGGCTATTCTTCAGAAAATAACCAAGCCTCACAAATCCCCTTAAAACAACAGCAAGTAATCCACTGTCCCTAGAAAATGATACACTCCCTTAGCTTCCAAGGCATTGTTCACTACAAAGAACGTGTTCTAAAACACCCATGTATTTTGTGGAAACTGAGCTAAAATATTTCTTTTTAATTACACCAACAGATAAAATCAGTGTGATGACTGCATCGGCTGCAAGGCAAAACACGTCCTTAGGATGAAAGGGGATGTGTGTCGTTGCTCTGGTGTAATTTCTGCCTGCAGTAAATCTGAAGACTATACCTCGGTGAAGATTTCCTTCTTCACCTTCGGTCTCTTAGAAATATTTTTCAGGTAGATGTGGGCAAGGAGAAAATGTCAGCAGTTTTACTAGATCTCCTTCACAAGTCAATAACTGCTTATAAACTCATTGCTGTGTGTGGCCAATGCTTTCTCCACACCAGAAGCTCAAAGAGCGCTAGAGCTGAGAAGTGAGAACAAGCAGGGTGTTTGGGCTTGAGGGTGCACAGGATCTCAGTCATAAGCCCATGTGGGCCTTCTACCTCTCCTTGGTCCTGACCTTCTTCACAGCTGCCCTTGGCTACCAGAGTCCTTACATCCAAAGCTCACTGAAGGGTCAGAACATCAAAGACCATCTGTAATACTGAATGTTTTTTTGCAGTTATTATTCATTTTATGTTATCTACAATGAAATGCAAATGTCCGAAAATAATTCTCACATTTTACACATGTATTTTTAAAAAGAGCTTTGCAGAAGGTCTGTTAATATCCTTCTATGAAAAGACCACCAAGATTATATTCTTCCAGCTTTTCCTAGAGAAACCCTCCACATAACTAGCAAATGCAAAGTAATACAAATGAGAAGTGCTTCTAAGGATTAATTTCAGACCTTTAGCTGCTTTTTGTCCTCATGAAGTATTCCTCTTGTTTTCTTCAAGATTTATATGTCCAATATCAGATAAGCAAAGTTTAAAAAATCTGAGTAATATATTGAGAAACATTAGTATCTAACTTGGTAAGGTTTCTTGCACGTAAGTCTTTGAGACATGCTAAAACCAGGGAGTTTTAGCAAATGTAACAAAATCAAACAGTACCCTAAAATGATTTTCACAGATTATACAAGACTTTCTCAGCAGTTGATTTTGAGGGTTTTTTTATTACCCATTCATGTTAGAAAACTAACTGTTCTAATCATTCTTGTTGTTGCTTCCTTGATACAGGGTACTCACCAGGATGAAATCCAAACAGTGTTTGCATTGCTTACCTACCTAAGTCACTGGGTTAAAAGCCCACTGCTGAATGAGCAGACATGCTACACTTCTGTGCAATAGTTCTATCAAATCTGAGACATACCAATAAAGAGATTAATTTCTACACATTCACAGTTCTCAGATACCAAATTCTTCTGCATCCTCAGAGTACTCTGCAGCCCCCAAAACTCCTCCTTCTGTAGTTGCTGGGCAGAAACAGCAACAGGGTTAACACACTGGGCACATCAAATTCATGGAGGCTGGATCCGTACGTCTGTACCAAAGCAAACATTTCTGCTCCCAGGTACTATAGGGTCTGCTGAAGGAAAGCAGTTTCTATAAAGGCCAGGTTTGCATGGGACTATAGCCATTACACGGGCACTAGATCTGCACAGGGAAAAATCCTGCAAGTCTGAGTGGATACTCTAGCTCATCTAAGCACAGATAAATATTACACATTAACTGCTGATTGTTTTCTTCTCAAGTCTTACATGTATACATTTTTAACTACACAAGGCCACCACTTACATGATACAAAAATACACATTACAGTAGATAGCTCCTAGCATAAACCAAACACGTCGTATGGGATACGTACAGTTTCATTTCATTGCTTTCATGTGCAAGGAGTTTACAAACCACCATGCTCACTGGCAGCAGCAAACATTGTTCTGTAGTTAGTAAGAGGAAGCTCCTCTTTTCCCAATCTGCATTCATTTTCTAATTAAATACTAATTAGAAATCAGTATTCCACTTAATTGGGTTGCCATACACTTTTGTTCAGAGGCCCTTAACGTATTCTAAAGTATTCACAACTGGAGCAGTATTCCCAGAAAACCTAGCAGTAACATAAGCATATTGTTGTCTTAATGACATCTTATGAGCTGGCTTAAAGTATTTTAGAATCCATGGTTCCCAAGTCACCTTAGGACAACTTCTGATCTTGAAAATATCAGGAATGTACTAGCTACTTGCTATATGACTGCTCATTCTACACCTGAATAATAAGTATTTATGGGTACAGAAAATATTCTGATAATTTTTGCTACTCTAGTAATGAAGTAAGTACACCAATACCTTAACTGGAGCTGGGAGAAATCAACTGAGCTGGAAATGAAGAAACAAAAATCAGAAATTAACTACTTGGTCATGTGCCTGAAACTTGATGGTCAGAAACGAATTCTCTCACCATTATAGGATCTCTCTAAAATACTTACTACTTCCTGTCCTCGCAACACTGAGCCAGCTCATATCTAGCACTTTTGCTTAGTTTTCTTTGTGGTTTTCATGCTACTTCACCCCTTAATTACCTGCCTAATTTAAATACTTCATGGATTTAGATCTGTGTGACTATCACTGGCCTTAAGACACTTGAAAAACTACTGTACTAGTTAGTTCTCATATTTTATCACTGTAAGGTGTTTCAGTGAAATGAGGATGTAGATCACATGCTACATTATCCTGAAATACTGTTTAAACATGAACAGAGAAGTGTAATTGTTGTCTGGTATTACCTGGCAAAGAATGGCTCCTTTTTGCTGTGCATCAGTACCGCAAAGCATTCACTTTGACAAGCCTGAGGGTCATGAACCATGCGAATGAATGAACCATTATTATGCACACTGTTATTATATACTGCAAAATCAGTAAATAAGCTCACACGATGACTTTCTGCATGGCACCCATAGCAGAGATGAACTACAGTCTTAAGCATTAAGTTGTAACAGGCGTTTAAATACATTCTATAGGTCTGAAGACTTCAAAGCTAGAAAAATAATCATACAGATCTTGTTCAGTCTCCCATATAACATAGGCAACAGTTTTCCCTGTTTGAAATCCACAGCTGAATTAATTCTTTTCTGTAAAGAGCTTGGAGCTAAATCCAATAGAACAGTGACATGCCTGAAGTGGGACCTTGCTGTTTCTGTAGGAAGAGTTCTTGGAAAATACAGTGGTCTCAGAGGGACCAGCACAGCCTTCTTGTAAGGTCAGAATTCATCTAAGAACACAAGAACAGCCTAAGCAAACTATCGTTATTGTTAACATATTATTTTTGAGGAGAGCTGAGAAACAGTTGTTGCTGTGAACTGTAATGGGATTATTTCTACCAAGTTCAGCGTGGAACAGTTTAGCCATAGATCTTCTGATGACTCTTATTCACATAAGAAAAGAGCAGAATAAGCGCTCTTTGGAAAGGCTTTATTAGATCAGGAAAGAGAACATTGACCATCATAGCAAGAAACTTCCTCTCGGTTTAACAGTGTGACATATGTGCTGTGTAATGTAGTAGGGGTATTTTTAGATATGAAACAAACCAGGTGTTCTCCTATTATTAACATACATAATAATGATGTCAGATATCATCAGCAACCACACTGAGAAAAAAATGTGGTGGTGGGGTCGGGGTGTGTGTCTTTTTTCTTCCTTTTCAGTTTTACTAGGTGATCTTTTATCTATGAACTGAAAAGAAAGAAGAGATGATGAACACAACAAGCTTTCTAACAAGAAAATACTTATTTTTCTGATTGTAATGTGTATCACCACTAAAAAAATTAATTTTATAGAAGAATAAGACTGTGTTTATTGATGTAGATACAGTTATATGAAGTATTTTGCATGAATTGGGAAGAGTCAAAAATGTCTGAAACATATCACTCAGGTGGGAATTAAATTTGCGTCAGGAAAGTTTTTGTTGAATATCAACAAGAAAATATATTATACTGTGGAACAGTCATAGTATCAGCGAGGCACATAAAACTACAGGGAACAATCCATTACTTGCAGACATCTGACCTAAATAACCAAGTTCACTTAATTAAAATAGTTTTTAAACAGCTCTTCTCATGCTAATCATTATAGAGTGTACTTGGGAACTGAGCTTTTAGTCACCCAACTAAGATAACAACTGGAAATCATATACATGAACTTTATATTAAACATTCCTGAAAAGAGAAAGAAAAAGGAAATATCTGAAGTCACAAATCCACCAGAACTCACATTTATAAAGCAGATGATAGCATGAAATATTTCTACAGTCTGAGATGCCAATTGTCAAAGAAGTTAACATCGAGCATGCAATTTGACCCCTGGAGGCTACAAGTTGAAAGACAGGTTATTGTATCCTCAAATGCAAAGAGAGGCAACTATCGCAGTTTTCAAATGCAGTTGTCTCCCAGCTCCCCATAGATATATCTTGAAATCCCTCAATAACTCTTAGGTGTTTAAGTGAATAAATAAATCAAGGGAGCAACAAGTTCAACTGGAGATTAAAAAGCCAGCATAACAGAGCGCAAACTGCAGTCAAAGAATTAACACCCTGTTGTGTGTAGAAAGGGAAATAGCCATGGTTTTACAAAATGAAGAGGAATTCTAAAAAAAAAAATCATTTAAGCAGGAATATCAGCTACACTGCACATAAGTCATCTATATGACAAAAAGGCACAAGAATGTGTATGAGGATTAAATGCTTGAATTCCACCTTTTCAAGCAGAAGCTAGGATACAAAGGCACAAAAAGTTTTACTACTCAGAAGATGGATTTGAGTCATGCCACTTCAACATGGAAAACCTGAAAACACCAGTTTTATTTCCATCAAAATCAGTAGAGGCTTTTAAACTTTCAGCATTCTTATTTCCACTTAACTAAAGATCTATTCCTGGGCATATCTAGAAATACTTCAGCCTTGACAGGGCTGGGCATCTAGACTCCATCAACTCACTTCTATTCATTGGTTCTATGAATAAAATTTTATTTCACATGAAGAAATGCATGCCTGTGTGTTAGAAGCTCCCCCTCCCCGCCAGAAGTGGGACATTTTAGAAGGGACAAAATTAACTATGGATAGGACACAAGAGGAACACGTTAGATGAACTAAAGAAAAAACCTAAGAAGCCATAAAATGGTGCAAATCTTACAAATGTTCCTCCAAAAAGAAAGGAAGCAACAAATGAACAGCAAAGTATGTGTCTTCAAAAAAGACACATCTTCAAAAAGAATATGAAAATTAACCAGCTAGTAAACTACAGAAGTAGGAAAAAGAGGAAGCTACCAACCAATAACATATAGTGTATTAAATATGGTGGTGGTGTTGTGAGGAGGAATCCTTCAAAACCTGGTGCTACTAAAATCCTAGGGGTTAAGTTGTTCAAAATGATGTCCAAAAGTGTGTCTCTGATGATAAAGGAGAACAACATGATAATGAGCATGTTAACATAACCAAATTATTAAAACTTGTTATAATGTCTTAGAAGTAGGAAATGGCAAAGACAGAAAATACAAGAATAATGATAAAAACAAGAGGATGCTAAACATCAATTCATGCAAGCAGTCAAGAATAGAGAAGTAATTTAGCATATCAAAGGAGCTGATTTACAAGACTAATGTTAACACAGTTATTTTTTCTTAAGTCACAGAAAACCAGACAATTATCAGGTACTTGAAGGCAAAGAAATGAATAAAATCCCAGTAAACAGAATTCCAGCAAAATACTAAATGAAATATTCAGAGAAGTTGAAATATTTTGAAGATGATGGAACCATCAACTTGATTTTCTGAAAACGCATCCGATAAAAAAATGAATTACTTATTTTTCAGAGAACGAGGGGAGGCAGGGGGAAGGAGAAACGAATTAGGTAAATCTATCTAAATTCCAGCTGAGCACTTGATATAGCAGCAACAATTCCCTATTGCGTCACATCCCTTTGATACTACTCTGGTGATCTGAAAAGCTGCAAAAGAGGCAGAAATGGCCTAAAGCATCCATCAGGCATAAAGATAGAGCACTAATAAAATGTTGTTTGTTGCCCTGGCTTAAAGAATAAGGGTGATGTTTGGTTATTTTTTTCCCCAAGTTAGAGATAGGGCAATTCCCTTGTATTACTGAAAGTGCAGGTAGCACAAGCCTGGTTTAACATGCTGATTTGCATCTCTCTTCTGATCTTATGCCAACAGCTGCCAGGTGCTATACATATCTTTCCTACCATATAATGAAATCTTATCCTTAAAACAAACTTTCTTTACTTTAGAAATGAATACTACTGGATCAACAATAAAAATTAACAGGCAATAAATAGTTAAAAACCTTAATGTTCATAATGTCCAGGGAAGACTTCTTGTGAGATTTTACTTTAAAAGGTGAGAAAATGTTGGGTAAGTGTGAGGAAAACCCAAAGAGGTTAATAAAATCTAGTGGTAAGGTTATCACTGAAGAAAGTAATTTGAGCTAGGAAGATGGGAAATAAGAGCAGAAGATAAACTGAGTTGCAACGTGGCAAGTAGAGCGCGTTATCTGGACAGCAGCCACACCAAAGGAGGAAGGAAGTGATAAAACGAGCCCTGCTTTAAATGCTGCTGTTAAAAATGTAACATGGAAGTAAACATCAGACTGGTGTCCATGCAAGTGTCAGGAAGCACAAAGGCAGTGTAATCTTTTGCAAAGGTCTAGCAGTAGCATATTTGAAATATTTCTTTTTGTTTATGATTTCTTAGTCATTAATAAAAGCCAAAACAAACCCCAAAACCCCAACTTAAAGGAATAAACTGTTTCTCAAAGTCCCATTTCCTTGAATTCTTCAGCTATGTTTTGGTAGTTGAACAACAAATACACGTGAGTGAACAAATTAACTACGCACATAGGACAGAGGAGAATTCTAAGCCAAGCGAAAGAACAAAGAAATAAAATTACAAGACAAAAGGTGAAGTAAGATACAAAGTAAAGCTGAAGTTGAATGACACAAGAATGCCATACCTAGGAGATGTATGGTATTTCTTTAGTCAACTGGATAAATTAAAGCCTGTATTAAGACAATTAAAAATTTGTTCCAGCTCAAATTTTACTTCATTTTGCAAGTTAAAATCGGGACAGCAGTAGTCTCAGCAGACTCTAAACCACTGGTAAACACGAATCAGGAAGGCTATTGCATTGGCTGAGCAGCCTGTCCAGCATCCCTTAACAATTGTTGCTTTGACTCCTTTCAGATATTTCTGTGCTCCAATTCTGTGTCCTTCCAAGAAGTTTACAGTGCTGCCTGACAAAAGCTTAGTACTGCAGCTAAGGTGAAAGCCTGTAGAAAAATGGTATTAAACTACAGTTACGCTGCAAAGCTGTACGCAAGTCTCCATTGTTAAGCCGAGGTTAAATGGCTGAATCATTTAAACCTCTTGGCTGCTCTGTTATGGAGATGGGTATCACAGCAGCAGAGAGGTAGCTTCATCGAATCACAACATTAGGAGTGTGTGTTTTAACAGAAGATGTTTTGAGAAATGTCAAGTGCCTTCACTGGTGTTCGCTGAGCTGAGGAACAGAGTAGAAATCAGTTTCAAAATTAATGTAGTGAAAAAAAAAAGAAAAAGCTACTTTCTGGACAGTTCTGTTTTCTTGTTAAATCTTTGTGTGGGAATTCAAGGAGCTTTGGGGTATCTGGGTCTTTTGAAACTTACCAAATGAGCAATGTGTAGACATCAATCATTTGCCAACTGCTCTGGAAAAGACCGAGCCTCAAAAAAACTAACTAAAAGACACTTAATAACATTTGCCAGTTTTGCTCTGGGTAGTTACAGTCATTGACCAGCAACACAAACCCTGCACAGTAACCTAGGATTGTTGCTGCATTTCTGATCTCAGTTATTTCTCCTTCCCACTTGCACTGTAACAGCACATTCAGTTCAGTAATGTTCTATATCTGCTGAAATGGAGGTAGGAAAGAACAGCCACTGTGCCAGAAGACTCCATGTTTCTGCTTTTCTCTAACTGGCCGGAAGCCAGAAAGCTGGAATTTAGGAGTAATAACACCTATAAATAGCATAGTTTCTTTTTTTTTGTCATTAGTCACATACATAAAGATATTTATAAATTAATATTCCTAGAAACTATGCTAAAGCACATGGAAGACAGGGAGGTGATTCAAGACAGACAGCACGGCTTCAACAAGAGCAAGTCCTGCCTGAGCAACCTAGTGGCTTTCTATGATGGGGTGACTGCATCAGTGGACAAGGGAAAAGCAACAGGTGGATGTCATCTGCCTGGACTTCTGTAAAGCAGTCCCTCACATCATCCTTCTCTCTAAATTGGAGAGATATGGATTTGATGGGTGGACTGTTTGGTGGCTAAGGAAATGGTTGGAAGGTCGCAGCCAGAGGGTAGTGGTCAATGGCTCTATGTCCAAATGGACACCAGTGACAAGTGGTACCCCTCAGGGGTCCATACTGGGACTGGTGCTGTTTAACATTTTCATCAATCACTTAGCAAGATCAAGTGCACCCTCAGCAAGTTTGCAGATGACACCAAGCTGAGTGGTGCGGTTGACACACCAGCAGGACGGCATGCCATCCAGAGGGACCTGGACAAGCTGGAGAAATGGGCCTGTGTGAATCTCATGAGGTTCAACGAGGCCAAGTGCAGGGTCACGCATCTGGGTCAGGGCAAGCCCTACTATCAGTACAGGCTGGGGGATGAAGGGATTGAGAGCAGCACAGCAGAGAAGGACTTGGGGGTACTGGTGGATGAAAAGCTGGACCTGAGCCGACAATGTCCGCTTGCAGCCCAGAAGGCCAACCATATCCTGGGCTGCATCAAGAGAAGAGTAGCCAGCAGGTCGAGGGAGGGGATTCTGCCCCTCTGCTCTGGTGAAACCCCACCTGGAGTCCTACATCCAGCTCTGGAGCCCTCAGCACAAGAAGGACATGGAGCTGTTGGAGTGGGTCCAGAGGAGGACCACAAAGGTGATCCAAGGGCTGGAGCATCTCTCCTATGAGGAAAGGCTGAGGGAGTTGGGGCTGTTCAGCATGGAGAAGAGAAGGCTCTGAGGTGACCTTAAAGCAGCCTTTCAGTACCTGAAGGGGCCTATAGGAAAGGTGGGGAAAATCTTTTCATCAGGGCTTGTTGCGATAGCACAAGGAGCAATGACTCTAAACTAAAAGAGGGTAGATTTAGACTGGATATAAGGAAGAAATTTTTTGCCATGAGGGTGGTGAAACACTGGCACAGGTTGCCCAGAGAAGTAGTGGAGGCCCCATCCCTGGAAACATTCAAGGTCAGGCTGGACGGGGCTCTGAGCAACCTGACCTAGTTGAAGATGTCCCTGCTTGCTGCAGGGTGGTTGGGCTAGATGACCTCTAACGGTTCCTTCCAACCCAAAGCGTTCTGTGATCCTAAGTTCTTCTGTGGGTATTTTTATGTTTTTTTTCTATTGAATGAGACAAGTTTTGCTATTCTAGGCAGTACTCAGGGACTATGTAGGTTTTTAAAAATACTATTTAGAATACTGAAAATGTCAGAGGGATTAATTCAAAGCAGATCATTCTGTCAAGTACATCGATATAAGACTTACTTTAAGTACCTGCTAGTCTTAATGCAGAAAACAAATTCAGTGGGGAATAAATTACTTTATTAGAAATAAATTTGAGCATTAGTGATGCTGAGGTGCAAGACAGAGAATACCACAGAGCAGCTACAATAAAGTTGTTATGACAGCAGGAATTTGTAGGCAGCAAGTAGTAGTTTGTTTTCTCACCACTCTTCAAAAAGGATTATGTAAGACCCAAATATTATTTAACTATTTACTAAATGTGGGTTTAACAAGCACTTACTTCTGAAGTTATGCATGGTAGAATAAATCGATGCTCACCATTATCCATACTAAAACAAATCTCTATTACTAAACCCTTGTCTTCAATAATATCTTGAGTAGAATGCATCATGTGAAGGTTGTTTGTTAGGAATTGCACTCAATCACAACTCATTCTGGACAAATTTCATTTAAATCATCTCCCATCAGATTTTCCACAGGAACTATATATGCTGTGACTGTTATGGCATTGCTCTTAGAAGGTTGCATGGGAAAAGCATTGACTTTGCAGGGCTCATTAGCTGCCTAAAGATGCAGACAAGTAACTAGAGGGATTTTCAGGGCGTTTGAGTTTCTTTAGGCAAACAATGGGCCCTGAAAAGCTACCCTAAGCATTTTCCTTAATGCTTACTTATTTTATTCCACTGGGTCAACAAGCTTCATGTGCATCTCAAATTAAAGTTCTATCCTCTATTTCTTCCCCACAATTCCCCCCCCCCTCTGGTTTTATACATGGATTTCTCCAGGAAAGACAAAAACAAGTGCCACGTAGGTAGAATAATTACTTTCAGGATTCCTCATTTGTGTCCCCAACAATATTTTCCAAAACAACAGTATTTATAACCAGTGAAACTGCCAGGAACAGGCAACTATCACCTGTAGATGTTTTGCTTTTAGTATTTTCTGTGTACAAATCGAACTCTCATGCAAGAAATGTAGCATCTTATATCACTGAAAAATTTCCAGCTGTTAGCACCCTTATTGTCATGAGGTAGTGCCTTAGAAAAACCTCCCTCTAGTTTAAGCATTCGATAGCAGAGCACTCTAAGAAGCCTGGGGCTATGATTCATGCACTCTGCAGCATGGAAGAACCAGTGTCATTTTTAGATTTGTCCTTGATTTCAGCTGAGAAAACCTGATATTATGGGCCAAAGCATCCCCAAAGATTCCCTTTTCAACTAGCTACAGATAGAAGTCAGTTCTTCACATTATATCTATGCTGGCAATCTAGACATTTATGCCAGGCTTCACTTCGTAGAGTCTAATTATTTTGATTTTTTTTTTTTGTCCTGAAACCTAGGTTTTTCTTAAGTAAGCTATAATTTCTCTGCTACATCTTCAGCAGCTTCTTTTTCTAACCTTATATCCAACAGAGCTATAATAACCTGTAATAAAATCTGCCTCCAGTTGCCTTTGGAAAACTATTAAATAACTTTAATGCAGTATGGAAAACCACACCACGCGTACACGATGGACAGCTCTCGTCTACTGCTTTTACACATGAAACTTGGCATACAACTTATTGGCCAACTCAGAAAGTCTCACTAAATAAAGACAATTGCGCTTTTCAGTGACATGGTGCATCATAAACAAAATTATACTTCCTAGGGTAGAGAGGACAATTCCTTCAGCTCTTTAGTTTTACTGGGAGCCCAATAATGCAAAATCTTATTTCTAGAGTAAAAATAGAATATTTCTACTATTTCCTAAAATTTCTGGCTGAAATTGAATCTACTCTACAGGCAATCCTCATAGCTCAAAGCTGGGATCCGTGTTGAAATAAGAACTCCTTTGACAGAGAAACAGCCTATACTGAATCCCTGCGCTGTTGCAGTTAGACTGCTTATGGAGATTAAGCTTGCTTTAGGTATTGCCATATCACTTTACAGCTTTTGTAGTGCAGAAATCAAGTGTCAAAGCATTTCATTTCAGCCCAAGTAGATCTGGAAGACTAAATGTTTTGATCAGACCTAGTTAGCACTTGCTAATAATTTTTAAATACTATAAATATTTATGATAACTTTATTTTCTATTATATTACATTATCATGTGTCAGTAACAAGAATAGCAGCTATTTTTTTTTTACTAGCTCTCCTTAAGCATTTTCTTTCTGTACTCCCATAATACTTGGAGCTACTGATAGAATATCAATCTATGTAATACGCATTTTATGATAAATCCTGCATCAGAATGCACAAAGCTACGTTATTCTGAATTTAGTACTTTAGAAAAGCCCTTAACGCAAACTGAAGAAGGAAAGATTCTTTAAGTAGTTAATAGTATTTTCTTCTGCATTTTATTGACAGAGCAACACTGACAGATCAGCAGCACAATACAACAGAAATTGTTTCTGATAGATACATTTTCTTTCTCAAAAAATCCCATAGTGTTCTATGCGCCACCCTCAGTTTCTAAACCCATCTGGAAAATAAGATCACTCAAAAAAATCTGTGTTCTTCTGTTACAAGGCACAATGGCATCACTTGGAATTTGATAAGAACACAGAGAGAAAACCAACAGGGTGCTTTGTCACACACACCAAAGAACAAACTCCGTTTCAGTGCTAATGACTGTAAGGAGGCTGTCAGTGTCCTGCAATGTTCAAGACAAAAAGTTTGGAAATTAGAATTTAATCAACAAAACAAGATATATTGTAGATCTGCTAAATTCTATACAATTAAAAAAAAAAATCTGTAGAGAAACCAGTAGGAAAGAAGTTAGAAAGATTCCTCTCTATATGTTTTAAAAACCTGGACTTGTATCTTTTTCTATTCCATAGTTTAAACAAAAACAACATATGCAATTCCTCAGTTTCTTGAGAATTACTTTAAATGCACACACTGGATATTTGGGCAAAGGTAAGAACTGAAAGAAATACCAATTATGTGTCTGGCAAAGACAAAAATACCTTGTTCCTGACAGTGTAGGCAGAACTGCAAGAAAAGTGTAAGGCAGAACTAGCAATGAAATGAGCACAGGGCGTTTCACATAACTTTGCTCTTTGTACTCAGGTAAACCTTCCTGCGAGCCCTATAATCGCCAGTATTACATCATCTAGTAAAACTGACCTTGTGATTAACATCAAGTCACAGTCTCTTGAATGTCATAAACTATATTTGATGTGGAAGAAATATAAGGTGAATATTTGGAGACCTATTGGAAATTTTCATGTAAAAGACCATGTTCTTGACAAAGAAAAAATATTCTATTTCTAAGCAGAATAAGAAAGAATTGCGTGCCTGTTACTAACAAACAGTAAATGCAATCATCAGTGTTGTTCAACAGACGCTAACAAGTGCAAAAACAAATCGCGACTTTGAAGTAAGGCTCAGGGGGCACAGAGCACCCTATCCGCTATGGTGACAGGCTCTTTGCTTTCCACTCGTGGTGCCAGTGAATATTAAGCTGTGATACAGAAGCAGATCAATTGTAATCAGAGAGATAATGTTTCCTTGCTGAATTTGTAAATCACCACTGTTAATGGCCTGTTAAAATTTCAGGGACAAGCTTAAATGACCTAGGGTTTTGCAAGCAAAACAAAATGCACACAATGCACAAAAATCCACACAACCCAGACTGCAGCTCCATCAGGAAATCCATTTGCTAGAGGTATTAGAGCAAGTACAAATAGTGCCTCTGGTTACACAACTTCAGACAAAACTCACCAAGAGTTATGACTTGGTTCTTGTCTAGGACACAGAACTAGCTTCCAAAATTTCAATTCAAAAAAGGTCTTGAAAATAATACAAAATGACCACTCCCATTACTGTAAATAAGAACTCACATTAATGTCACTAAAGTGTCAAAACAGGGAGTGTGGAGACGACAAGTCTTATAAGACAGAAGATGATAATTCACATCTGTAGTCCTCTTAACTGGCTGTTTTCTCACTCTATAAGCTTTGCCTCTCATGTATGTAAAATAGGAAGAAAAATAAATGCAAATTATATTTCTTTTAAACTGTCAACAGTTAGGACAGTTAAGCAAAATCTTGACAGATAAATAGCGTTGCTGTCTCAAAGTTTCATTTTCCCAAAAGGCTGCATGCACTGTTGGATTTTTTCTGTGCTATTGTATACATACAACATTGAGGAAAAGGCTGCTTGCACATCTCCTGGACAAGCTGATCCTCACTTCGAAACAGCTGATTTAAGCAACTTCTGGCTTCAAGTGGAAGCAGAATGAACAAATCTGCAAACGTCTTTGCTTTCTCTAGATACATCTCTTCGGATACATCTACTTTTTCTAGGTGATATCCTGAGAGTATTTTAAAAGTTTTCAGAAAATTGTATTTAAAAGGAAGGAATAAAGGTGGAAAGAGGCACACGGTGGAGAAAACAGAAGCAGCATTAGTAGAAATGGAGAAAAACGGAAAGGGAAGCAAAGGATGTGCAACGTGCTGGTTTCCTCATTCCTGCTCTATGTGTGTTGCCTACCTCATTTCCTTACTCAGAGAGATTAAAAACTGCAGATTCTTACAAGTAGAAGGAAATGCTATGCCTTCACACTCACAGGTGGTTTAGGTTCTTTTTCTTCTAAAAGACATGTCAGCAATGCTGGCTGTAAATCATCTCCTTGTGGAGAGGAAATATTACAGAGCTGGTTAGTACAGAGAGGAATCAGGGAGTTTTAACAAGTATTTACTAGTACTAGTTTGACACAGGTGAGTATGGATCCTTTGACATACATCAGCAGAGATTTTCCAATTTTATCTCCCAGATTAAAAAAGCTGAAAGAAAGTAAAAATAGCTAGAAGAATCAGTCTCCAAACGACTGAGATAACAACATTTTATCAGAATTCATAACCAAAGAATAATTTTTTTTGTGAAAAAGCTAGCTGCAAAAGGAATGGATTTGCATCGCAAAACACTCACCCTCTTACAGAGTGAGAAAAGTGGGATTACTGAGTGCCCTGGTGCACAGTAACCAGTCTCATCTCGACTTGCAAGCAAGTTCGCTTGCTGTTAAACCCATCTTGCTCTAGTTTTGCTTATTGCTCAGAAAAAGGTGTGATACTACTTATAACTGTGCTCACAGTGTCATGTCAGAAAGCAAAACGAGATGTTTGTTTGCCTCATTTATGATACAGGAATTATTGCAGAAAAGGTGCGTTCCCTTTAATGATAGGACCATACTTTTACTACATAAAATACAGCTCTGGCTTCTCCCTCACAGATGGCATTGGATTACTCACCTGTACAATTAGTACCCTGTGAGGAGACAAATTTGCACCAAAACCACAGTAAGCTCATTGATGAAAGACTACATGGGAAAATAGCCCACATTTAAAAATGAGTATCACTCAGCCTGCAGATTCATTTCAGTACATCACAGCAGGAAATACTGTTCATTCCATCGTTTCTGCTGCCTTTCCACTCAAGCAGACATTCTCCATCTCTTGCATAAGCCTCATGATGTAGAGAACAGCTCATTTTTCAGACCACAAGCATTATATGTTAGTACAATTTCAAAACGTAATAGAAATAATAGAAGTTAAAATAACTGAGAAATATGCCTCCAAACTCTTCCTAGAGCTAATTTTTCAAATATTCTGAGAATCAGGGCAGATTCCAGCATTCAGCAAAGACAGCAGGTCTACTGGAGAAGAACAGGGTTTGGACCTGAACGAGCAGGTTGTATTCACAACCACCTGAGTGTTAGAAACCGTTTAAAAATACGGAACTTTTATCTGGTGATAAATAGCACAGTTTGGGTTGTGCCTGCACAGCAGCTGGTAGGACACGCTACTGTATCTGAGCAGCTGCTTCCACCATACTCCCTAGTTGTGTGTCAGTGCGCTGTAAGTTTTTAGGAAGTTATTTTCAGTCTCGGATGCAGTATCCAAAGGCCACGGCATACAGTAACATATTGCCAGCATTCATGAGAACTACAGCTTCTAGGAAAATATTAAGTCATGAAGCTTGAGTTACAGTGGATGGCTTCAAAAACTCTGTGCTTATTATCCTTTAATACTTGCAGATGATGCAGAAGTGATATGTGGATATTACATAAACAGATGTCAAACATTTATTGTACACAGGACAGGTGGACTAGGAAACTGCAAAGTGAGCACAACAGCGCTATAGTAAAACTAGTTCAGTCACATATAAGTACTTTTTAGTGTTTAGAATCATTGACAAGGTTTGAAGTGCCATTTGGGATATGATAATGCATATTGAAATACATTTTGGAGAAAATGATGCAACAGACAGAAGTCCTATACAAGTGAGAGCATTGTTTGCCAAGATGCATCACAAAAAAAAGTAACATGTTTAGACTAAGTCTAAGACATCCTCAGGACTGATGAACAAGCATTTCATTAACTTTGTTGTACCTTCAGCAAAGGTTTCTAAACTAAAAAAACCCCACACCCAAATCCACACATTCCAAATTGTTTCTCCTGATCCAATAGTACAGAATGATTTTGCATATAAATTCCAGTCATGAAAATGGAAGAATTTCTTTCTTAATTAAAAATTGGCAACCTACCACTAATAACAATTCTTTAGACATCAAAATATGATTTACAACATATCTTCTATCTGCTCATGTCATATAATGACAAGGTATTTTTCTTTACGCAGAAATAATTACATCTGAAGAAAAAAAACAAATCCAAACAAAACATCCTTAACAGCACAGGACATTTTGAAGTCACCCTTCCTCCAAGATATTCCCAGATAACCTCTTCAAAATGAAAGTGTTCCACTTGTCACTGTATATACGTTTGCAGAGGTATACAAATTACCGACTCATCTTTGAACTGCAACTGCAAAAAGGGGTTTTTAAAAGCATAGCAACTCCAGACCTAACCCAAAATAGTACCCCTACCAACTTCAGACCTGGAAGTAAGCTGGTTTTGTCCAGTTCTTTCAGAAATGAAAACTTTTGAGTCATGTCGAGTAAAAACCCTATGGTACCTACAAGATTGGCATCACCTCCCTGCAAGCCTGGACAGGCACGTGCCAACCCGAGAAAGGGAGGAGTGAAGAGCTCTCCCTCAGCTCACTATGGCCTCTGGTTCGCACAGAGGGGTAAACAGGGAGCTGTTTTGGACATCTTTCCAAATTGTATGAAAAGTCTACATTTCATTTCCTACCTTCTCACCACCTTTTAACAGTATATTGCTTAACATCCCCTACAGGTTTGTTTTGTTTCTGTGTACTCATTCTCAGAAATTAACTGGAAAACCACTCCAAGTGATGTGCAGCGTTGAAGCCTTTTAACATGCATGTAATTTACATTTATTTTGCAAGACTTCGTACATAACCAGACCAAACATGCACTGGGATAAATGTGACATTCTTCTAGTTCGCTGCTTGCTGCTTACAATCAGCTTGCAGATTTTCTTTAACTCTTTCAACATTATCACATGCATTAAGTCACCTAAAATATATCAGTGACATGGTGAAGACTGTCTCCTGTCAGCAAATCAGTTTTTTGTAAAATTAAGGAATTAAAAGTTCAAGTAAAATCAACCTGTGATCTTCTCACCACTTAAAAATGCAAAGCCAAAGAACAGCAGATACGAGGTCAATTTGCAATATTTTTCTGGTGTGGAAGTGGAAATCGAACATGAAATATCAACAGGGATTTCCAGCTATGCACTGTGTCCAGCTGAATGTACATACACCACCCTTCTGCAACAAGACTATTCAGATCTGTTGTATAGAAGCTTAGTACTTATATTTAGATGACTATCAATGTACAGTTACACAATAAAAAGGCCATCTTACAGACTTTAGGCAACCAGCTTTCACAGCCAGTGTTGGCATGTCTTGTCTCTTCTCTTTACTAGGTTTTCCGTATTGAAAAGGAAAATTCAATAATCTGGGACACTGAAAAGCCATTTCTTCCTACCTTTTTATAAAGATAAAAAAAAATTACATTTTATTTTTCTATGAGAACATTTCACATAATTCCAATAATGTGTAGGAAACATATGTTTTATAGATCTACCTTGTTTTTGAATTAAGAAGAACATCTAGCTCAGAAATGCTGAACATTATGAAAAACAGCTAAAATACTCTGTTATAACCATTTTGTTGATTCTTTTTACTTTGTCCAGTTAAATAGTTTAAAATTGGCTTTAATGCATGCACCTCCCTTACCATGTAGAAAAATCAAAGATTATCAGTCTAGAGAAAAAAGCTGCAAACTCCAATGATTAAAAGTCATTTTACACAATTGATAAGATTTATGCAGAGAAACAATTGCGCAAATCTACAGGAGAATGAAGACGGAATCATGCTTTTACAAAAACTTCCTTAAGCTTTGAGCCGAGTTTTCACTTTTTGGGATTTAATAACAGCGGAAATAAAATTACAGTTTAGAAACATACACCTGCCTTTAAAGATGTTTAGTGAACTAAGAGTACCTTCTTGTAATGCATTACAACTCATGTGCCTAAGGAACATTATCAGGATTCCGAGAGCTGGAGATGTCGCTTGTGCATCTTTCCAAAGAGTGAAAAGCACCTCCTGTCTCAGTTTTGCACTTCTCTATAATTGTGGTACAGCTGCTTAAAGCACACTTTCTAGTTGATTTTCCTAGCAGGTAGTTACAGACAGCACTCATCTATGAGTCACCCAGTTGCGAGTCTTCTTGGGGCTCTTCTGCCAGCCAATACAAATCCAATAAAAGGGTTTTAGGGAGCTCTCAATCCCTACTGTGACAGTCAACTGCAGTTTGTTTCTGAATTAAGGAATGTTATTCCTCAAGCTGGAAAGCAATGCAAAAGAGACTTTCTTTTGAAAGGAAACATAATCAGGATGAAACACTTTCCCTTTTTAACGTGAAATACCCTCATGACTCATTTGTTTTGCAGGTTTGAGCAAGTATGTTCTTGAAATCCAGAAAAGTTTCACAGATCATGACAAAAATGTATATTATTCATTTGTATTAGCAGATGCCAGGGTTCAGACAGGTCAAGACTTCTCAATAGCATAGACATCCTGTATGTTCTGCCCTGCCAAGGATTTTGCTGTCATACCTCCATAGCAAAAAACAAAAACCAACTGTGGGGTTTTGCAGAGCAAGTACTAGGAGAACAAAGATTAGCACTCTAAGGTTACTAGTTACAACAGAGAAACTTTGCTACTTCCACTCTCAAATTCAGGTAAAGGGACAAGTAGGAAGAATCCATATCATCTACCGAGGAACTTGCATGAATGGTCTTGGCGCATTAACAAGCACTGCATTTGCAAAAATAAGAAATGGGAATGATCTGTTCACAACTGCTTGCCATTCAAGCATTTTTCCACTTGATTTATTAGTATTATTTCTGAGAATCTCACTTGCACCCTGAGGATCTTCTGCTTTCATGACGCTTGGACACACGCTTTCTACCATACACTTCAGCCTCTAACTACTCTGGTGTTGAGATTGTTACCTCTGCTCTAGAGTTAATCAGCATAGTCTCAAAGAAGAAAGGCTTTACAAACATCACTAAATAAATGTCTAAATTAAGCTGTCACTGCCTTACTAACTATGCTGCAATAATGGACAGACACTTGAGGGCCTGTCATTGAGAGAAAGAAATGCATCATGGCAGTATGTCTGAGTTCCTTTTTTTTATTATAGGTATATCTGTCACATTAAATTTTGGATTTGCTTAATGAAATATTGAATGTGGAATAGATGGACTACATCTTCTCTGGTCATACTTAACTTAAATCAGATGCCTAATAGACTACTTAATATACTCTGATATTTCACTGTCAAAATTACAGTGAAAAGAGGAGGAAACAAAGCACCATCAATCTTTTTTGTCACAAAATTGCATGAGAAAGATTAAAATTAACTGTGTTTTGAAGAGTATCATGTCAGAGTGCTCTCTGAATGCATAATTTATGAGATATGCAGCTGTTTTCATTTAGCTTGAAATAAGGCAGAAACAGCTTTGTGAAAAGAAAGGGCCTTATATTCTACAGCCACAGTTCTTCAGCAAGATTAGCAGATCTTTAAACTGGGGTGGTAATCCACTGTCTACTGCGCTTAGTGGAATGAGTTACCAGTGTTGAAGTGTTCTAGTAATTTTTCTACTGAAAATATTATCTTTTGCTGAAGTACGAAAAAGCCACTATTTGTGGTAGATTCAGAACTACTTGTAACTACTTCTAAAAATTCAAGTTTAGACTGTCTATTTAACGTAGTTCTTCTGACTTATTTACCTTATGAGACAGAAAAACTAATGCATATTACTAAGGCACACATTAAGACATAGCAAGGGATAAAGTAATTATTAAGCAAGAAAAGTTAGTGAAAGAATTGTGTTGTTAATAGAGACCGGTCTGATTTGGATGTTATTTTTAAATCTGCAGTTTATCTTATATGCGACCTTGAGGACACATAGAACATTTAAGGATAAATATATTGGCCTTTACATGTCTCCAACTCCGAAGTATGGATAACACCACAATGATGTTATTTCTGACTTGGAGACACCTGGTGCTGCAGACCCCTTTGATGAGTCTATTGCACAAGCATGGCTGCACACTTGTCCTGGTCCTCGTTTCTGCCCTACATGCTGCTGCTGGCTACGCTTGGAAGCAAGACGTGAGCCAGTGTGGACCTTTGGTCTGACCCACGTTAACCTTCTCACATACTAACACTTCTGTACTTGAGATTGTGGAAGAAAGTCTCTGGAAGTAGCACAAGAAGTGCATCCGCTGTATGAGACATTCAGCTGTTCTAACACCTGTTTCAACATCCAGTTCATCTCTTTTTTTCCTTTTCATCTTTTATTATGTTAGTTTCCTTGTTTTGCAATCTATTATCTTAGAAGATTAAAATAACAACAAAAATACCCTAATCTTATTCTCAAACATTTCATTTCAAAGTAGGACTGCCCCCAGCATGATTCCATCATCTACCCCTCAATGTTTCTAGAAGCATTTCTATGAATTATTTTTGGCCGATTCACTGCTGTCTACTCATCTGTTTATATGACAAACATTAATACAAAGGAGGAACACAACAAACTGAAGATTTACTAAAAGCTACATGAGAAAATCAGAAATTTACCTCTTTCATTGATTGAAATCTCTGATTAACAAGTGAGCCCACATCTATATCTCTCAGTAACTGGAAGCAATAAAGGAGAACATTAATTCCTAGACTACTGAACATTATAGCCACAGTGCCAAGTTCACTGAATTACTTAATAGCACCTCTAAAGAGTTACACTGGGGGTTGGAAGAAAATAGAAAAGGCTTAGTAAAATAAATAAATAAATAAAATAATTTATTGGAAATCTACTTCCCCTCAGCCTGTTCCAGCTTTTCTTGTGTATAACAGCAGGTTTTATGGCTTTGCACACACTTTATACTCCTATCTTCCCAGTACAGCCCTACGGCTATGCCCATCTCCCCTAACTCATCTCTGGAAAGATGCAAAACAGTTCTCCTGTTCAATACTGCTCAGCACCTGTACATGGCATGGGGACAAAGATGACAGCTGATGACTTTCATAGACCAGGATCACAATTACACACAAGATACTGATGAAAGAAGACTGCCCAGGAAGCAACATGGGACAGTTGCTAGCATGGGCTAGTTTTACATGACCTGACACACCTTGGCAGCACAAGTTTCTGTTTGATGCCTGCTTAATGCTGTGAAATGGAGAGAAGCCAGATTTCCAAGGCAGTTCTGCTTACATGCCAGCATTACCAGCAGCTACATGATATATTTGAGAGGGTTTCAATAAAGCCTCTAGCTACCCATGACTCTGTACAACCAGGGCTAGTGTTTGCACGGTATAGGACTTTGTAGGTCAGACCACCATTCATCTCTCCCTCCTGTGAAAAACATGCATGGAAAAACTGAGAAATAGGGTCGGTGGAGACCTTAATGCTGAACAGTTATAGAATGCAAGGGCTTAATCTAAATTGCTTTTTTTTCTGTTTATGAAGTAATCACTTCAATGTAATGAAGTAACCTCTAGTATTTGAGATTAATGCTCCATGTACTACCATGTCAGTGAAACAAATATTGCTGCACCAGGTATGACAAGGCATCCCCACCCTCAGGGACAAGTAAAACCTTGAACTATTGGTTTTCTGAAAGTGTGATTATATAATTCAAGCGATCTAACTCCATGAGCTTTGAAAATGCAGTTTCTCTTTAAGCGAGTCTTTTACACCTGTCAAAGGTACTGCACTCTTATTCAGACCCAGAAACTCGATTGCTATTTCTGCTTCTAGACTTCGGCAATGTTAACCCCTCCTTTCCCCATCCACATACCAGTAGCTTACAGGACTGACTAGCCACTATCAAGGCCCCACTCAGATAAAACATGGGGTGAGGACAGTGCAGATCACAAGAACTGGCTGTATTTCTTTTCAGTCCAGACTTAGTAAAATCCCCTTCCATTAAGGACAGATCAACTGATTATACTGAGGTTTATTTTTGTTCCAGCAGTCACACTGTTAAGCAAAACATAACTGATCATTGAAATAAAACATTATAGATATTATGTAATGAAGCTAATGGAAACGTCTCAAACGAGAACACAATCAAAGATAAGTGACTATAAGCTGACCAGAAATGAGATGATATTGCAAAGAAAAACTGGAAAATTTTGCAGTGTATTAAAGTTTCCTTACCTCAGAGATCAACTGAGGTGGAAAACGAAGGACAGTCTGGAGTGTACCCCAAAAAAAGTTTAAACTGAAATCTTTGAATTTTTCAGCCTCTCTAAGCAGCAGTGCATACCCTTATTCCATCTTTGTAGAGAAATATTTAAAATATTGTAAAATACATACCTAATAGTGTGACTAAACCAGCTGGTGGGCTAGGTAAGTTCAGTGATCGCATGAAACAGTTTGACACCTCACTTGTGCTTCACACAACTCAGCACCTTCTTATGAGAACAGTGACAGAACAACTCCAACCCATCCAGACACAACATGATAAATAATCTAGCACTGAAAAGCCTCTGCTAAAGTACTTGGCAGTGTTATTGAGTAGTCTTCAAATCAGACGAGCATTTCAAGAAGTGAGCTGGGAGAAAGCTATGCAGAATATGCTTGACACAGTGTCCCCATCGTTGCTGAACACCAGGAGTCACTATTCTGTTAACACTAACATTTATCTGAATGTGATGCTGGGGAGAAGGATAACTTTGGTAGTAAGAACCAAACTTCGGAAGACTGATGCTACACAACGAACACTGCGGTAAGCATCCTCACCTTAGCATTGACCTTGTGCATTGTCTGCCTACAAGCTTTACCTGAGTGGAGCCCCAGCTTCAGGCAGTGCCCTGTGCCCATGGAGTGGCTGATGAAGCTGCAAGGACCAGGGCAGGACAGATTAGTTGAAAAACGCCTGAAAGGAGCCCTGTTACTCTGCCTCAACATGAAGATCAGCCTTCCACAGAGAGAAGAGCATATCCAGGGGACAATTCACTCCCTCCTGCATGAGCTTCCTTTGCAGAAGATCACCCCTATGAAAAAGGCAAATGTTTCTAATGTTTGAACCTCTTGTATTGCAGCGCATGCAGAGAACTGTGATTTCTGTTATTATTTTACAGTGGACAGACTGCAGTTGAAGTTGAGGCCGTTTCTCTGTTAGAGGGACAGGGCAGCTCGTCTCCTGTCCCTGCCAGCAGAAGTATGAGTGCATCACGGGCAGGAACCTGCTGTTCTCCACAAGACCTGGCAGGGAGCCGTCATCTGCTCACTGCGTATATCAATTCTAAAACTTCAAGAAAATTCTGCAGCCTGTGTGTGGACAGTTTTACAACATACATCGATGCCGCATGGGATAAGTAAATGACGGGAAGAGAATGAGGCCACTGGGAGACATTCACAGCAAGCACTGCACAACATGAAATCTTGTTTTATGAAGTAACGTTAAGATGAAGTGGTGTAATTTGATGCTTGTGCCTAATCCCCTACCAGTATTCTTAAAAAATTATTTGTCATACACAACAATGACATATATATTGACTAACTCAAACTCATAACTGGGTGTTTATAGAGAGAATCTTAAAATTACTTTTAGCTACATAATGATTATATATTAGAAAACTACACATTCATCACACACACAATTATACCATGCACTTAGTATGATTTCTGATGAGGACTTCAGCAGAAGTTTTGTCATCAATCAAATCAAAAGTCCAGTGATGCCTGTGTTAAGGGGAGGTAAAAGCACTGATTTTTTTATTATAGATTGCAGATGTTTTTTTGCCTAGTACTGCTGGAATCAATGGAATAAATTTTTAGAAGCCCAAACTATTTTGCCTTAAAGTTCATCATTGTGACTGTATATTCATGAATACAAATAAAGTTATATTGGCAAATTGATGGGGCATAGACATTGGCAAAAAAAGTGAGTGTATATGTACATCTACATAGACACACACCCATACAGACTATATATATATTTTATATATTCAGTGTATATATGGTTTGTGTGTGTGCACATTTTCAGCAGAATACTATCTACATTTTTACATAGAAGTTCAGCCAAATCAGAGAGAAAGAGTTGATGGATTTTCATATTTTATTTCATATTCTGAGCAATTTCAATTTAGATTCCATTTAAAACTTTTATCAAATCTGTTCCAAGAAGACAGGTCCTGAAAGCTGACAACATCAGCATCCAGTAGCAGATGAAAAGCTTTATTTTCTTAAACAGTGATTAAATTTTAAAAAAACCCAAAAAGTAAATATTTCATCTTTTTACTAGGAGTTGTCAACAGTTTTAATACAAAACAGAATTTCTTGTCAAGTCTCCTGACCAAAAAAAAAAAAAAAAAAAAAAA